>Ga0209404_10000585_pt1 | contig 28125 bp, 27 predicted proteins | sample TroAtlMetagenome_2_FD_187447 | JGI IMG/M metagenome (GOLD analysis project Ga0209404, IMG submission 187447) | Marine eukaryotic phytoplankton communities from Atlantic Ocean - Tropical Atlantic ANT8 Metagenome (SPAdes) (version 2) | ecosystem: Environmental > Aquatic > Marine > Oceanic...
ATTAGAATAAAATCTCCAGCTGGTAATAATCAGAATAGTAATGCTGCAGAAGGTGGAAGTAGTGGTACTGACAAAGGTCATGTCAGATTATATTGGATGTAGGAGGAATTACAATGAAAGTAAAAGTAGTAACACATGATGCAATTACAGGTAAAACTGTAGAAAAAGAAGAAGACATAACTCCTAAAACTTATCCAGAGCAAGAGCTTAAGGTATTAAGATATGCAAGAAATGAATTATTAGCAGAAACAGATTATATGGTGTTAGCAGATACAGCAACAATAAGTGATGCTTGGAAAAAATATAGGCAAGAATTAAGAGATATAACTAAAACATTTAAAAGCATGGGAGACAAAGATTTTAAGTTTCCAACAAAGCCAAAGGAGTAGGACATGCCATATATAGGGAAAGAGCCATTACATGGTGAATATATTAAATTAGATGCGATCACTACAAGTGCTACTGCGACTTACAATCTTTTGAGAAGTAGTGCAGCTTATAGTCCAGGAACAGCCGAGCAGTGTATCGTTAGTCTTAACGGAGTAACACAAGCTCCAGGAGATGCTTATACCATAAGTGGTAGTACAATAACATTTAGTGAAGCATTGACAAGTAGTGATGTTATTAATTATATATTAGTAATGGGTAATAACTTAGATACTGGTACACCTTCTGCTGGATCTGTTCAAGGAACACACTTAGCTAATACATTATTTAGAGATCCATTGAGAATAAATGATGCATCTATTGATGGTAATATCACAATAGCAAGCACAGAGAGAGCCATGGCAGCTGGAGATATTTCAGTGGCTAATGGTGTAACATTAACAGTTAACGGAGTATTGACCATTGTCTAGTAAATTATATGTGGACTCGATAGAGCCAAAAACAACAGGTGGTAGTATTACATTTCCTGAATCCTCTACTTTTAGTGGTACGAGTACTTTTAGTGGTACATCAAACTTTACTGGAACAGTTACAGGTGCTGGATCAGTTGTAAAAATATCTAGTGGAGCTCCAGCAGCTAGCACAAGTCATTTTGATATATCATTACCAACTACTGCTGGTCAGTATTCAAGATTATTATGGAATATTCGTGGTGTCAGAATGTCAACAGCACATGGTTTTGGATTAAGATTTCAAACACAAGGTGGAAGTGTAAGAGGAGGTGCAGATAGAACTGGTGGAGATTACTTTAACTATAACCTTGAAGAGCAACAAGGGTCAGCAGTAACTGGAGAAGATAATCCAAGTACAAACGCAATCAGAGCTTTTTATTATAATATGCCTCTGACTGATGATCCAGCTAAATATTGGAATGATTATGAGTATGTAATTAGTAATAATGAAACTGCAACTCTATGTACTAGAGCAAGATGGTTAGGAACTGGTGGATCTGATTACAGTGGAACAAATTATTTCATGTGGCGACAAGGACATGGTGGTGTTCAAACAGCCGAAGTTAATGATTTAATGAGGATATTCATGTGTGATTATGCCCAAACTACATTTACAGCTACGATGACACATGAAGGTTGGGAATTATATGGGGTGTTAAAATGAGTGGAATAATAACAGCAACAAATTTACAAACGAGTAATATAAAGAGTGCTACTGGTAATGCAGGGGCTACAATAGCTAGTAATGGAGACATGACTATGTCTGCAAGCAGAAAGCTATATGCTCCAGGACATATTGTACAAGTACAAAGTGATATATTAACAACATATTGGGCAAGTGGCACGAGTACAACTGCATGGGTAGATACTCCTTTAGAAGTAACAATTACACCTTCATCTACTTCATCTAAAATAATGATTACTGGAATGATTAATTTTAGTGGTGAAGCTGGAAGTCATGTTGACTTTAAAGTAGTTAGAGGTGGATCAGATATATTACTAACAACTTCAACTCTAGGCAATAGACAGGCATCACATATACATTATTATTGTGGAAGTAATGATGATGTTTATCAGATTATTCCAGGTCGTATAGAATTATTAGATTCACCATCTAGTACAAGTGCATTAACTTATACATTAAGAGCTGCTACTCCCCATAGTGCTGGTTATGCTGCATTGTTAAATCAAGTAGCTACAGATGCAGATCAAGCATATAATGCATATACAGTTTCAACTTTAACTTGCTGGGAGGTCGCTGGGTAATGACAAGTATATTAAAAGTAAATAACATACAGAGTAGTGCAAGTAATGCTGCAGCTACTATTGCAAGTAGTGGTGCAGTAACCTTTCCTCAGGCTGTTACATTCAGTGGTACAGTTACAGGAGATAATGGTACAACATTAACTAAAACAGCTGACATAGAGCCTTCTGGAAGTACAACTGCTACATTTACAAGTATACCTTCTGGGGTAAAGCATATTGCTGTAACTGGAACTGACTTGTCTATGTCAAGTGGTAGTGGTGTTCCAAATACTTACTATCTTTTACAAATAGGAACTGGAGGTGGTGTTAATACTACTGGTTATTATGGTGCAAGTTGTCAGCAAAATTCAGCTGGAACTGATGGTGTTGCTGTAAACACACAAGCTTGGGGTGGTAATGGATGGGTGTTATCTCATGCAACCTCTGCTAGTACAACCTTATATATTAAAGCTGATTTAAGATTAATAGATAGTGATGCAAATGTATGGGGATATAACATGATAAGTGCTATAAATGGTACTGGTATTCATTGGGGATCTGGAACTCATACTTTAAGTGGTGCATTAGATACATTAAGAGTATTAACGAAAAGTGGTTACACTTATGATGCTGGTAAAATTTCAATACAATATGAGTAGGAGAAAACATGGCTAAAGTAACAGAAGTAAATGTTGTTACAGGAAAACAAACAACAAGGGATATGACTGAATCTGAAGAAAAAGCTATTTCGGATGCAGTTCCTAGCGAATCAGCTCAATTAAGTATATTAAGACATGAAAGAAATATATTATTGAAAGAAACAGATTATATGGGATTATCAGATATAGCTATGTCTGCGAAATGGAAAACATATCGTCAAGAACTTAGAGATATAACTAAAACATTTAAAAGTATGGAAGACAAAGATTTTAAGTTTCCAACAAAGCCTGAGTAGGAGATTAGTATGGCACTTACAAAATTAAACTTCGGTGGGAAACAGCAAGCTCTTATCGCTGCTAATATACCCACAGTTACAGGAACTCAGATGCCTGCTGGTACTATTATTAAAACAGAGACTAAACCATTTTCAGCTTTTGGTAATATAGATATACCTACTGCTGGAACTTATGTAGATATAGCTGCAACTGAACAAACTTTTACTCGTTCAATCTCAACAAGTAAAATATTAGTTGTATATAATTTAAAAGCAAATGGGTATCAATATACTTATTTAAGATTAAATAGAAAAATTGGAAGTGGAAGTTATGCTGTAGTAGGCTCTGGAGCTAGTGGTACTCAAAATGGTAGAACTTCAGTAAGGCAAGTATTAGGAGAATTATATAATAATATATCTGTAAGTGCTATGGGATATGGTGTTCATTCCGATATATATCAGTATTTAGATACTTCTGCTTTAGGTTTAACAGACTCAGCAGATGCTATTTCTTATAAAATATCTGCTACATCAAATGCAAATGGAAATGACCTTTATCTAAATATAGACGGATATGATAATGCTATTGCTAATAGTACAACTGAATCATCAGTTACTTTCTACGAGATTAAGGTCTAATGAAGATGTCAATGAAACCTGAACTACAAGTACAGATGGAGCTTGATGCCCACGAAAAGGAGTGTGCCCTGAGATACGAACAAGTAAACGAAAAGTTAGCTGCATTAGATAAACGTATGTGGCGTATAGAAGCGATGTCTATGATTGGTACATTAGGTGTCGTGGCATTAGTAATAACAATTATTATGAAATGAGGTTTAAATCATATGGAAAAGCTTTCAAAGTTAATTGAAAAATTTTTAAGAAAATTTATTACGTTTAGAGAATCGCCAGCATTTCTAACTGGTAAAGGGAAAAAGAAAAATGGAATTAGTATTTGCTCTGATAACGTATCTAGGAGCTAATAAGATAGATGAAAGCTATTTTAAGAATATAGATAGCTGTTTCTATTTTGCAGAAAGAATAAATAGGAATATGCCAGTACCAACTGCCGAGGACGAGTTAAGATATACTGCTGTTTGTCAACCAAAAAAGGTGAATAAAGATAACAAAAAGGTGTATTAATGATTGATCCAATAACGATAAGTGCTGCTGTCGGCATAGCTAGTTCTGCTTTTAAGACTATTAAAGAAGGATTTGCAATAGGCAAAGATGTAGAGGGCATGACTAAGGATATTAGTCGATGGATGGGTGCAGTATCAGATGTTGATAATGCCGAGAAGATGGCTAAGAATCCTCCATTATTCAAGAAATTATTTTCTGCTGGATCAGTAGAGGAAGAAGCTATGGCTGCTTATATTGCTAAAAAGAAACTTGCTGAACAAAGACAAGAGCTAAAAACATGGCTTAATATGACTCAAGGTCCAGGAGCATATGATGATTTATTAGCTATGGAAGGTCGTATAAGAAAACAGAGACAAGAAGCAATATACAAACAACAACAGATGAGACAAAAGATACTTGAATGGATTGGTATATTTCTTATAATAGCCTTAGTAGGTGGATTGTTACTATTTGTAGCCGTTACATGGTCAAAAAAAGCTCATGCTGGAGATTATAAATATACACCAAAGACGTATACTAAACAACAACAGATTCATCAAGGTCTAATTACTAAAAAGAAATACACTACTTGCAGACTTAAAAAGATACTCAAGTCAAGACATACAGGTAAACAAGCTTGTATTTATCTAGGTGGAAATAAAACATATACTCTTATGTATGAAGATGTTTGTCCTAAAAGTTATAAATGTGTTTATAATCCACATAGTAAAGAACCTAATATAGATGATGTTATATCTAGTTTGAAAAATGCAGTCAAAAAATAAATCAGTATATAAAAGTAATGGATATCAGCTTGTCATAAAGGATATAGAAGGTGCTTTGTATAATAAAGGTAAGCTTGTATTTAAAGGAAATAGTAAATATGCTCTATCTTTCTTCCTGAGATATTGTGAAGATGGAGAGCTTAAAGATAAACTCAAAGCGAGGTTTGATAAATATGAAATTAGTAAACCACTTAAAGAAGATAAAAAAGAAAATAAACCAGTTGTTACAGAAACTAATAAACCAAATAAAAGAAATAAGAAAGTATAAGATATGTAAATGTGATTGTGATTGTAAAAAATAGGAGGACATATGTTAACAGCATTAATAGGACCAGTAAGTAATCTTCTAGGTAAGTTCATAGAAGATAAAGATATGAAGAATAAGTTGGCTCATGAAGTAGCTACTATGGCAGAGACACATGCTCAAGAGTTAGCCAAAGGACAACTAGCAATTAATAAAGAAGAAGCTAAACATAAGAATATATTTGTCGCTGGTTGGAGACCATTCATCGGCTGGACGTGTGGTATTGCTTTGTGTTGGCACTTTGTACTTGCTCCTGTAACTATATTTGTATGTGCCTATCTCAATGTAGTAATACCAGAGCTACCTACATTCGATATGGGAAGTCTTATGACAGTACTCATGGGTATGTTGGGTTTGGGTGGACTTAGAAGTTTTGAGAAATATAAAGGATTAACGAAATGATAGAATTAATAGTATTAGGAGTATCGAGTTTATTCTTTTACGAAAATGCAGATTACTTTTCAGTTGCTAAAAAACAATATGAAGAAGGTTATCATTTAGAGTATGTAGGGATAACAGAAGCTAACGATGAAGTTATATCTATACCTGTTAAAGCACCTAATAAAAAAGAATATATTATGTTTAGAATGAAATATTAAGAGAGGGATATATGAGCAGATTAATAGAGACATTAAGAAGACAAGAAGGTGTTAAGAATACACTATATAAATGCACTTCAGATAAGTGGACAATAGGTGTAGGAAGAAACTTAGAAGATGTAGGTTTATCTGATGAAGAAATAGACTACCTATTAGAGAACGATATTGAGAGGACAGAAGAATTATTAGACGAATACATGGATTGGTGGAGAGACTTAGACAGTATAAGACAAGAAGCCATGGTTAACTTTGTATTCAATGTAGGAATAGGTACTGCTCAGAAGTTTAAGAAGGCGATGACTGCATTAGAAGAACAAGATTACGACACTGCTGCTGATGAAATGATGGACTCAAATTGGAGTAAACAAGTAGGTCAAAGAGCAGTTGAAGTAACCGAAATGATTAGAACAGGTGAATATCAAGACTGACATATAACACGACCTTTAAGGGGGTTGCCCATCATTATCTTAAAGGAGTAAAATATGTTAAGAAATAGATTGTACGAAGGTCCAGATATGCCGATCTCAAAGGAAATAGATGAGATGAAATATCGTCAGAAAGGTGAATCATTTGATGAAAAGATAAAAAGAATAGCTCACACTTTAAGTGATAATGATGAGCATAAATTTAACCTAGAAGATGTTTTAGGTAATATGAGATTCCTTCCAGCAGGTAGAGTTCAATCAGCAATAGGCTCGAATAGAATTACTACTGCTTATAATTGTTTTGTATCTGGTGAAATAGAAGATAGCATGGATTGTATCATGCAAAGGGCTGGAGAAGCAGCAGAGACTATGCGTAGAGGAGGAGGAATTGGATACGACTTTAGTAAACTTAGACCAAGGGGTGATACTATTAAGTCTCTTGACAGTAAGTCTAGTGGTCCTATTTCATTTATGCAGGTCTTTGATGCTATATGTCAAACCATCGCTTCTAGTGGTCATAGACGAGGAGCACAAATGGGTGTACTTAGAGTTGACCACCCTGATATATTGGATTTTATTCGTGCTAAACGTAATAATGATAAGCTCACTGGTTTTAATGTATCAGTCGGAATTACAGATGCCTTTATGGAAGCTTTGGACAATGATACTGACTACGATCTTTACTTTAATGGTGATCATCGTGGCACTCTGTCGGCTAGAGAAGTTTGGGATGAGATAATGCAATCCACTTGGGATTGGGCAGAACCTGGAGTTTTATTTATTGATAGAATTAAAGAGATGAATAACCTATGGTATTGTGAAGAGATCAACGCAACTAATCCTTGTGGTGAACAACCTTTGCCAGCTTATGGTGCTTGTCTTCTTGGATCATTTAATCTGACTAAGTACTTGGAAACAAAGGGAAAATCTTGTTCATTTGATTTTAATCAATTCAAAAAAGATATACCTGAAGTTGTAAGAGCTATGGATAATGTCGTTGATAGAACTATTTATCCTCTGAAGGCTCAAGAAGATGAAGCCAAGAATAAAAGAAGAATGGGTCTAGGTGTTACAGGTCTGGCTAATGCTGGAGAAATACTTGGATATCCATATGCTTCAAAAGAATTTATGACATGGGCAGAAAAGGTCTTTGCTTGCTTAAGAGACCATTGTTATAAAGCATCTGCCATGTTAGCTAAAGAAAAAGGTGAGTTCCCACTATTTAGAAAAGAATATCTTAAGTCTAATTATATAAGAGCTTTGCCTGCTTCTATTCAATCGCTTATAAGACAGCATGGAATTCGTAATAGTCATCTGACTTCTATTGCTCCTACTGGAACTATAAGTATTATAGCAGATAATGTTAGTGGAGGAATTGAACCTGTATTTAATCACCATTTTGACAGAACTATACAAACATTTGAAGGACCAAAAGTTGAGTCCGTAAAAGATTATGCCTACTCAAAGGGAGTGGAAGGTCGTACTGCCAATGATATTAAAGTTACAGAGCATTTAGAGGTATTATTACTTGCTCAACATTATATTGACAGTGCTTGTTCTAAAACTTGTAATGTAGGAGATGATGTCTCTTATGAAGACTTTAAAAAGGTTTATGTTGATGCCTGGAAAGGTGGTGCGAAGGGTTGCACAACATTCAGGATTAGTGGTAAGCGATTCGGAATCTTTAACGAAACCATGGAAGAAGAAAAGAAGGATACAGATGAGATTAAGGAAACTGAAGAAGAAAAAGTAGAAGCTTGTTTCATTGATCCACAGACAGGTGTACGAGAGTGTGCTTAAAAAGAATTAAGGGAGAATTAGATGGCAGATAATGTGATTGATGTTACAGAAGTAGCCAAAATGGGTGTTATTAAAGACACCTCTCCTGTGGCTCTTGCCCCTAATATATTTACCGATGTTAGAAATGTTAGGTTTAAAGATAATGCTATTCGTAAAATGGAAGGTGAGTTATTACTTAATGATATAGCTACTGATTTATCTAATCCATTATCATTTGGAGAAGTAAGATATTTTGCTGTTTGGGAGAATCCTAATAGACAGCCTACTGGTTGTTATTATATTTGGGTTGTAGATTTATTAAGTAATAATGTTACTGTCGGTCAAAAGATTTATATACAAGATCATACAGGTACTAAAAGAGATATCACACCTTCAGGGTTAACGAATGGTTTTCAATTTACAACTACTGGATGGCAACATACTCTATTCTCTGGTGGTTTTGCTTTTATTATTAATAATGGTTTAGATAAACCTCATTATATATTAGACACTCCTGGGAATACAGATATTGCCAATATTGTTCTTGCAGAGCTTCCTGGGTGGGATAGCTACTATGCTGAACAAGAACCAATTAGTGCTACTTGGGAAACTGGTTTTAGAACTACATTTGATCTTGGTCAGAAAGTAGATTTCGCATTAAATAGTATTGAGGTAACAGTAGCTACTGCTGCTAGGACTGCAGAAGCAGGTAGTCCAGCAGGAACTAACACAACAAATACAACAACATTTGTTCCAGGAACTTTACCAGCATATGGAAGCTTACCTTCAGTAAATTCTACTAAGTTTCAAATATATACTGATACATCTACTAATACAACAGTATTACATATAGGTGGTTTGGTAGACGGAAATCTCGTTAAAGCATTTATTAAGTCTAGAAATGTAGTTACAGTAACTGCAGGTGTTGTAGAATCTTTCGGTGATTTATTAGTAGCTGGAAACCTTACAGAGAAAGATGGTAGTAATACTGTAAGAAGATTGTCAGGTGTTGTAAGAACATCTGATGTTGCAGTTGCAGGCTCTATTCCGAATAACTGGAATCCATTTGAATCTGGGGTAAATACATCAGATGAGTTTACTCTTGCAGAAACAAGTGTTATAAAAGATATGAAACCATTACAAGGTAATATGTATATATTTAGTAATGATAGTATTCATATGATGAAGCTTACAGGCAATATTAATTTACCAGTAGCATTTACCTCAGTAACAGACGAATATGGTTGTTTGACTAATGGTGGTGTTATAGAGTATGATGGAAAACTATTTGTTATAGGTCGAAATGATATTTATTTATTTGCTGGAAATCCAGGAGATATACAATCATTGGCTGACCAAAGGGTAAGAAGATATTTCTTTGATAATCTTAATCCAACTTACGAACAACAGCTATTTACTATTCTAAATCATAGAGAAAATGAAATATGGATTTGTTATCCTACTCTCGCTTCACTCGGTGGGGAATGTGATGAAGCTCTTATATGGAACTATAGAGATAATACTTGGACTATGAGAGATCTTAATAGTGTTACTTCAGGAGATGTTGGACCAGTCAAAGGTGGAGGAACTCCTACTGCTACATTAAAGATTACAGGTAACTCTGGTAACTTCGGTTATACTAACAGAGGTAAGAAAGAAGTACAGAGAGCCATAGTCAATGGTTATGCTGCCAAACAACACAGAGGTGTTAAAGAGAAACAAACTATTACTGTTGGTTCATTCAGTAACTTTACTGCTACTGGAGAGATAACTCTTACAGTTAATTTTCCTGATGGAACAAATGCTTATTCATTATTAAATGGAACATATAGTGTTACACTTATAAGAGATGAAATTAAAAGTCTTATAGATAATAATAGTTCTTGGACTACTGCAGATAGCTCGACTAATGCAGTCATATGTACAGCACCAGCTGTAGGTCCACAAGATGCTTATAGTATTACAATAGTGAGTAGTGGAACATTACCTACAGGTGTTACCAATGGTTCTTTTACTGTCGGTGAAACTAGACCTGGACTCGCTGCATCTACAAGTGAAGATGTATTGGTACTTACTCCACCCACAAACTTTGGTACTGCATTAAATGTTACTCTGACTGCAGGTTCAGGTAACTCAAATACATTTGATATTGATAGTGGTGTTGGATATAGTACTACTCCTCATATTACTCCTAATGAAATTGCTACATTAGTTTATAATGCATGGCAAGCTGGAGGTAATTCAGCTAACCAAGCAATATGGACATTGGCAAATCCTGGAGGAAGTAGTCCTAACTTAGATTTTACTGCAGTGGATAGACAAGCTGTTACAGGTACATTCTCTTATACAATAACACAAGGAACAACTCGAACTGGATATACAGGTGGACAAACACTTATTAGTAATGCAAGTGGCTCTGCCACAACCGAAGGTGTAACTCCTTTATTCGCCAGAGGAACTAGAGTAACAGTAACACTTAATGGTGGTACAGTTGTATTTGATAAACACTATGGTGAAGGTCCAGGGAGAATATTAGATAGTACATTTGTAAAAGCAGCTAATGATAATCATTTCGGATCTGTTACAGGATACGGAAGTACAACACTAGCTAATGTTAGGAATGATACCAATGATGCTGCATATAGAGCTTTATTCTATGATGCAGATAATCCTGATGCTTCTAAACCTAATGGTCTTTCAGTTGATATGACATTACATACTACAACAAATAATAGTGGTTCAACCAATATTGACTTGGCAGGCACAAATGTGTTGTTAGATATTTTAACAGAACTTAATACAAATGGGCTAATCAATATAACTAATGATAGTACAACAGATCCAACTACACTAACAATAACACCTAGTCAGTTCTCAAGTGATGCTAGTTATGTATTAACGTACAACCCATTCAGTGGAGAAACAGTAGCTGCCAAAGCTGCTCCTTCAGCTTCGAGTATCCACTCAGCTACAGAAGGAAATACAGTGGCAGGATCTACACCTTCACAAGCAACTACAGCCACAACTATATCAACTACATTTGATATCGTAAGACCTTGGCAAAGTACAGATATTAACCCAAGTAAAATATTTCCTATATTTGCACAAAGTGGTTATAGTAGTGGAACATTATTTAATAGAATAAGAGTAGCAGATTTAACCTATGAATTTGCTGGAACTGATTATGTCTCTTATTTTGAAAAAGAACAAATGAATATCAGTCCTACATTCGACACTGAACAGATTGATAAAATATCTCTGTGGGCAGATGGAGGAACAGTAACAACAGTCGGTGGTGATCCTCAAAGAGCAACCCTAAGGGTGAGAGCTAGAGGAACTAATTATTCTGGTGAGAATCCTTATCTAACTACTGCTGAAGATAATACACAAACTAATGCCAAGAGAAATAAATTAGTTGTGAATGATTTTACAGTTGCATCTTCACATAAAATGGATACTAGAATAAAAGGAAGATTCATTAATTACAGAGTAGATGATGCTAATGCAAACAACACTGCTGGAAATGATAAGGCTTGGAATGTATCTGGATTACAGATGACTGTAGCTAAAGGAGGAGTTAAGTAATGGCTATTAATAATCCTCCTATTACAGAGAATGCAACTCTTAATCTTACTTTGTTTGAATTAGTACAAGAAGTTAATCTTCTTCAACAACAGCATTTAAAGTTACTACAGGATATAAGAGATGCTGCTGATTTAGCAGATTTAAAAGTAAGGATAGATCAAAAATGATAAAGAAACTTGAGGAAAATAATGTATTCGAAGCCATTCAGCTTATGGATATAGCGACAAAACAGAAATTTAGTCATAGTATAGTGGTTAAAAGGAATGAAGCACAATGGATTTCATTTTTAATTAGTATAATAAGAGAACAAAAGAAAGGAGATCCTAATTATCTTGCAATAGGTGAATACCAGAAAGATGAGTTAAGAGGTTTCATGTTAGCAAATACTTTTATTAATCATTATAATGATGAACCAATAATGGATGTCAAAGATTGTATAGTAGACTTTGAAAAGAGTACTCCGTATACAGTCATAAGGCTCTATGACTATATGATAGAACATACTCGTAAGCATAATGGGAAAAGGTGGAGAGCAGATTCTATTAGAAATCAAGAAGATACTTTAAAGTATACTAAGTTATTACAACATAAATACAATGCAGAATTATTTTATGCTGCACACGGAAATATAGGAGAGTAATATGGGTGGAGGTGGAGGCAGAACTTCAACTGCAACTGCAGGGATAGATCCAAAACAATATCCTGAAGTAATGGAAATGCTAAAGGCATCTAGAGACAGAACAAGAGAACAATTAAGTGGTAAAAGAGATATTGTAGCTCCTTTAACACAACAACAGCGAAGTGCTTTAGGTTCTCAGGAAGCATTAGCATATGATGCTCTTCATGGTAGGGGAATCTATGATGACAGTGAAATTAGAAAAAATGCTGCCAAGAATACCTTTGGATCTATGCAAAATCAATCATCAGCTGGAAAATCTTTAGGCTCAGCTAGGTCTGATATGGCAGCATATAGAGCTTTGCATGATTTAACTGATAAACAGCATGACAAGAGAATAGCCCAAGCTAGGGCAGGTCTAACCATGTTAGGTGATGTAGGATCTACCTACCACAAAGCACATCAGCAAGGATTAGACTCTCAAGGAATGGCTTTAGATCAATTCTTTAATAGAATAAATCAAGGTGCTCAGAAAACAACAACAACCACAGGGGGAGGTAAGTAATGTATCCCAATGAAGAAAAAGATACGCTAATAAAGTTAGCAGAAATGTATAAGGGAAATCCTAATCCTACAGGTAATCCTACACAAGCACCCTCTGCACCTCAATTAGAAAAAGGTATGGGTGGTCAGATGATGGATATGGCTAAACAGAGAGCTATGACAGGTACTTTAGATAAAGGTCAAGAAGGCTTAATGGAAGGATTAGGAGCATTAACTGCTGGACCAACTACTGCACAAACTGCTGGATTAAATGCGTTAGTTCCAGCAACTGGTGGTCTATCTCCAGGAGCAGCACAAGCTGTTATGGGTAATACATCATTGGCAGGTACGACAGGTGCTCAGTTAGCTAGTGGAGCAGCAGGATCTGGTGCTATGGCAGGTATGGCTACAGCTATGCCATATGTAGGTGCTGGAATACTTGCTGGAAAAGCTCTAGGACTATTTAATAGTGGTGGTCATGTTGGTCCATTGTCTCCTCAATATAATGCCGAAGGAACTACTGGTTTTGAAGGTATAACAGGAGGAATGCCTAGTCTTATGAAAATATTATTTGAACATAGAGCAAGAAATGAAGGAATAGATGGCGATATAAGAGCTGCCCAAGAAGCACAACGAAAACGAAATGAAATGTATGATGAATGGGATTATCAGATGTATGGCAACCCAGGTTGGGGTGGAGGCTATCATAATACAGGATCTAGTGGTCCTATACCACCAACACCAATGCCAAGACCACTTCTAGGTGATATGAATGAACTTCAAGGTCCAATGGTAGATCCATGGGCAGGCTCTAAAGTACGACCAGCGATTGATGGTGGTATGCCTGTTCAACCTATGCCAATGCCTATGCCAAGACCTCGTCAGATAGATATGGACATGGAAACACTTAGGAATGAATATATAAAATCATTAGGAGAATAATATGGCAATACCATATCAACCATCTTACCAAATACAACCGACACATGGTTTTAGATATGGAGCACAACCTCATGCAAATAATGTAGCTCCAACTTATGAAGTTCCAGCTTATGAAGCTCCTCCTTCAATCGATTCTTCTCCTACAAAAAATAAAACATTAGATAATAACAAAAGTGTAGTAAGTAACTTTGAAGGTAACGAAGATAGAGATAATAGTGCACTTTCAAATCAGTTGTCGTTAGATGCAGCACAAAGTGTGCAACCTAGAAATTACGATGCAGAAGAAAAGGGCATATTTAATCAAGGTCAAGTATATAGTCCTGAATTTTCATTAGGTGCTCTTATGCCTTTAGGAATGGGCAGTGGACCAGTATCCCCTACCACTGGATTTGGAAGTAAGGGTTCAATTAGTGGAAATACAGGTGGTATATTCGATGAGAAAGGTCGTAGCTATGATTCTATTACTGGTGCTTATAATCCTGAGTTTGCAAATGCAGCTTCATTTAGAAGCTATATGATGACTGATCCATTAGGAACTAAAGAGAATCCGTTACCTAATATTCTAGGCGATAGAGATAATGCCTTTAAGTATGAAAGAGATAAAACAGGAAAGAGAACTAACACCTCAGCTTCTGGTTTTGAATTTGCTATGGCGAATAGTCCTTTAAATGAAGGTGGATTAACGGAAGCTGAAAAGAATCTTATAGCTAAGAAGGTAGGTGTTGATCAGGGTATAGCTGAGAGTTCATTAGAAAACGATGGTCCTACAATAAAGGCTATTAGAGGAGAGGGATATATTGATGGAGTAGCACCTAAAGGTTCTCAGTTTAGTAGTACAGGAAAATTTTCCACTGAAAAACGAAATCTTAATGATTTAGTAGGTAGCACTACAAATAACTCAAGTTATAATAGTGATGAAGATAGTAGTTATGAGACTAGTGGATATTCAAGCAGTATAGATACAGGTGGTTTTAGCAAAGGTGGTCGTGTAGGTTATCTTAGTCAAGGTGGTCTTGTACAGGCTGGAGGTAAATAATAATGTATAGTGATAAATTAAAAAAGTTTATATCAAAAGATAGATGGGGTAACTCATTAACATATGAGTTCGATGTTCCACCTATGGAAGATGCTATCCCACCAGCATTTCAACCTGGACCTAAAGGAACGGATACAGTTCCAGCATGGTTAACTCCAGGAGAGAATGTTGTTAATGCAGAAGCTTCTAGAAAGTTTCAGCCAATGATAGATAAGATGAATGAATATGGTAGACAAGTTCAGCAATCACAGGGTGGACCAATTCCTACTTATGAGTCAGATGGGGATAAAATAGAAGGTAAGCCAGCAGGTAAAGATATTAGTATGAAAACAGTTACAGATAAGAAAGTTTATGAAACACCTGAAGGGTATAAAATGTCTGAACAAAGAATTACTGTCGGTGATAATACTCATGGATATGGTCATGTACCTAGTATATATGAGGGTATGATTTATGAGCCTAGAGATGTAAAAAGAATGGTATACGAGGGAACAGTACCTCCTCCTGATATGAGATTTAATACTCGATCTGAGGCAGACCATTATGCAAAACTTAATAGTCAAAATTTATTAAACTTCAGAGATGATGCTGCTTATGCTTATCCTATGTATAATAATACAGGTGGTGTTGTTATTGATGATGCCTTATTAGATGCTCTTATGAAGGTAGAATCAGGTGGAGATGTAAATGCAGAATCAGAGGCAGGGGCTATTGGTCCATATCAAATTATGGATGCAACAGCACAACAGCCTGGATATGGAGTAACTCCAATAGCATTAGCAGATAGAACTGATCCTACTAAATCTAGAGAATTTGCTAGACAGTATCTTCAGGGTATCGCAAGAAAACACCCTGAATTTAATAGAGACCAAGTGTTACAAGCCTATCATTCAGGTGCTGGTAATGTCCTTAAATCAATAGGTGGTGTAGAAGACCTAGGACCACGAGGTCAAGCTTATGCTGGAAAGGTAAATAATGCTATGAAAAAAGCTGATAGTGGATGGTCATTCCCTAGTTTTATTTCAACAGCTTCAGCATCTACACTAGATAATGAGAATAAGGAAGTACCTGAAGAAAGTAGTTGGTTAGATTCAGTAAAGAAAAAGTTTGATGAAACATTTCCTTCAATAGCTAATGATCCTACAATACAAAAAGCAAGAATTAAAACTGAAAGAAAGGAAGCTAAAGAAGATGCAACTATTGCTAAAAAAGGTACTCTCTTTTTAGACGGATTAGACGATGCTGAAGAAGAATTAAATGAATTTAAAAAAGAAGTAAAGAAAAAGGGTTTTAATGTAACACAACTTGATGTTGATAAATTAAAAGACTTAACAAAGAAAAGAGATGATCTTAAACTTATCTATGATGAAAAAGCTAAAAAGCTTGAAGAAGTTAATAAGCCTACTGATTTTGAAAAAGCTGCTAAAGAAAAAATAGATACGATATTAGGTACAAAAGTAGCTAAAGATGTAGTTGAAGCTACAAGCATAGTAGGGGATGACCCTAGTGGTGGAACTGAAGTTGCTGAGATGGCTAAGCAAGATGAAAATACTTTAATGAATAAAGGATTAGCATTAGGTAAAGAAGCCTTAAGTACAGTTGGTGGTTGGTTTGAATCAATGTTTAAGGAAATGTTTAGTGGACCTGAGTTAGCTCGTATGGCAGTAATATATGCTGGATCTAGAGCTATGGGATATAGTCATGGTGGTTCTTTAAATTATTCTATGAAAAATTATCTCACAAGAGTAGATAGTGCTCTCGCCCAGCGAAAGAAGGATGGTGCTAGTAAAAGGTTTATTGATAATTATGAATCTGGCTCGATTCAAAAGTGGATAGAGTCTGGTGATATGAATGATCTTAAATCTAGAGGAACTAAATCACCTATTAAAATGAGTGGTAAGGGTTATCTCAGAGGTTATGGACAAGTTACTTTATTTGATAATAAAGACGGAGTTCAATTAGCTCAGGTAGGAGGTAAATATATTGAAGTATCTAAACTACCAATAGAACAATGGGATGATAAGACTCATGGTGATGTTGCAGTTTCTAATAGATTTAATGACATTGAGAAAAACTTTTTATCTGATTTAAATGAAGGATTAGATAAAGATGATGATGAGTTTGTACCAAGAGAACTTACTGGTGCAAGAGTAAATAAAATCTATAGAGATATATTAAGAAGAAATGGTGTATCACTAAATGAAGCTCCTCAAACAGAAATAGCAATGCAAGAAGCTATTAAAGATTATTATACTGCTATAAAACAATGGAAGAAAGATGGTAAACCTGAAAAAGGAAAACCTCAATCTGTAGAAGCATTTATTAATAGAAAAATATTTACACCACTTACAGGTGTTCCTCAAGCTGCTATTGCTGGTGCTTCTGTTTCTAACCTTAATAAGCTTTCTAATATGATAAGAGACGATATGGATAATAAAAATCCACAATCTACTAAGTATAGAGAGGAGTTTAAAGATAGTTGGCAAGCAGTATTAGATGCTTATAGAAAATTACCTAAAGAAGAACAAGACAAATATGTTAGACAAGGAGCAGATACTGAAGGACATACTGCATTTACGCTTTTCTTTCAAGATAAAGGTATAGATGGTATTGAAGCAATATTAAAAGGCTAAATTGATCCCTAGAGATTCTAACACACCCTTATAGGGGAGAATCCCTAGGGATACTTTATTTATAGGAGACTTAAATGGCAGACATAACAACAGATGATGGTAGACAATTTAATCTAATAGATGCCGATACTATTACAGATGGATCTACTAATTATCGTATAGAAGGCTATAATGCTCCTGAAGTATCTAAAGTACTTCCTGATGAAGAAAAAGGATTACGATTTATAAGAGGTCAATTAGGTGGTGATGAAACTACTAATGCAGTAAAAAGGATTATTGAATCTGGTGGATTTAATAAAATAGAAGATTCAGGCTATACTGATTCCTATGGTCGTAAACGAATAAGAATTAAAAATGAATTTGGTCAAGACTTAACTAATACCTTATATGAGTCAGGTGCTATTGATATTAATTTATTTACAGATAAAGAGGGAATAGATGCTGTAGATAGAGGTCGATTACAAAAGGAATTAACTGGTAAAAGAGTACATGAAGAAATAGTTAATGACGAATTAAGTGGTATTAAGACTAAACCAGTTACATTTAAAGATATAGCAAGTAACGAAAAAGATTATGCTAATGCAGTAATGGAAGTTGTAGCTGAACAACGAGGTCTTGATTTAACTAATGATGATGATATAAGAAAGGCAATAGAAATAACTCAATCAGGAGTTTATGATACTCGTAGTGTTCCCTTCGATGGTGTTGCTTTTAGAAAGCTTGATAGAACAGTAGAGAATGTAGCTAAGAATCAATTTGGTGCTGCGTGGAATCAAGGTTGGCAGGGAATGTCTACTGGTTTAGCAGGCTTTTCCGAATTGTTTGGTGTTGGTTTAGGTAGTGATACAATAAAAAACTGGGGAGCAGATAAAGTTGATATTGCTAAAAGAGATTTATTAGAATTACCAGAATTAAAGAACATAGACTATAGAGATGTAGATGGTTTATGGGATGGTATTCAATTTATGACTAACAACTTAGCTATGTCTGCACCTTATCTTATTACATTAATAGGTGGTACAGCATTAGCTCCATTTACAGGAGGAGCATCTGCTTATTTGGCATATGGTTCTGTTGGTGGTTCTTATGCAGGTCAGGTTTGGAATGATATTAAAGGTCCAAAAGGTAGACCTGAAGCAGCTGGTTCTTTATTAGCTGGAATAGGAATGGCTACCCTTGATAGATTAGGTCTTATGGGTATATTAAAGCCTTCTCAAATATTACATAAACAAGGTCGATTAGAAGTAGCTAAAGAATTAAGAAGATTAAACCCTAAACTGGGTTATAGTGAAGCATTAGACAAAATAAGAGATGCAACCAAAGCAGAATTAAAAGAAGTTATTAAGGGTATAGGTAACTTTTCAGCAGCACATATAAATAATAGTCAGGTTCTTCGTGGATTACTTAAGGCTTCTGGAAGAGGTTTTGCTGCCGAGAGTATAACTGAAGCAGCACAAGAGGGATTAGGTTACTTATCATCTAAAACTATGTCTGAGGGTGGTCTCAAAGAAAACTTTAATCCTAATGAATTTCAAAATCTATTATTACAATCAGCTGTTGCTGGTGGTTCTCTTGGTTTTGGATTTGGTGGAGCTGGATCGCTAATAGATTATGGTGATAGATTCGCTATGAAGAAAGGTCTTGAGAGAGGTAAAGTAGATAAGCTTAGCGAAGAAGAGAGGGCTGCTCAGGAACTAGGGTATCAAGGAAAAATAGATGATTTTAAAGAAGAATTAAGATCAGACACAGAAAATATTAAACCTTCTTCAGGTGGAAGTAGGACAGCTAATATGGCTAAAGATGGTCAGATATCTGAGGGTGGTATATGGAATAAGATTAAAAATGTACCAACTTATTTTCCTAGGGTATATAGAGCATCTTCAATGATAGCATATCCTGTTGATTTACTTCGAAGATCAGAATCAGTAAGAAAACTAGCAGCATTAGTTGGTATGACTACTGGAAAAATGTATTCAGGAATTGATGTTCAAGGTGCTGAATCTCAAACTAGATCTTATTTAAAAGAAGTTATAAATCCTAAAAGAGTATTTAAAAGATTTGGGTTAAGAGATAGTGTTAGTAATTCCCAAAAGATATCTGATATGATAAGAAGATATATGAATGGAGATACTGATGGTATGTCAGATAAAGAGATATCAGCAATCCAAGCTACAATATTAGAGCTAAATGAATTTTCGGATAAGGAATATCTACTTAAGAATAATACTTATAAATCACAAGGTAAAAATAGAAAGGACTTAGATAAATTAAGTAATTACTGGTTAACTCATCAGAATTGGGATTGGTCAAAGGTAAGACAAAATAGAACTGAATGGTATTCTTGGATGAGAAAGCATACAAAGATGGATACAAAAGAATTAGATCAGTTGTATGATAAGATATCTAATAACGAAGATGCTACAGATTTTTCTGTTGTAGAAGGTGTTGAATACGTTCCTGGAAAGATTAAAGGTTCTACAGATAATTTATCTTCCCTACCTGGATTTGAAAAATTTGCTAATACTAATATATTACAAAATATGCTTACTCTTGCAGATCAAACTTCTAAATATGTTGCATATACAGATTACTTTGGAGCTGGAGGTAAATACATTGATAAGCTTTTAGAAGATATGTTAAATAAAGATAACTTAACTAAAGAAGAAGTTGAGCATGTTGCCTTACATACTAAAAATATTATTGATGCAGGTACAGGTAACTATAAAAGAATTAAGAGCAGGAAGTTAGCTGCAGTACAAAGGTCAGCTACTTTCTTTGCTACATTAATCGGATTACCTCTTTCAGCTATAAGCTCTTTTCCAGAATTTGTAATGATGATCTATCAGGCAAAAGATTTTGCAGAAGTTAGAGCTGGAATATTGAGTAGTATCAAAGAAATGAAATCTATTTTCAAAAAGATAGTTACTATGAAAGTACACCCTGCAATAGCTGATGTTCCCTTAGGTAATATCGATACAGAATCACAAGTTAGATTAACCAGAGGTGGCTTATTTAATGATGATGCTGCTATAGCTACACGATATGGGTTAGGCGAATCTGATATCAGTAAAGCTTGGTGGCAAAAGCAATTCTTTAAATGGACAGGTATAGCTGGAGTAACACAATTACAAAGAGCAATGGCAGCATCTTTAGTTACTAATTTTGTTGGAGATAGAATAAAAATATTATCTGCAAAGCCTAAAGGAGTTGATTACAATCAAGATCAATTAGATATTTATAGACAGCTAGTTGGACTAGGTGTTGATGTAGATAAACTCATAACCCTCTATCGTAAGTATAATAGTCCTATAATGTTTGATTATTTATTTAATGAAGATATAGTTAGAAAACAAAATAAGTTAGAGGCTGATGCAGATAGAGACTTAAGAGATATAGAAAATGAAATGAATAATGCAACTTGGCATTTTGTAAATGATAGAATACAAAATCCACAAGCATTTAATAGACCTTTATTTTATCAAGATCCACATTTTCAAATGTTTGTACAATTTAATGGATTTATATCTACCTTTACTTCTAATGTTGTTCCTAAGCTTTGGAATGATTACATTAGGAAAGGTAGTCCACGAATGAAGTATAATACATTTGCATTAATAGTTACTATGATGGCAGTCGGTGGTGCATCTCAATGGTTAAAAGACTTTATTAAGTTTGGGGGTAGTACTCCTTATTTATCTGATGCACAGTTACTTCAAAGAGCAATACAATCATCTGGTTTATTAGGTACAGGTGAAAGATTATTACAAGGAGCTTTACCTCTTTATAGAAGTAGAGATGAAAATTTTCTTGATAGACTATTCGGTGAAACAGTAGGTGGTGCTCCAACAATTAGAGCATTAGGTTCTGGAATAAAAGCAATAGGCTCTTTAGGTGAAGGAGATACTGATAGAGCAGTTGGTCATGCTACTAAACTATTACCTGGAATAGGTCCAATAACACCTGTAAGAAATATAATAAATGATGCGATACATGGAAAACCAATAGATCCGTATCCATTTGTAAAGGAGAATTAATATGGGAAAATTAACAGCTAGTAGAGATTTTTATGCTAGGAAACAAGAGCGAATAGCTGATGCACAGAAAAAACTTCAAGGTAAAAAAATAGCTGGTGATACTACTACTACTAGTGGAGCTACTAATGTAGCCGATGTTGCCGACAACCTCGCTGAAATAAAAATAAAGACACCTACTGAACAAATACAAGATCGAATACCTGTAGTAGAAGAAGGATCTACTGTACCACTCGGAACATATGAAGGTAGAGCAGAGATATTAGGTAAGATAGGCGAAGAGATTGATCCTGTTGCAACCCAAAAGAAAGCATTAGAATCAATAGGAGGAACTACAGTTGTAGAATCAGATGCTAAAGGCACGGATTTATATGGTGATGTTAGTACTGTTCCTGGACAAAAGAAAGTAGACTTATATAAAGAACAGTTAGCAGATGAAGCTCAAATGAGAATACCTCAAGATGAGCAAAGTGCAAAGCTCCTTGGTGAAATGGTAGATATAATTGCTTCAGAGGATTATGGAAGAAAACAAACATCAGAAGATGAAGAAACACCTCAGAGTTTATTTGGTGATATGTTAGATTTTGCTGCTAAAACAGTACAAACTGATCAAACAAAATTTAATTTATTTGGTAAGTTAGTAGATACCAGTACAGCTGGAAGCGAAGTAGATATTAATCCAATGAGTTTCTTACAAAAAAATTCAGATGAAATAAGTTATGCTCTTAAAGGAGTAGATAAACTTGATATGCTAGAAGATAGATCAGATATTAATTCTGGTATAAGACCTGAAGTAGGTCGTGCTGCCCTTATCGCTACTATATTAGAGTTAACTCATAGATTAAATCAACAAGCATCAGAAACTGATAAAGAGTTAAATGAAAGACAATATGAAAATGCAATGGATAGAATTAATATTGGTAAAGCTATTGGTTCAAGAATGGAAAGGCTATTATATCCAAGTGCAGATATTGATCCTAATAAACCATATACAGGTGAGAGTGAAGGCTTTGGTTATAAATATAGAACAACAGAAAGAGAAAGATCATTAGTAGGTCAAGCCTTTGCTCAAGGATTTGCTGATAGTCCTAATTTTAGTTTTATGGAATCACATTTTGTTAAGGCTAAAGGGGAAGATAAAGGTAAATGGACTTTTAGACCAGATAGAAAAGGAGATCAACAGCTATGGGCAATAAGAAGAGCCTTAAGAGATGTTTTAGGTTTAAAAGATTATACTAAACCTGTCTCTCTTGTACCTACTACTAAGGAAGGAAGACTAATAGGAGAAGGAGCATTTGACCAGAAGCAAATAACTTCTCAGGTATTACCAAATGAATTACCTCCGATAGCAAAGAAAGCTATCCAAAAGTTAGGTAGAGTAGGTCATACTACATCACCTCATAAGATACTTTTAATGTCAGGTATGTTAAATTCTAATAACCCTTTCTTGATGAAAGTAAGGAAGGCTGATACTGCTTATTATCAAAAGAAAAAGAAAGAATTCCTAGATGAATATACAGCTAGAGCAGCAAATGATCCTGATTTTATACCTCAAGAGTTAGGAGACTTTGATACATTTGAACAGGCAGCTAATAAGCAAACCATAGAGATAATGGAAAGACATAAAGAGATGCGACAGTATACTGTGATAGATGCTATAAATAGAATGGATCGTTCTTTCTTTTATGGTTATACTGCGATTAATAATTCTTCTCGACTTATGATAACTAATCAAGAGTTAAATTATCAAGCAGATAAGGTAGCTAGATTTTTAGTTGATGGAGCTAAACCAGTTATCTTTAAGAAGAATACTAATTCAGATTTAGAAATGTCGTCAGAGGGTTTTATGGGGGTTATTGCGAGGTGTGTAATACCTGAAGCTGGAAAGATGCCACCTGAAAGACAAGTAGCTTTATTATTACAGGATTTAAGCGATCCTGCAGGTAGTAAATACTTAAAACTCGGTAGAGAATTACTAGAGTATACTCAAAATAATAGTGGTTATATAGGAGCTGTAAGAGGTACTAAGCAAGCGAAAGATTACGCAGCTACCTATGAAGGTCTTAGGTCGGTAACTCCTTTAGAGCTTAGTCCAGAGTTAACTGAATACCTTCAAGATATGGGTAAAGATGAATTCTATTTTGCGATGGATGCATTACACGAATTAGCAAGATGGGATGCCACACCTACTGGGGCTGAATTTAAAACTAGAGTTAAAGCTGAGGCAGATGGTAATGCCAATGGAGCTACTATATTAGCAACCCAGATGGGTGTTAAAAATATTATGGAAAAAGGAGGAGTATTATATAGTAAAAAGAGAATAAAATACTTAGCCCAAGGTCTTTCTCATTCTGAAATAGAAGAAATTGAAAAGGATATTAGAGATGATGTATATACTCATATGCAAGCATTACCTGAAATATCTAAAGATCCTAAAAAATGGGATATGATTCTTCAACAAATAAAAAAGGCTGGCAAAGTAAAAGAGTTAATGAAACAGCCTATTATGACTTCTATTTATGGTAAAGACCCTAGATTTCATAGTGATACTGCAAGAAAATTTATTGTAGATAATCCAGAATATTTTGCTTCATTTGATAGTCAAGCTCAAGCTGAAAAAGAACTAACAAAGATGTTAGAACACGCATTAGTAACAGGGTTAGGAGGTGCATTAGAACACGCAGCAATAGCAAAAAGATTAGGAAGAGCATTTAACTTTGCTAATAGAATAGCAATGGTTGAAGGTCCAAATGGATTTATGAGTCAAGCTGGAGGTTACGAGTATATTGAGGATACTCCAGAGCCAACTGCCTTTGATTTTGTTATAGAAGGTATGACAGATGAAAATACTGGTCAAATAATAAGACGAAAGATGGATATAACCACTATGCAGAGGGTTGCTAGTGCTCAGGCAAGGGCAGGTGGAGTTAAGCTTGATACAGGTTTTAAGAGTATTACTGATAGTGGAAGTAAACTTAGAAATCAAATTGCAGTTAATAGTACTCAAAATATAGATGCCTCTGTAGCCCAACAAACAACTGTAGATATTCTTACTGAAGATAAAGATGCAACCTTTATGCAGATATATGATGCATTTATGGGTGATGCTGCTTCATTTGGAAAGATTAGAAAACAAGCTAATAAAAACTTTGACGAAATAAATTCGTCATATGAATTAGTTCAAAAAGAAATTGAATCATTTGAAAGATTAATTAAAGAAATAGGTGAAGATGTAGGGAAAAAGAAAGCAAGAGGGGAAATGTATGATATTGGATTGGAAGGTGATTATAGGTCTTTAGGAGACTTTGTATTAAATCCAAGTAGAATTATTATGAGGGATATGCCTGAGAATACTCCAGCTCAACAAGATGCAAAAGAAAAAGCTTTAAGAGATGTTAAATCTCTAAAATTAAGGGGTATTGCTAGAGACTTCGGAATTTCTTTACCAGCAGGTAAAAGAGAAGTCCGAGGTAAGGATATGAAGGCATATGATTTTAACGAACAAAAGAAGATATTAATACCCCCTGATTTATATTTAGAATTTATTAAATACGCATTTAAAGCTTTAAATATTGAAAGTGATTTGAGAAATTTCTTATCCACTATAAGGAAAAGAAAATCTGATTTATACTTTAATGAAATACTTCCAGAAAAGAGATGGGCTGGTATGCAGTACTCCTAGAGTACTAGCCCATTAGCCTTAGCTGCTTGCATAGCTTTAGATCTCTGTTTATCAGCCATGTGTCTAGCTTTGCTTTCACTCATGCCTTCTGAAACATATCCAGCCATATTTTGAGCATGAACCATATCTAACATAGCTCTATTAAACCCTTCTTTCTCTATTAAATCTTCAGATATACCGAATTCAGTGAATTCAAGGTCTTTAAAGTTTTGTCCTGTCTGTGCTAACCAATTTTTATCTGCCATAGTAACCTCCTTAGCAAAAGAAGTAATCCGATTTGGATACTTCGGTTATATTTAATCCTCCTATGAGTGGTTGAACCCCACTATATCCTCTTCCGAAGGGTATACTCTCATAAAAGTTTTCTTTATCATACATCTCTATGAATACTTCTCTGGCTTTCACCATAAGATCTTCTATATCAGTTGCATGACCATTAAATGAATCGTGTACTGCTGCGAAATCATTATCCCATTTAGATACTACCAGAGCTAAGTGAGCAGCATCTTTACTGTGAACGAAGTTAGGACTAATCCCACACATAAACCCTCGTCTATCTGGTATATCTGTCTTCTCTCTTATCACATGCTTAAATCTTATCTCACCTTCTGGTGTATTAAATCCATAACAATCTATCTTAGCAGGTCTAGTTCTGTAACATTCGTATATTACAGGGAAGCCTGATTCTGTCTCCCATTCAATTCCTCTACCTCTATCTGTACCATAAGTACGATACCAATTAAGTATCTCTTGATCGGCAAGTCGCTGTAGGTATCGCATAGTATCTAAAGGTCCAGGGCATACATCTTGTATTGCTCGTATAACTTGATGAGCTAACTCATCGCAATCCCATGTATTAATATTATAATCACTGGTATAACCATACTGATAACAATCGCTATACATAGACTCAGACATTTTCTTTTGTCCACAGCTATAAGCTCTAGTCATAGCTCCTCTCTTAGCGATACCCTTCCTTATATGCTTCATTGGTATATTTCTTTCTGCAAACCAATCAGGCATCCTCTCACATACTCTTTTAGCTACTCTTACATAGAAATCATTTGGTATTTCAGTAGGTATAAGACCAACTAATTCTCCAGTTAACCTATCCTTAGACATAGCACCTAAATGTTGCCAACCATTATTAGCACCATCAATAGGCACAGGTAATTGAATCCTGTAATCGTCTTTATCCCTCCAAAACTTAAACCACTCTATACAACAAGCAAGGAAAGCTATTTTCTTTTCGGCATCTTCAGATATGATCTTCATCTCACCTAGCTCAAGTATACTATCCATATTCTTTTGAGTCCACATAGCTCTGTCTTCTAGTGTCATTTTATCTACAGATATACTATCTAATTCTTCTTTCTCAAGAGCCTCTTTATAATCAGTAGTTACCCATTCAGGTATCTGGTCAATAGGGTATGACTGATTAAATGAACATGAAGTATGTACTGCTAACCAGAAGTTCGCTGTCTCATCGAAGGGTTTACCTTTGGCGAATAGTAATTGACTACGAGCTATATCAGCACCTTGAAAGTTAAAGAATGGCTCACTATAGTATAGTCTACCTCTATAGTCTGCATCGACATAGAAACTAAATTCTTTATCTAACCATTTCTCTGCAGCAGCCATGACCTCTTTAATCTCTCTATTCTTTGAAGCCTGTCTTTGATACATCTTATCATTCTCTTTCTTATCATCACCATCGTATATTTCATGCTTAACAAACATAGCCCAATGATTATTAATAGCTTCATGTACATCTTTATTAACTATAAATCTAGTGGACTGTAAGTTATTAATAGCTTTTACGAATGGCTTATCAAGACACTTAAGGAACTTATATTCTTTAGACTTATCCCAAGTCTTAATAATAGGTCTACCATTATTCTGAAACAGAGTAGTTACTAAGGGAATAGGTGTAGCACTGATACAGGTAGTCTTACCTGAAAATGCATCTAACTCACCCCATTTATCTGTAGCATGAATTGTAACTGGCTTTCTACTTCTCATATGACCTACTGATATTGTTATATAACCACACATAACAAAACCTTCAATGACTAAATCACCTACTCTCACATGGTCTCTGAAGTTTACATTATTACTATCCCACCCCTCAACTATATACTTGCCTATAGCCATTGAAGCTTGAGTAATAGCTGTCTCGCCTTCTACTTTATTTCGTTTAAAACATCTCTGTATAACTTTTCTTGCATGATTTATTATATCATCAATTAAAAAGTCTAGCATATCGACCCCATCGGAGTCAATCATACGCATTAGTTGGAGGTTACGTCTAGGCTTTACACCTAAATCTTCACCTCTTATTTTCTCTAGTAAATATTTTCTTATGTCTTGCATATAGTCCTCTCTTTCTTTTGAAAACGCATTATAACATATTTTAATTTATTTCGCAAGTACTTTTATATTTATTTTTTCATTAAGGATTTTGAATCCTTCCATATCTTTCTCATACATTCGTCCAACCACAACATGGCTGATGCCAGACTGTAGGATAAGCTTAGCACACTCGATGCAAGGCGACATCGTACAGTAAAGGGTAGCACCCTCGCCATTGGTACTAGACTTAGCGAGCTTACATATAGCATTAGCTTCAGCATGAATAACAGTACGTAGTGTAGCACCAGTTGTAGGACTCTTGCAACTATTATCAAACCCAGAAGGAGTACCATTCCAACCCATTGAAATGATATTACCATCCTTGACAATAACTGCTCCAACTTTCGTATCAACATCATATGACATCTCCCCTACTCGTTTAGCGATATCCATATATAGGTTATCGTATCTCTTTTTCTTTCTCTCGTTCATTACCCTGATTCCTTTCATAAATCATTAGGGCTTCGTGGAGTGGTGGTATTCGACCTCCACCCTTTGAAGCATTATTCTGTATCTTTATCAGTTGTCTTCTTATCTTCTTGGACATTATCTT
>Ga0209404_10000592_pt1 | contig 27987 bp, 27 predicted proteins | sample TroAtlMetagenome_2_FD_187447 | JGI IMG/M metagenome (GOLD analysis project Ga0209404, IMG submission 187447) | Marine eukaryotic phytoplankton communities from Atlantic Ocean - Tropical Atlantic ANT8 Metagenome (SPAdes) (version 2) | ecosystem: Environmental > Aquatic > Marine > Oceanic...
CACCTCATGGATAGCCTCCCAAACATACTTAGCGAGGTAGCCTGTAACCTTGTATCTTTCTTGCTCGCCGAAGGGGTTGTTGCGTAGCTCTTTGCGTAGCTTGTCCTGATACCACTCATCAACATACGCACGACACGAATAAAACGTCCCTCCGTATGGGTAAACCATGGTGGGTCTCTTTGTGGTCTTACGGTCGATGCCAAAGGCGACCCACTTGCTCGCGGTAGAGTTGCCGTTCGCTGCGTCCTTGCGCAGCTTGTCTTCAACATGGGATGCAATGACGGCATAGATGTCTTGAGGGTATGGTGTGGGTGCGGCGTTGGTTGAGTAGGCGGTCTCTTCGCACTTCGTCAGACAGGCTAGTAGCTGCAAGCCGTTGTTAGTGGCGTCCTGAGCGCAAGGTAACTTACTTTTAACAGAGCCATTCTTAACAAACTCATCCCACTCAAAACACCACGCGAGGTGCTGCCAAGGTTTGTCCGCGTCCTTCCATGTTAGATGCCCCTTTGGGTCGGACGCAATCAGATGAGCTTCGTCGGCGTAGTCGTAGGCCCACTGCACGCGTTCCTCTAACGTAACCTTGTCAAACCCGTAGGTATTTGCCCCGTGTATTGCGAGCCACTCGGCGTCTTCTTTGGTCTTTAGTTTTTCATCCCGGTAGAACTGCAAGAGACCCCGGGACGGGTCCGCATTCTGCACATTCAAGAACGCGGGGATGTTGTATACGCGCCCTCTCCAATCAACATTAGAAGGAAAGAAAAAACGATTACCCTCAAACTTTTGAGCAAGGTGGAGAACCTTTGCAGTTAACAACCGGCGTGACTTTGTGGACAGGTTAAGGTCGTAGATTTTTGCAGCAGCCCTGCGCCAGTTTGTGTTGGCTTCCTTGTTTGTCTTGAAGTCTTTTGGGACCGGAGGGAACTCTTCGTCTTTGCGGTTGGGGATGTCTCCTATGGTGACGTTGTTATCCCACGCCCACTCCATGACATCTTTTACTCTTGAGTTAATTTCCCAAGGAGTTTGCTGAATGTGGTTGACGGCTTCCATGGGTTCCTCAAGCGCTCCGGTGATGGAGCGGAGGTAATCCATATTAGTGCTCTTGATAAAAGATATTGGAGGTAGTCTTTCATCGTCCGGGTAACCGCCTTTCCATACGCTTGTCCAAGGCTCAGGCGTTTCGACACTAGGTAACCAAAACGGTTCGACCAGTTCTCTGTTCTCGTTATAATTTTCAATCCAATCGAGGAGTTCTTGAGTGGGAGCCACAAAGCGCGTTGGCCTTCTCCCGGCGCGTTCTAATACATAGACGTATTCGATTAAACCGGTGCAGTATCTAAATAGTTCTACCGCATTCAATCCCATATTCAGCTTATCTCTAGTGCCCCACTTGGTGAACTCTGGCATTAAACCTTTACTGGCTTCATGCTTCATTGAAGAGCGCACATGGCGCACCTTTGCTTTTAATCCTTTGCGTTTTTTAGCGCCAAGAAGAATTCCTTTTCCCTTTTCCTCATTGGTTTCTAATAAAAACCGACAACGAAGCTCGTCTTCTACTCGCGCTCCTAAAAAAATAGCTACCTGCGCTAAAGAGCGCTTTTTAGTGATGCTGTCGATTATGGATTTAACAGCAATGAACGCTAAAACCTTGGGGTTTATGGTTTGAATGTCGATTTGGTAGCGTGCGGGTGTGGCGTAGGAAGTAACTGAGTCCCGCCATTCCTTGAGCTTTTCAGTGTATGCGGGGAGCACGTTGCGCATTAGCGCTTGCCCGTATTTTGTTTCTATTTCCGCTTCGCGCCCCTTTGCGCTTTCTACTTTAGAACGATACCTACCCACCCCCAAGGTAAGCATATCTTCGTTGAGTTGTGTTTGTGTTAGACGCTGCACGCCTTGTTACATATGTCGAAAAAATACCTACGTCAATCTCACCTGTCTAAAAGCAAACGGATATTAGACACGTTTTAAGCGCGGTTGGAGTAACCGGGCTCAATCGGGATGATAGTATAGGGGGTGGTTGGGTTGGTGTGTGGGTGTGGGCAAAAAAAGGGGCCTTAGCTGTGTGAGAGCTAAGACCCTTGGTTTATTGAAACTTTAAGAATATTTTAGTGAAGGCATAGATGATGAGTGCCCACATAAAGTATTTAAGGTTTGCTAGTAGTGTGAAGTATAGTTTCTTCAATGCATAGTTAGTGTAACGCGTAGTTAACCGTTAGAACACTTTTGTCCCAGCAAGCTCTACAGTCTTGGCATGAGTTGCCTTGATGTAGAGCTGGACAGTTGAGGGAATCGCCATCGAACCCGACACTTGATTGCGTTGCTTTGGTTCGTAGTTGTATCGGATTCGATGGCTTTTGTCCCACCATGCTTGCTGAAATGCGTATGTTTAGGTTGTCAGCAAGAGTTTGGCGTTTTAACCACTGTGATAACAGTTTGGTTTCTCTAGTAGGTAACCAGAACTTAATATCTGGGAGTGATAGTGCAACATTGTTGATGGCACTGAGGTGGTCTAACGATTGAATATCTCCGCTGTCGTGCCAACGGAAATATCCACTCTTCTCCTTTTTGCTAATGAGCTGCGTGATAAGTTCTCCCCATTCAGTCTCGTTTGATAGGACTGCGTCTAGCCGTTTGTAGAGGGCTGTTTGGACGTTGGCGAATAGGTAGCGATTCTTAAGCGCGTAGCACCCCGAGCAAACGGAGTTGTCAATTTGCCGTAGCAAGGAGCCGCGCTTACAGGCATAAGCTGGTAGGCTATACCCGTGGCACGGCATCTTGCTAGGCTTTGATAGAGAACCGATGCGGTCCTCTAGAGCTTTGACGGTCATTTGACCTCGTTAATGGTAGCTTGTCGATAGGATAGCGTGCGTCAGGACAATACCTAACGTGACAGACGAAACCGGTTCTTTGAATCCTTGGTAGACTTTTTGTGCGCCTTGAGGAGTAACAACGATGATAGTGTCATTGTTAAACTCACTAACACCAAAGCCCATTTCGATAGCGGCGGGGATAGCTTTTTTCCAGAATGATGCTGGAGCTTTGGACGCCACTGCGTTTTCATCAAAGAATTGTTCTACGCTGTCTTTGTCGTAGTATCCCATGTTACGGCGTGATGTATCTGCGTGTTGGTGAGTAACCGCTAGGTTGTTTGTCCCAGTTGAGACCTATGTTACGCGCATTGTCATGCGTGAGCGCTTGCCACAAGTTGTCTGTGTATTCTCGCTTGAGCGGAAGCGGACAGACGTTGGTGCGGTCACCATACTTGGAATGACCTTCTGCGTATGGCTCTTTGGTTTCTTTGTCGATGGTAAGCTCACCACGGTGGACGTAGGTGTATGCATTGAGCAGCCGCCAGAGCGTATACTGTTCGTTACCGTTGTCGTCTCTGTAACCTTCGGGATGTTCTGGTTGGTTGAACATATCGTGGACACGGTGTGTGCGACCGGGTTGCACGAAGTTATTGTCAGACGAGTTGAGACCAATGAACGCATGAGCAATTTCTGGTGCGATGTGCCAGTTCTTGAACATGATGATGTCTGAGCGCAGCTCTTTGACGCTGTCTTTGTATTCTGATAGTAGGTCAAACATACGCTCGTTGAACTTGTCGAAGCCGAACCTGCTGTTCTTGGCTTTGACATGAATGTCACCACCGAACATTAGATTAGAACAAACAATAACTTTGTTACCGATAGCAAGTTCCATAGGAAGACGCTTGTCGTGGCTATTGCGAGCGATGATGTAAGTTTCTACATCGTCAGCAAGCTGTAGCTCTTTGTTCTTGATACGCGCAATAAGGAAGAACCTATTGGCTACTTTGGCTCTTCGTTTGTTTAGCAGCATTGGGAAGCCGGGGATACGTAAAGGAACGTCTGTTGATTGGACAGAGTCAACTTTGAACGCGATGTCGTCGATTTCGATGTTGAAGTTCGAGCAACCTTTGACAACTGCTTGGGCGAACTCGTAGTGAGGCGTAAGCTGGTTGTGCGAATGATAGTTGCGATTTGTGTCACCATCGGAGGCATCAGGAGTATGGAAGTTCTTGAGGTCTTCGATGTTGCGGATTTCTTCGCCAGCGCCCATGACTGATACAGGGCTAGGCGTTATTGCTTGTGTTGGTGGTGGTGTTGTTTCCATGGTTCTATGTGTTATAGAAATTATACGAGAGAGTTACGGATTGTAGTTTCTTGAACGAATCTGTTCCAGTCTTTCATTCCTGTTTGCCTATATGATAGGTATTCTTTTCTGAGGTGTTCTGCTTGTTGCAGTGTGCATACTTGAGTTGCTTTTTTCTCTAGCTCTATACGGTCTACTGCGGTCATACGACCTTTAGGTGGTTGTGGTGTAGTCATCGTTGATGAATGTTTTTTGTTCGAAGTCAAACGCAGCACGGGTGGCTACGTAGGATGGCTTGCGACCTTTTATTAGGATGTTGATGTATTCTATTAGTTGTTTTTGGGTGAGAATGGGTTGATGTTTTACTACATGACTAGGTGAACCGTCTGGTTCTAGGTCAGGTGAGCCCTCATCGTTTATGTGCGTGTATTTTTTGTGCAATTCATTGACTTTGTCGTCGAATTCTAGGCAGAAGTCTCCGTATTCTTTCGTTACTTTTTCATATGGATGTAGGTCGGATGGCACGAAGTCTTGATAGTTACGCATCTCTGCTACAAGTCCTATGCGACCAGCGTCACGGCTGGCGAATGTAGCGGCTAGTCATTCGTGTGCGTGTGAAACGTCGAATGTGTCGTTTGGTTCGCATTCATATACAAGGAATTCTAAGAGCTGACTTAATGTTATCTTCATAATACACAACAAACAAAACACACTTAGTTGGGCGCAATCGGCAATGATAGTAGCGTGGTGACGCCGGGAGTGTCGGTTTGCTCGCCGGGAGTGTCGCTTGGTGACGCCGGGAGTGTAGCTTGGTGACGCCGGGAGTGTCGCATTGGTTTTGGCGCGGCGTTAGCCGCCAAGATGACCCCGAGCGAAGCGAGGGAAAATTTTTTTGCATATACGCACGAAAGCCGCCCTGGTGAGGAGCGGCTTGCATGATAGTATGTTTGCTTGTGTTAGCCTACGCAATCCCGCAGCGGGTAGCCTGTGGCGCGGTAGGTGGGATTCTTGCGGTAGCGCCATGCCTTTCTCCATTCTCTCGGGATACCGTCGGGGCGAGCTGCGCCGATTGAATCGATACCAGAGAACCCGGTGAATTCCGGTTCAAGGTGCGCGTCAGGGTCTTCCTTGTCTGTCTCATGTGCGAGATGATTGGGAAGGTGGCGCTCACTTGTCACGGTGTGAACGTCGTGCTCCCAATCGAGGAGGGCGCGAAGCCTTTCCTGCGCGGTTGCTTGTTCTTCCTGTGAAATGTGGGTGTCTCCGTATTCCTCGAGATTGTCTAGGCTGACAACCTCCGCCCCTAGGCTTTGAGCTAGGGTCTGGAATTCGGTTCCCATATCATCAAGTTGTATGGTGTTATCTTTGCTCGCGCTGTCGGGGGTGCATTGCTCCCAGTGCTCGAGAAGGTCTCCCGGTGTCATGCGAAGCTTGCGAGTTCGCACGGCTTTCATAGCTTGAGAGAATAGGCGCTTGTTGAGCTGTGCTCTGCGCTTTGAGAATCTGCTCTCGTCTGCCCTACGATTGATTAGGGAAGATTGGAATTGTGTGGGTGCGTGTCTCATTGTGCGGCGGGCTTTGGCTTCATTGGATTGAAAAAGCAGCGCGTTTCTTTGCGGCCGTGCTCGTTTTCCGTGGTCCTGAATTCGTAGTGGAAACGCACGGTGTCACCGATGGACAGTCCAGAAAGGAATGGGTTGGGCTTGGTTTCATCGTCCCAGATTTTCGCGATTTGTTCGTCTCCGTATTCTGCCTTGTAAAGAGAAGCCGGTCCGGTTGAGGTGTTGATATTTGTGGTCACGTTGAAGATGACACCCGAGGTGATTCCCTCGGCCGGTTGTGTTGCTGCTTGTGTTTGCATTGGTTGGAATATATCTGAATTAAAATGAATTCAAAGCAAAAAATAAACTTTTAATCGTCTTTTTTTGCGGTGGGTGGTGGGCGGGTGGGCGCTGTGTTCTACGTGGAACGCGCCGAACCGGGCTAGGAGGGATGAATGATAGTAGATTTTTCACAAAGCTAGCGCGTAGTGCTAGCGACTGAAAAAGATACAAGCCGCAAGCTACCGAACGGAGCTGCTCAAGAAAAAAATAAGCGAAGCGTTTTCTTGAACAGTGAGAGTGAGGTAGCTCGCGATGGCTATATCTTGTTGTCATACTTGAAGCGGATGATAGTCGGACGGCGTCTCCGTAGGCGGACGACAAGTCTTTTGATAAGATAAAACATACAACAAATAACACACCACCTGTGTGTATGTTGGGTGTTGTTGGGAGGGGAAGAAGCAGCCCCGCAGGGACAACGCGGCGCGAGCCGCCAAGATTACTTGGTGCACCAAAAAACGCCAACAAATCCAAAGACGCCCAAAGGCTCACCCGGGGCAGCCCAGCGCACCAAGCGCTGACCAGCAGCGGAACAGCAAGTGCTTGCCACTTGTGCATTCCCTGCGTTCGCTAGGTGAGCGCTCTGCGCGTCCCAGCAGTGGGAGAACAAAGGCTTGCCCTTTGTGAGCCCCTGCGCCAGTCGGGGGACGAGCATAGGCTTGCCCTATGCGAGGAGCGGGGGTGCACGGGGGTGCACGGAGCGACACGCTATAGCGTTACCACCTCAGATTTTCTTATTAAAACAAAGGGCCTTTAGTTCCCCAAGTATCCCCAGAGCTGTCTCATTGCCCTCAAGGTGCGCTCTAAGCTCCTCTAGATGGCTTTTAATCAATGCTAAGCGGCTTATGCGCTGTATGTGCACCCAGTGTTTAGAAACATCAATGATTCTCATTTAGGTTTCTGCTTAGATTTCATCTGTTCTTTCCAGCTAGGAGCCTTGAGTCCCTTTTTCTCTAACCAAGCGTCACACGCCTTGTTTACTGAAGAAGACAGATTGTTGATGTAGAGACCTGAAGTGTCTCTTACTTTATGTTCTTTGTTGTAACGACCCCTAATGCTCATGGTTCTAAGAGATATCTATCTGGTAGGCCCTGTTGTGGGACTATTTGCTGGTAGTGTTGGTCAATTCTCCAAGCGTTTATGACTTCGTATACCTTGAAGGCGGCTTGGATAACGCACATAGAGAGCACCATTGTAATTAGCAGGACTACTAGAGTCTCTGTTAATGTCATGGCTTTCATAGTTGTAAGTATATTGTAACTCCTCGCCCCCCACGTTTAAGGGGGACGAGAAGCTTGCGTTACACACAACACACAACACGCAACGAAACTATTTAGGTTGGCCTTGAGAGCAAGCCTTTAGGCACTCTCTTCGACGCCTTTGTCGGCACCTAACGGTGCGCCTAAATCTTCTTTTCATATTTTTATGATTGACAAGGGGCACTCAGGGTTACACTATGTGTGTCCGGTAGGTGCCTTTAAAAGTGAAATAAACACTTAGAACCCACATTCAACATCCATTAAAGGTGTGTTGTTATTCTTAACCGTAAGACAGCTCTAAGTGTAACTTAGAGATACCCTAAGTGGTCATATATCCCATCTCTCACAGCCTCCAGACCCTTATGATGGCTGGGGCAGCTAAGCTCTCCACTGCTGTTACGACCTGTTCCTCTATCTTTTCGGACAGGACTCTGCTTGTGTTGAACGAGATGCCAGCTAGGTCAAGGGCACAGTGGATCACTTCGTGCACCAGACAAGAGCGAAACAACTGGCGGTCCCTTAGCACGCTTCTGTGCAGGTTTATGCAGCGCATCTCGGGGTCATACTCAGCCAACCTTCCGGGCATCTCATCCTTCACGTTTACCGGTATGCGCTGTCCGGCTACGTTGATAAACTTAGGTGGTTCGATATTCATTGTTACATCCAAGTAGAGTTAGCCCCCTTGGCTCCCATATAGGTTTCCGCAAAGCGTTGTAGCTCAGCGTCTATTCTGTCTGTCTTGCGCTCCCTGATGCGCTTGTCGGCGTCCTGAGCCATCTGTTCGGTCCAGTAGGCCACGGCCATGCTCAGGGCATCTAGGCGGTCATCGTGGGTTATTGCCCCTCGTTGGCTTGTCAGCCGAGACATCTGGTAGACCAACTGGTATTTAAGCTGGGACTCTAGCGGGTATTTCTGTGCGCTTTCATAGTCATGTTGTATGACTTTCGGGTCAACTACCAGCCGGTGTTGGTTCATCACAGGCTCTAGGGTGTCGATTATCCGTCTTTCTTTTTGGATGTTGTGTCTGACTTCCTCGACGGTGCACGGGTGAATCTTGGTGAGCACTGGCTTGAACAACTCGACAAACATACCGTCTCCGAAGTTGCTCTCGACCACAATGGCATTCACCTTGTTCTTTTTGGCCTTAATGCTCAGAGCTTTGAGGACTTCATCGCTGTATCCCCCTTGTATTCCTCCGGCATCAACAACAAACAGATACCCATTCAGCATCTTGATGATGGCGTATCCGGTCTCATCCTTACCCCGCCCAGAGGGGTCAATGGACATCACACAGCCGGTATACGGGATATATTCCCCTATGGTTTCCATGGGGCGATAGAAACGGTCCCCAGATAGCCCCACATTGGGCACAGACGAGTCCCACTCCAGTTTAGGGTCTCTGGCCCACACAAGCTTCTCCGGGGCCACCTCGGGGTCCACAGACATCACTATGAGGTCGCTGGTCTTCAGAGGGAACCTGTCGATGTCACTCAGGCGGGTATCCAGCATAAACTGCATGGAGAACCCGGTGCGCCCGTAGGAGGCCTCTCGTTCCGCTAGGTCGATGTCAGAGAACCTCAAAGGCTCTGTAGATGACCCCTCGGCCTCGTCATCGACGCATATGTGGCTCACAGCGCCGTCATAGTTAGCGTCATTGGTCTTATTGGTGACGTATTTAGCTGGCCAGATGCGCTTCCGGTATCCCCTCTCGGTGAGCTTATTGTAGATGGTGTCCTCGCACTGTGGTGTTCCAAGGAACAATATCTTGGACGTAGCATCTGGCTTGATGATGGCGTCGAACTCCTTGACCTGCTCGCCAAGCTTATCGCGCATCCCTTGGGTGGCGCTATTTCCCACCACCTCGATGTCATCAGCAACGATAATGTCCGCCCGGGAACCCGTCAGTTGCGATGTGACCCCCAAGGATTTGACGGAGGGGGCATGGGAGGCTGGCGCGGGTCCGACATCAAAGCTGATTTTAGAGAATCGTTGCTTATCAGATGGTCGCAGATGAGCGAGAATAGGTAACTCATGGATGAGTCTAAGTGTAAAAGTGCTGAAATCGTCTGCTCTTGTTTTTGACGCAGAGACGACAAGGATATTTCGTCGTGGGTCGAGGAGGAGCTGGTGGACAACGAATGCAGAGCAAATCCAACTTTTACCGACTCCCCTAAAGCCTTCGATAATAGCTCGTCTATCTCCTCTTTGCATGTAATCAGCGATTTCATATTGGATTGGGGTGGGGTCAGGGAGGTTCAGCTCCTTCCATACAATGTATAGAAAGTTACGGAAGTCTTTAAGCTTTTCAGGAACCTCCATGAGATTACTTGTTGTTCGACCTGTTCGTCTTCTTGCTCTGGATTCTTAGGTTAGAGCGAGAGTTGTTCTTTGGGTTTCGGTCAGCATGGTGCACATCTTTGCCGTCACCCTTCTTCGCCCTTCCAGCCTTAATCATCATCGCCCGGGCCTTGTTGCGCCCCGCTCGGCGTTTCTTCTGCTTCGCCTTCTTGTGATATGAGTCGTATTCTTTTCTGTAGTTCCTAGCCATGAGCTGCTTCGTCAAACGGTAAGATTTTAACAAGACTTTCCATAGGGTTATCCTTAGCTAGTCCTGCGTGGATGCCATTGTCCTTCAAGAGCTGCCTAGCGGCATTGAGGTCGCTTGGGGCCGCTTCTCCTGACTCAATACGAGTAATGAACTCGTTAATGAGGAGGGCCTGAAGGCTTTTGAGTTGTTCTTCTTGGTTGTCTACTTGTCCTTCCATTCCTTGATTGTCTTTAATATTAAGTAGCACAGCGTGGTCACCCCCACCGCAATACCTACCATCGAGTTAATATCCGCGAGAGTAAAGGTGCCTAGCATACCTACTATGCCAACCGCAGCGGGGACATGGGTAGAGTCCATTATTTCGTAGCGATAATAGTTAAGGTTGGATAACAAATGTCCGTGGCTTCAGAGTTGTAAGCATTGTCATCAAACCAGAAGTTTTTATGGAGCTTTGCGGGCCTAGAATCTGCGTTGCCTTCGTTCGTAGTTCCGTAGCGCTTAACTTGAAGCTTCATTGTCCTTAGCGAGTTCCACTCAGAGGTGTTTTGCATATACCCAGTTGATGTATCTGTAGTTTTTGAGCCTTGCCCACCTCTGGTAAACACCCACTTAAAGTGCACCCTGCCTCCGTAGAAATGCGCTGTGCCAGCACTAAACCTAGCTGTTGTTACCTCGTCGGAATCTAAGAAAAACTTGAAGTGAGCTAAAACAGCCGACGAGTATTGTTGAAAACCGCTGTCCCAAGCCCCAACAGCTTTAGGAGCCAACAAGAACGAAAACTCATAAGAAATGCGTGAGGCATCAGTAGGAGGTGTATAAGCAAACACTGAGCCTGTTACGTCTACAAAACTGTCGGTTGTTTCTTGAACTACGGGAGTTCCTCCACCGTCTTTAATAGTGGGGAGCGTATAAGTTCCTCCAGAAGCTTTGTTTACCAAGCTGCCGTCACAGATGCCTTGTATACACTCAAGAACTTCTCCACCCTTTGTCGGCAGGGTTAAAGTCTTACCGCTTAAATCAAGAGTAGACGCCAACTCCGCTGCGCTAATCTCTCCATTCTGCAAAGTGACACTCTTACCGCTTAGGTCTAACGTGCTCGCTAAAGCTGCTGCTCCCACGGCCCCATTATCTATTTTATCTGCTGTAACAGAATCGTCTACTAACTCAGGCGTGTCTACAGAGTTGTCTGTCATGTGAACAAGCTGAACAGAGTTTGTATTCAGTGTAGTAGTCCCTGAGCCTCCGCTAGTATTAGCGTCTTCAGCTACTTCTTGTGCCGCAAATAGGCCCTGCCTGTAAGCGTTGTCTAGGTCTGCTTCAGAGATGCGAGAGCCTCCTTGGAAGTCCACTAGAGGGTCCATGGTGGTCGCTCTGTAGATTCTAAAGGTGTCAGACGCGCTCGCGCTAGTAGGACCTGCACTTGGAGCCGCCGACAAGGTGATTATCTTCGTTGTCGTATTAACAGAAGCAACAGTAACAAACTTCCAAGTTCCGCTTACTTTAACAGCAAACTTGATGTCTCCTGTGTTTATGTAATCGAAAGTAAAAGGACCGAAGCTAGTCTGCCCAACTGCGTTTGTTGCTGAGCTTCCTGTGCCAAGGTTGCTTTCTGTATATGATTTATTAGCCATCTGTGATTATTGATTTAAGATTTATCGGTTAAGTAGCTGTAAGTAGTCGGAGCGAACGTCCGTGAACTCTTTGAACATTTCGTTTTTTGCTAACGCTCTGTAGCGGTTTATTAAAGTAGAAATGATTTTAGTCCTTGGGTGGTCTTTCCCTGAAGTCATCGTAGTGACCTCTGGGTATGCTTGATATTCTTCTGACTCAATTACCTTCTTAAGAGCTTGCCTTAAAGTCATTCCTCTAATTGACACCTTTCCGGTTAACTCCTGATAACGGTCATAAGCGGTCTGGTCTTCGTCGTTTCTATATTCTCTAAGGTTTAAGCGCTCTCCCCCAACAGTCAAAATAGGAGAAGCGTGGCCTTTGCCTACTCCGTGCCCTTCTATCTCCATATCCACAATGTCCGTAGAAACATCGCTTGAAAAGATAGGGTTCAACCCTTTGACCAGTCCTCCAACATTTTGCTTTCTTTGTACCTCTCCTAGAAAGTTTCTTCTAGGCATAAGCTTCGGACCCTTTCTCATTCCTTCAGGGAGCTTTTTCATCACTTTGTCCATTATAGTCCGTGCTTCTAAAATGGCGGGGTCTTGTCCTCCCGTAAACACGTTTTGAGAGGCATTTAGAGCGTTAGGCACAAACCCGGCTATGACGTTTCCTAATAGTTTTTCACCTTCTTGGTGCGGCTTCTTAAGAAACTCAAACAATCCGTGTAAGTTTTCAATATACGATTTGTTTGTGATGTTGTTTGTGAGAGCGAGCGTAGTAACCCCAAACACCTTATTAAACGTAGTCCTATTTTCTTCAATTTCTTCCTCTGTCCCTAATGAGCCGCGCTCACCTTGTCTAGCTTCGTCAAACCCGTGAATAATGTCCGCCCAAATGCCAAGCATTGTCGCAAAAGGGTCTAATCGTTGGTAACTATACCATTTATCTCCAAGTTTTATTGAGTAAGGCTGCTTTCCTGTAGCTTTCCATGCTGATGCCTTAGCTTTATCTGACGGCGCGGCCCCAGTCATGCTGTCTTTGATGTTTTCGAGCAAATAAAGCGCTCCAACAGCCAACATACCGCCTGTAGCCAGTCTTCCGGTGTAATCAGCAGCTTCCATTGTGCCAGCCCTACGATACATGTCCTGAGCTTCCTTAACCATAGCATCAATGGCAGGTGTGCTTAGCTCTTTGCCGCCCGACTGTGCGCCCTTTCCAATAGAGGTCAGTATCTTTTCATCCATGGCTGCGCTTATTTCTCCCCCTTTGCGGCCTCTAAGTCTGTTCATCACCATGCTGCCGGACTTGCCCATAGGTTTAATGGGCACGACACGACCTAACGCAAAAGTAATGATATTTGACGGAGTCCGCACAAAAGGAATAAGGAACGTCAACCAAGGACTTGATTGCGCTAGTGTTCCCAAAGCCTTTACAGCGGGATTTGTGACCTCGTTAGTAAACGTATTTAACAACGCAAAGTCTGTTCCCCCTTCGACGAGTTGGTTTCGTTGCCCTAAGTCTTTAGCTTTATAAATAGAGCCGTCTTCCAAAGTCAGCTCATGGTTATAAAAGTGCTCGTCCATGTATTTCTTCGTCTCAAAGCGCTCTTGACCAAACTCGATTACTTCCCCGGCTTTTCTCCGCGCAGCAAGCGAGTTTTGAGCCTCTTTAAGCACGTTGGCTTCGTTCCTAAAGCGACCTTCGCTAGTGATTAAGCCTTCAAACCCGTCATTAACAAACCTAGCCAACCCTTTTCCTTTTAAGCCTTTTTCATATCCCTCAACAGCAAGCATTGTTCTTGTGTGAGACCTAAAGCTGAGCTGTTTAAAGAACTCATCACCCATCATCAAAATTCTCGTAGGGTGCCGCACAGCGGTTCCAAGCCAGTTAATGGCTTTGTGTAAACCGTTGGCGTTCGGTCCTTCCCCTTTAGCGCTATATATCGCTTTGTCTCCTAATCGGTCGCTTCTAAACGCAGTGTGTCCTTGAATAGACTTAGCTTCGTCATCAATAAACGACTTGCTGGCGTATTTTAAGGCGTCAATAATTGACTCTACGTGGAACAAGCTCCCTAAGTGCGCCTTCAATAGCTTTAGGTTTCCGTTAGCAATAGCACCCGCTGAAATCTCAAAGTGCCGCAGCGCCATGGTCAGAGAGTTACCCAAGCCATTAACAATCCAAGTAGTTGGAGAACCAAGAAGGGCGTTAATAAACCATTCTTGTGTAATCGCCATGCCTTTGCGCTTAGAGGGAATAAACTTAGCAAGCGCCGCATTGGTGGACTGCATTGACGCTTCAACTCCCTCGCCCATTTGCTTTACGTTATGAACGTCTTTTGTAATTGCTTGGATTTCCTTTAAGAACTTCCCTTCTTTACCAGCCTTTACTTCATTCCTAAAGACACGTTGAGCCGTCTTGCTTGCCACGGAATCACCTTGTAGCTCAAACCCAAGACGCCTGTTCTGTCCTGCAATGTCCCGCCCAATGCTAGTTGTGCCTGTTTCATACAGGTCGCGTCTCATGCGCAACCCAAGAGACCAGTCGGTTCCTATGTCGGCCCAGAGTTCTTGCACAGCAAGCCATCTGTCCATTGACGAAAACAACTCAGTCATAGACGCTTCGTAATCAAGCTTCTTAGTAACAGAGCCTTCAGTAATAACTACTATGCCGTTATCTCGCGCCTCTACTGCGTTATCTACTTTAGCCTTAATGTCTTTTCCTGCTTCTTCAAGAACACCAAACAAAGCTTCTTGAGTATTCTGCAACGCCCTCAAATCTTTGCCGCTTTTTGCAAAGTCTTCTAACCCTTGCAGAGACTTTTGTGAGTTACCTCCAGTAGCATCGATACCAGCTCTCGCTAGCTCTTCTACTTCTTCATACGTTACTTTTTTAGCTCCAGCTTTGGTTGCCCCTATTTTGGCTAAACGCGAAACAATAGCCCTGACTTCAGGGACGCTTTTAGCAAACTTAACCGCCCCGTAAGACGCGTTTGGTTTCGAGCTGTCTAGCTGACTTGCTTTGGATATTAACTTGTCTGCTTCGTTTTCTAGCTTTGAAATGACAAGCTCTTTAGAGTCTTTACCTTTAGCAACGTCGTTCAGTATATCCCGCGCAAACTCTTTCTTGCTCGCCTTGTCTAACGCTTTTGTAGACTCTCCAAGGTTTTCTACAAACCAAGCATCTAGCTCGTTATCTGTAGCGTTATCTACATCAATAGGTCTGTATACTGGGGGCTCATTAGGCGTCTCTTGTTCCTTGTAACTACTAATTACGTCCGCCTTTTCTTCTATAAGCTCTGCTACTTTGTCGGATTTTTTAATAGCGGTCCATTCTTTTGGAACCCCTGATTGTGAGTCATCTCCTAAGATTTTTTGAGCATCTACACGCTTAACGGTATAGTCATCGGGGTTTTTGCCCTCTGCTTTAATGGCAGCTAAAGCGCTGCTTTTAGTCTTAAAGAAAGGACTAATAATCTTGTCGCTTTCTGAGGCACCAACAAACCCAGCACCCGTTCCTTGTTCCCACCCTTTTGGCTTAATCGTGTTGGGAAGCGAAAGAACACGCTCTTTTTCTTTGGTAATTTCTTGTAAACTCTTTTCGTCTGCTATGCGGCGCTTCTCCGCAACGGCTCCTGTATCTGAGTCTCCAAATTCAAACTCGTCAAGCTCTGCCCTATTACGCATGGCAGCTTGCTCAGCAAAAAGAGTTTCTCCCGCTGGGGCTTCAGTCGTTTCTTCTTCAATAAGCTTTTTAACTTCTGCTGCTTCGGCGGCCTCTTTGTCAGCAATGTCGCGCTTAACCTTTAACGAAGACAAATCAACCCCAACATCGGCGGTAGCGTCGTCTGTAAACAAAGAACCCATTCCCGGCAAAGGCTGCGCAGTGGGGGTATTATCTTGTTTTGCCGCCTTCTTTGCTGCTTCTTGTGCGGCTTTCTTGGCTTCTTTTACCGCTTTCTTGTAGTTCTTGCCGGACATTTTGCCCAGCGAGCCCTTCCCGGTAGCGACCCATTCTTCAAACGACAACAAATCCTTTCTAACGAATGGCTCTCCTCCAAGCTCTCCTTTTACTAAACGCTTAGCACGCCTTTCATACTCTTCTCTTAGAAGGCTTTCAGGAGTTTCTGTGGCTCTCACCACGGCTTCTGGCTTAGGTTCTTCTGAGACCTTTCTCTTTGTTACTGACTCATAGATTACAGTATTCTGTTCGTCTCGCGCTTGGCTCTCAAACTGTCTTACCGCTTTGCGTTCGTCAGGAGTAACCGCATTAATTTCTATCGCTTCGGCGTAAGCCTCCACTTCGTCTACCTCTTCGCCGCGAGCTTTTTGCTCGCTCATAATCCGCGATTTGTCGCGAAATACCTTAAAGGTCTTGTTTAAGCCGCTAACTGCGGCCTTAGCGCCTACAAAAGCGCTTCCGACAACTCCACCAACAACAATACCTTCAATAACATTCTTAAACCTTTCTTCTATTTCATTATTGTCCGTGCGCTCTGGGTCGTAAGATAGATATGAAAGCAATGCGCTGCTATCTTCTCCCTTGTGATTCGTGAGCAAGTTAGACAGACGAGCCTCTTCCCCTTTAAAGGCTACAAAGTCCGCCATGGCTCCTGCCACGGTAAATTGAGCCGCCTTTCTAACGGAAGGTTTAGCCTTTCTTAGTTTTCTAAGGGTAGACAGCTTAACCGTTGTGGCTCCTTTAGAGGCAGAGCTAATAACACCTTTAGAAATTAACGAGCCTGACTTAGTGGCTAGCTTACCAGCCTGAGTAACTTTACCGAGTTTACCGGCGACCCCCACAAAAGGAACAAACGCCGAAGCAAACTGAACAACACCCTCTCCAAGCATCCCGGGGATGGTCTTAGATTTGCCAAAGAGACTGTTATCGCTTCTGTCCCAATCCCAAAGACGGTCTCCAGTTACAAAATCCAACAGACCATACACGCCTTCTGCAAAGCCTTCTACGCCTCGGAACCCCATTAACGCGGCGTCTACTATATAGTCAGACCCTTTTACTTTTTCGGATTCTTCGGCTTCGTTTAAAGCCTGTCCCGCTAAGCTTGCGCTATTTTCTAAAGGGACTTCTTGTGAAAAAGTCTCCTGTTCTTGTTCTGGGTTTTGCAAAGAGCTTTGACTCTGAGTCGCTTGCTCTACAGCGTTGCCTTTAGCTGTAGCTTGTTCAACTATAGAAGGAATGTTAAAATTAGGCATGAGTATATTAAGTATAAATTAGTTAGAGAACGCTTCGTAATAAGGGTGCTTGTATTGCTCTTCAAGCAGGCGTTGAGGGGACGAATACCCATAGGCTTCTGCTATAGATACCCATTGTTTAGCGCTAATTCCTGTGACGCTAATGACGTTTTTTAAGCTTCGGTCTTTTTCAGGCAGCCCGGTTATAACTGGCTTATTAGCTTCAAAATGATTGCTTTCAAGCGTTACGGGTTTTCTGGTTTCCTGCCACGTTCGGGTGTCCTTAATGTCTTTGGCAGAATGCTCAGAGTCTTCTTGGTTAAAGAAATAATCTGCGTCATAAGCTACAAACGGCCTATCTTTTAGCGAGTCATTAGATTCAAGTGTTTCTCTGGTTTTTACCAAATCCGCTAACACAGACGGCTCTACTGAAAGAGCGTTTGCATCGCGAACTTCTTGTTGAAACAGACCAAGCATAAAATTATAATGTTCGGCAAATTTCTCGGTCTTACCAAAGAAAGGAACAGAATTAGAAGCTTGGTCCGCATATTTAGTTAGAGCGGCCCTAAAGGAACCCCCGGGTTTCGCAAAGACATCTACACGGGCTTTTGCGGAAGCTTCCACTTCAGCCCATACATTGAGATACACACTTCTTTCTCTTTTTCCCAGCCCCGGACCGGTGTCGCTGTCTTTAGTAAATTTAGCGGTTTTCAATGCTATAGTAGCGTCAGGTATATTTATGGAGCCCAGCTCGTCCTCAGTCTTCCAGACTCTTTTATACTTTCTACGCCCCGTCTTCTCGTCAGTTTCCGCTTCTACTTCTTTTGTAAAACGCCTGTATCTAGTAGGAAAGCTGCTGTCTTCGCTGAAGTCTTTTGACATAAAATTAAAAGCACCCTTAAGCAGCCCTCCCCACCCGCCCATGCTTTCGCTTCTCTTTTTAGCTTCTTCTTGGGTTTCTTTTAACCCTTGAGTATACGGGTATACCGGCATCTCTTTTCTAGGGATGTCTGTATAAGATAGAGTTTTCTGTGCTTCTTTTGTAAGCTGCTCGGCTCCAGATTCTTCGATTTCTGCCTCTTTTTGCTTAACGCTGAAGTGGCTCTCTACGTCTTCTCTAAACTTTGCGTTTATCTCTTCAAGTTTGGCGCGTAGTTCTTGGGGATAATCAGCAGTTAAAGGGTTATCTGGTATCACATTTTCAATAGCTATTTCATAAGCTACCATTAAGGGCGCGAGTTCTGCTTGTAAAGTGCCGCTTTCATCATACGTCATCCTATTTTGAATTCCCATCCACCCTTCCTTCCCACTAGCTTTAGCTAAAACAAGTCTAGCGGCTTCCTTGCCCGGGGAATTTTCGTCATACCCAACCTTTACTACCGTTTCAAACAAAACGGAGGGTTCGGCTTGGTTTATAAACCAGCTTTGCTCTTCTAACATCTCTACCCTTACCTGTCTTCTCTTTCCCTTAAGAGACATCAATGTATCCGCAAGCGTGCCGTAGGCTTCTAACCGCTCCTCTTCCGGTAAGCTTCGCAACTCTTCTTCTAAATCGGGAAACTGCTCTACTACATAATCCAAGAACGCCTCTTCTGTAGCTTGAACTTCTTCTGGTGTGTTGCCAGTAGCGTCTACAGCTAGCGTTCCGGGCGCTTGGTGTTCTGTAATCGCTGCAACGATTGTTAATAAAGCGTTATCGTTGGGGTTGAGCCCTACAACTTTGTAAGCAGCTGGGATAACCTTCTTTTTATAGGCCTTGAGCTTTTTTTCTTTTAGAACCATTTTTTGCTCTTTTGCCCTTTCTGTAGCTTCTTCTAGGTTCGTTACATAAGTCGGAAAGTTGGTGTGGTCTTTAAAAAGCACCCCATCGACTCGTAAAGTTTCCCCTAATTCTTGTAGAGTTAACGCAAACATCTTCGCGTCCTTTTCGTCAGCAGCCGCTGCCGCTATAAGTCCTCCTTTGCCATTAGCAGATGGGTTACCCCCGATTAGCCTAAGAATCGAGTCGCTCCGCATGGCTTGCAGCTCTTTAAACACCTCTGACTCTTCTATCGGAATTGAGACTGTTTCCGGTGGGTTTTTTACAAAATCCGCCACTTCCAGTGCTCGCCGATAGGTGTATTCGTCATACAGGTTATCAAGGGAAATCTCCTCGTCGCTTAGTATCCTCGCTACCCGCTGTCTTTGAGAAGGGCTAAGAGAGTCTAAATACGCGTTCGTATTTTCTATAGTTGTGGCAGAAGAGTCTACTCCGCTATAAGCCACTGATTCTACTGAAGGTCCGGGTAAAGGCGCTGCCAATGTAGTCGGGCGCTTTAACAGCGCGTTTGCGGTTTGTTTATCTTGCTGCGCTTCTGACGCTTTTAAGAACCCAGCAACTAGCTCGGGCATAGCAACCGAGTTGAACTGAGAAACAGAACTCATAAACCCCTTACCCATTTCCGATTCAGGGTTTAACTGTTTGGATTCTAAATATTCCGTTAAGAGCCCCTTTGACGTTTCCTCGGCTTGCTCTCTTGTAAGGACTGTTGATAAGCCATCTTCGCTTAGCCCATCTTTAATTTCCTGCTCTCTTTTTTTAATAAACCCTACGTAATCGGGATACAGTCCTGCGCCCATTCGGCGCAATGCGCGTATCTCCCCTAAAGGGTGCTCATGCCGCGCAGCGGGGCCAACCGCGTTATCCACTTTACGCTCGGCGTTCTTTATGCCGATTTGAAGTTCTTCCGCTTCTTGTCGAGCCTGTTCGCGATATAGTTTCTGGTTTTCTTCTCCCAGCGAACTCCACCAACTGTCCCACTCAGCGTCTTGGCGTTGTGTGTTTATTTCGTTGGTCTTAAGCTCTTGTTGCAAAATGCGCTCTGATATTTGTTGGTTCTGTATTCCAGCTTGTGCGATTTGCTCCCCAACCTTTTGCCTAGAAATAGCCTCTCCCTCGATAGCCGCTTGCAGACCTTCTTGCTTAAGAGCTTCTTGCTCTTTTTGCATTTGGTAATTTGTGTATTCCGACAACAAACTACTAACCGACGACAACGAGGCCGCCAGTTTGCCCATGTTTGTTTGAGCAGCTTTTAGAGTTTGTGGTGTTGCTGTTCTCCAGTCGCCCCCTCTATTTACAAAAGAGCGTAAAGAAACTTCACGACGGAACGCGTCTGCTTGTTTTCTTTCTTCAGTTCGGAGAAGGTTTTTTAACGGGTCTGACATATTACCTTGGAGTGATTTGAATTCTTCTTGCGTCGAAAAGCGCCGCTCGGCTTCTTTCGGTGCCGGTCTGCGCTCTGAGTAAGTCTAAGTTTGCTAGCTGATTTCTGCTTCCAGCTTGAGTAAGGGATAGCTGCGCACGCGAGGTAGCTAGTTGCGAAGCGTTAAGGCTCCTTTGCAGCCCCATAGACTCTCGCTGCATAGCGCGAGTTTGTCCGGCTTGGTATTGCCCCATCCCGGTTTGTGCAACATTAAGTAAAATTCCTAGAGGGTTAGGAGAATCAATGGGCTGGTTAATATTTAGCATATTTTGTTGGTATTGAATACCGCCCCCTTCAAACGAAAGTAGACTAGCTGTGTCGCTCATTTTTTCTTGGAGAACCAACATAGATTGGTATTCAGCGTTGGCTCTTGCAAAATCAGCCATAGACAACCCAACAGCCGAGCCTCCCACACCTCCTTCTTCGCCAGCCGTTGCGGTAGTAGCTATGGCTTCGTCAGCTTCTTTATGCCCCTTACCGGCTTCAACAGCTAAGGCCGCGTCTTCTTGCGCTTCCTTGTGCCTAGCGGTCGTCATGGCGTGTTGGTGCCTCTGAAGCTCAAACCTAGACGCCTGTTGTTGCGCCTGTGCTTGAGCTTTAGCTGCTTGGACTTGCGAGCCGTATTGGGCTACGCCACTAGCAATAGTCAGGGCTATGGGAATTGAGCACATTAGTGATTATCTGGTTATAGTAAATTTTCTAAAGAGTTCTCCGTCGATATTGAATGGCTCGCTGAATACAGCTCCGCACCATTCGAGCCACTTAAGGCAAACAAAGTTTTCTGCGTGTATATAGTTTGAGACGCTACCGTATAGCTCTACAAGCGCCCATACCCAATTACGACAATGACGAAGAAAGTGCCGTGAGTATTGGTCAACCTGCGGTGAGCCTAGCATCCATATGTAAGCTTCGGGTGCACCCCCGGCTCCAAAGATAGCCATGACCTTGTTGTCTTTTGTCATAACTGTCAGAGACACATCGCTATTCTGGTAAGACCCATTTAGAGCGCTGTGAGGCGTACTGTTAAAGCTTTTAATCTCAAGCTTATCCATCTCCCGTAAGTTCTGCTCAAGCTCGTCTACGTGAGCCTGAGTGGTCACACGGATGGTGTGTCCTTCCGGGGTGGTCTCTATGACATCAAGCATAGCGCCTAGAGCGTTGGTGAACGAACGATTCAAACTCTGCGCTTTGCAAGTTACATGGCCCAGCAGAATCGTTTTCAATAGTTATCACCGTGTCTTTTGGGTTGGTAAACACAGGGAATCTAAACGCTCCTGACTCAAGAGGCATATTACCTTCTACTGTAGATTGGACCACGGTCGCATTAAAAGGCGCTGTGGTTGTGTCTCTGAGCTTTGGAGTTACCTTGACGTTAAAGTGGGAAGTGTTCTCAAAGAATACCGTGCCGTTCCTAATAAGCATACGACCGTTCGTCTGGCTCATCTTGTCGCCAGAGGACGCTTTGAATATCTGTTCTGAGAACGTGTATTTCATGGTGTAAGTAACACCTACATACACTGTAACACTTCCCGACAAACCACCCCCTACTACATTCTCGTTGAAGGTTAGCTTTGTCGTATTTCCTACGACAATAGGTGACGCTAGGTTCTGCACAAGGAGACCGTCTTTCGTGTAGACCTGTAGAGTCTCATCCGGGCTAACCCTGTAAGGAATCGTAAACTCAGGAGTTGCAGCGTCTGCGTTAAAGGTCGCTTCAACTCTGCGGTCTAGGTGAGTGTTGTAGCCTTCAGGGTCTCTAAACTTATTCTCCAGAGGAATCTTAAGCAAATGGGTCTGGTTAATAGAGCCTGACTCGTATGACTGAACAATAAACAAATCAGAATCAACAAACCCAACACCACGAATACCACCTTTGCTGAGGGTAAACTTACTCCAAGCACTAAGAACTTTCTCGTTCCCGCTAAAGAAATATTTGTAGATGTATATGTCCGTGCCGTCAGTCAAAGCCATCAGGTTCTCTGAACTTGCCCCGGTCATGGACACAACACCCTTCTTAGCTCCGCTTATAACCTTCTGTGGGATATACTGGGGAACGTGCGCGGTTATCTCGTTAGCGTCAAAGACATCTGTGTTTGAGTTAACAGTAAACTCACGAACTCCTACATGGGAGCCACGGGTAAACGGGAAGTATATGTATGAACCCAAAGCTATTGGGTCTACTGATTCTTCGTATTCGTATTCTGTAATTGGGTTTATCGCTACCGTCTTAGGAGTCAGCAGCTCACCACCACGCAATACGAACTGGCTAAAGTCCGAGAAGAGCACAAGGTTCTCTTGGAACGCAATAGCGGACCTGAGCTTAATAACCTTAGAAGAAGAAATCGTAACGTCTATAGGGTCGCTGTCTAAAAGAGAAGTGACCGATGTCCTGTAGAAGTTGTATTTCTGCAAGTCTAGCGCTCCGTCATAACCACCAAACTTGACCTCTGTCATAGATACAGAAGCTCCCGTAAGAAACCCAAGGCGTCCTTTGAACTGGAACGCCCCGTCTATTGTGTGACCGATAAACGATGGGTCTGGGTTAGTGTCTTGGTCCCCGGCAGCAAGAATGTCCAGAGGCATATGGTTTAGCTCAAAGGTGTCAACCCCCGTGCTCTTTAGCATCAAGGGCATTGTGGTAACGTCTATGCGGTTCTCAATCTCGTCTCCGCTAGTTTCTTGCCATGTGCCTTCCCCAACTGTCCCTGCTGCGGTGGTGCTGTCTGAACCGTTAACAAGAAATTGAAGATACCTATCGTCTTCCGCCGCGTCTGCATCTCCCCGGACCATCACCTTGTAGCGGTGTCTGCATATCGTCGGCAGGTCGTTAAGGGTGGCTACGGTCCTATGGACGACTCCTATGCCTTCTCCAGCTAACGCGTCGTCAGGGTAAATAGTAAAATCCCCATCGACCACGGTGTAAGAAATAACGCCTAGTTGTGGGCTTAAAAGTGTTGAAGTAAAGTTTGCTGACTCGGTTATACCCCCGGCTACGCCAGAGCCTAATGGTCTTGGAACTCTGCCATTCTCTCCCTTTGCGTCTTCTACCTCGGCTACGGAGTCTCCAAATAGAGATTCTAGTATTGTAGTAGATTCTGCGTTTTGGGAAGTGTTGTAAAACCTTAAATTACTCGCCGATGTGCCAGTGCTTCTCTGGGACGCGCCTGAAAAGGTAAAATTAGAATATTCGTTTGAGCCTTGGTTTATTCTTACTCCGTATTTCTTGTCGTAATCGCCTTGTTTAATAAACACAAGGGCTTCGTTGTTTAACGGGCGACTCGTAGTGGTTTCTTTGGCGACAGTCTTTTTGGTGTTTAAGACATAGGTAACGTCCCCGGTCGTAAACAACTTTAGGTCTTCTTTTGGCGAGGTTACTCCTGTGGTAGCGTAGTTTCTGCTTTCTAGAGTAAGGTCAGCGTTAGCTGAGTTAGTTAAAGTGTATTCTAGTGTGTTCTGGTCTGTTCCGGTCCCGTCACCATAAAGAAGAAAATCTCCATCTGCTTCTGGTATCTCAATGCGAAACCTCTTTTTATCGCTGAGAGTTCCCACTTCGTGCAGGTCATATTCATTATGGCCTTTGCCAGCCCCTCCAATAACCCTTACTTTGCCTAGCCTAGAAGTTTCAGTGTTAGCGACAGTAATCGGGGTAGGTTGAGTAAATGTCCCTGTGTATAATCTATTAGTTCCTGTGCCAGTCCCGGGGTCTCCTATATCTTCTACGGCTGCAACAACTCCAATATACCGTTCGTTAATTGTAGCCTGAACTCCGGTCGTAAGGTTGTAAGCGGATACTATTTTGTTTCCTTCGTTATTTTTAATAATAACAACATACCGTTCTGCATCGTCACGCTCGATAAAGTGCACAAGCGCGTTATCATCCAGCGCCGCGTCCGCAAGTAGAGTCTTTATGTGCTCACAAGCTGGGCGCTTTTGTAAACCATCAACAACACTAGCAAGAGCATTTTCTTGCTCTTCGCTTTGTCCTTGAAAGCGGACAGCGTCAGGTTGCTGAGATACACCTTGGATAAGGTTACTTACAGAAGTGTTGATTAAAGGCATTATCGTATATTGTAATTTCTACGCACACCGATGCGCCGATACACATCGTGGTTGTCAAAGATAGTTCTGTCCGAAGACTGTGAGTCCAGCTCTTGGAGACGAGCGCGTGCTTGCATCTCATCGACCGCTATGAGCGCTTCAAGCTCACGACTACCAACAATCCTACCTTGGAACACCCTAGACGCTCTAAGCGTCATGTAGCGCCGTGCTGGCTCCGTAAGGTCATCCCAGTCTAGCTGCGTGGTAAGGTCTACTTTGAGTGTAGAGGTGAACGTGTAAGTCTTGTCTTTTCTATTATAAAGGTAGACTCCGCGTTGGACTACATCGTCGGTGGTTTTAACACCATCAACAAATAAAGTATTGTCTGGAAGACGAAGCCTACCGTCTCCTTCAAGTGTTGGTTCGTAGTCGGTGATAGTATTGAAGTGCCACTCTTCGGTTTGCACTTCTTTAGCTACTTCACGTAGAACCGTAAGCGCGGTGCTTGCGGATATAGGAAGAGTCGCTGTATCAGCTAGGGAGTTTATAGGCGATTCACCAATATGCCCAAGCATCTGGTTTACGCTTTCAAGTTCTGTAGTGAGAGCCATAAGAAAAAAAAGGGGGCCTCCGCAGAATATACCACGAAGACCCCCTCAAGGGTTAGTTATTATCGGTTAGCTTCTAACCATAATAGCGGACTCAGGCCGCAGAATACCGTGACCCATTGCATACTTAGCCAACATGAGCGTTGACTGCTTCTGCATTGAGTATTCGGACTCAACAGCGAGGTCCAGCAACTTGACAGTTCCGATTGCGGACCTGTGTCCAGCAAGGAACTTGAGAACGTCAAGACCAGCATCAAGATAACCTTTGCCAGCAGAGGCTCCATCGGCATCGTCATGCGGGTTGTTATTAGCGTTCACGTCATCACTCGCAACTTCGTTGGTGGTGATGTCAGTGATGTGCGGCGAGCTGTAGATTTTGATACCCAACAGCGTTGGCACGTTACCACTAGCAATGTCACCACTTCCACCGAAGTCCCTGTTAATGGCGGCGTTTTCGCTACCAACAAGCAGGTAATACAGGTCAGGAGAAAGAATCGCAAAGCGGTCCTCACTCGGGATGTGGTTCTCATCCAACTGCTGGGCAATTACCCGGAAGGTTTGAATGATGTTAGCAGCGGTAGACAGGTCAGCAGGAGCACCAGTGGTGCTTCCCAAGTTAATAACAGTGCCTTGAGCGGCATCTGGGTTAGCGCGGGAGGTAGCATCGACGTTAGCTGCTGCTGCCAGTGTCCGAAGCGTTGCAAGGTCGAAACGCTTTGCAAGCGCACGTCCAAGCTCGGTCGTGTAAGTAGACCGCACATCGTAGTGGTTCTTGAGTTCGTCAATCTGAGCTACGGAAGTAGCCGCGATAAGAACGTCATCAATGTTGATAACACGCTCACGATGTTTGATTGCGGTCGTGTAACCACCACCAGTGGTTTCCTCGAACACATCCTCACCGGGAGTGTGGTATTTTGCTGTCGCAATGCCCGTTACTGGGAATTGCGCCGACTTACCGCTCGAAATAGTCCGAACGGTGTGAAGCTCTTTCATGACGTTCGACTCTTCAAATGCGTTAAGCACTTCATTAGCGAACACCTTGAGAAAAAGCGCATCTGTATCGCCCGCTCCCATTGATTGTCCAATGCGAGACGGGGTGATTACTCCATCAGCCATAGTTAATTATCCTTTCTTTAGAATTAAGGTTTGAATTGAATTACAGTTTCAAGTCGTTCTTTTCATATTGTTCGCGCATAAGCGTTGTCCTTTCGGGCGCTCGGTTACTAAGCTATTACTTTTCGACAGGAAATTTTTTACACCCCTAGCGTATGCTTGCGCTAGGCGGTTGCGGGAGGTGGCGTGTTTGTTCCACTCCGTGTGATTAGAACCAAAGAATGGCTCACACACCACGGCAGGGCACTTGGTTCTGACCAAGAATCCCCCACCCCGCGAAAATCTTTTAAGGGCTTTTATGCCCCGGTTTTTGCTGTTGTATTCGGCTACTACCTCTACTTGGAGGCACCCAGCGAGCTTCTTGCCGCTGGTTGAGTTGTGGTAATAAAGCATCTCACAGCCTTCTGCTGTCGGAGACGCTGAGTTAAAGTGCAGCTCTAGGGCAAGGGTAACACCGTCATTATGCATGGTGGTCGATAACCAGCGCATAGAGGAGCCATAGGAGCCTCCTTCGTAAGCGTCATACACAATAGAAGAAATACCCATATCGTAGAGGTGACGCTTCAGGAGAGCCCCTACGCGCACGTTGAACGCCCATTCGGACATCCCACCAACGCTCCAAGCTCCTTGCTCTCCTGCTCTAGAATGACCAATGCAAATACCCACAACGTCACCGGGACTCAAGGTCGTTGACGTAGTGGAGGATTTCAGCGATTGTTTCTTTTTCTTCCAGAGAGAAAGAATGCTGCTCCAACTTTTGAATAAAGCCCGGAATTTCACTCTTCTTAATCGTCGTGCACCCAACGATTGATACGCTTATCATTATCGTCGTGACGGCGCTGCTTAACCTTTTTCTCATACTCGTCACGAACCTTGAAAAACAAGGTTGCCAGCTTAGGGAACTGAACCAATAAACTGACAACCAGTTTAACCATTATTTGCTCTTAGCCTTTCCAATGTTCAGGGCAAGCCAGCTAACAACTTTACTAGCACGCTCTACCCATTTGTTATCGCTTTCGTTCGGAGTCATTGTGGCTACAAGACTAGCCAAAGTTACAACACCCGTAAGGATGCCAATAACTTCTGCTTTGTTCTCGTTAAGCCATGTAAGTGCTTCAGCCATTTTATTCTACGTTGATGTCAAGACTACCGGCGGGTTCTACGCTAATGCCGCCCCAAGGGGTAGACACTGCGCAGGAAACAAGGGCAACGCTAAGCGCTGCTACAACTAGGAGGATGATTTTATTTTTCATATTTTGGAGACTGCCAATCGGCGTTCTACAGTAGCCCTGTAAGAAGGGTCAACTTCGTATTTCTTTTTACCACGCTCGTCTCTCTCGGACATAGCCGCGAGAACTTGCGCTCTGCTATCGAAAGGCTGGGTGCTATCCCCTTGGGTGCTTCCACGAAGCAGCGATGGTCTGACACCATTAGCGTCTTCGTATTTACCTTTAAGCCAGTCTACAGCGAGCTTAGCTTGCTCTGTAGTGCCACCTTCAAGGGCTTTGTTATAAGCGTCTAGTTGCGTTGGTGTGAGTTCTTCAGAGGCCCACTCTGCCATAGCATTGTAGCTATCTCTGCCGCCAACTTCCGATAAGATGCTGTCTTCTTCGGAAGTCTGCAAAGCGTGTTGACCAGCAATATAAGAATCAACCAACTCACGACTAAGCCCTGCTTTAGCAAGGTTGTCGTATGTCATGTCGCTTAGCTCACCGCTTTCAGACCACTCGGTAGTTGCTGCTGAGATTGCCTCCGTTTGGCTCTCTCCGCTTGTGCTCTCATCTGGCGCTTCTGTAGGTGGGAGGTCTTCTGTTTCGCTAGGCTCTTCAGATGAGCCAAGTTTGGACTCAAGATTGTTGTAGGCGTTTGCCAAGTCTTCAGCGGACTTGAACTTGTCGGGAAGCCACTCCGGGCGGTCGCCTTGCGGCTCTGGGTCTGGAATGTTTGCTGCTTCTTCTTCAAGAGTGATATTCTCTGTTGGGGTAGTGTCGTTTATTTCGTATGTGTCAGCCATTGCTTTATTCTTCTACTGGAGCTTCCTCTTGTTCAGAGGGAGCCATAGCATCTCGCGTGATGTTGCCTAGAGCTGCGGCCCCTTGCGGAGCTGCTTTCTCAGCCATAGACATCATCTGCGCTTGTTGCATTTCTTGTTGTATTTGTTCTTGTGTCTTAATGAGCCCTTGGGTCTTGATACCAAGACTTGTGGCTCTCCGCTTAAAGTATTCTTCGACGTTAACGTATTGACCAATGGCTTGCGGTCCAACCACCTGTGCAGCCCCGGCAAGGAACAGGTCAAGTTTCTGTAGGTCATTGCCTCGACCCAGTGCTTCGATGCCCGTGATGATGACAGGCTTTACTAGGTCTTTAGGAAGCTTAGGCAGTAGCTTCT
>Ga0209404_10000593_pt1 | contig 27986 bp, 36 predicted proteins | sample TroAtlMetagenome_2_FD_187447 | JGI IMG/M metagenome (GOLD analysis project Ga0209404, IMG submission 187447) | Marine eukaryotic phytoplankton communities from Atlantic Ocean - Tropical Atlantic ANT8 Metagenome (SPAdes) (version 2) | ecosystem: Environmental > Aquatic > Marine > Oceanic...
TTCCCGGCAGATCAGGTCCTCAAGTAAAATCCCCCAGCGTATCTTTTCATTATCAGACAAGTCAGGTGCTACAGAATTTCCGACCTTCTCATCCCAGAGCTGGATTAAATTTTTCCAGGGGTTGACTCTCATAATTACTCCGGCGTCACTCCCACCGATCCCGGACATCCTCACAGCCTGGTCAGCTTCTGGTTTATAATTTTCCTTGACACCTCTGATCCGATTCATCATCTCAGTCTGGGTGGATATTTTTTCAATCATATTTTCTCTCCCTCGATTATATTTTTTTTTGGAAATATGGACTTGCGTCCCTCTATTTTTTATGCCTGGCATTTTTCCTAAAATTGAATTTGAAGAAACGAAAAAAGTTTTTTCTGGCTTCCTCGTTTCGTTTTTCCTGGGACTTTTTTATCGCCTGTAAAACTCTAAAATTTCCCAGTTCTAGCTCTAATTGTTCCATTGCTCTCCCCTTTTCAGTTTTAAATTTGATGCCTCGCAAACCGTTGCGGTTAACGGAAACTACAATATTGTATACACCAGCATACGTTTGTATACAAATATACTTAATTGCCTTACAGGGCGATCTGAGTAGTTTCTCGGGCATTTCATATATTCACTGGATTTAACTCAATTTGGGTCAAAGCGTACCCTCGGCCCCTCCCAAAATCTTTAATATTGACGTCCTGGAGGAACTCCTCGGAGCCAATTTCACCGACAATTTTGTAGCTGGGAAACTCCCCAACGACCAGGACATATTTGTCCGGCGGATTATTTTTTTTCTTTAGAGTCGCCAATAAATGACCGTTTTTTCTCTTAGTCGTCTTGACGTCAATCGTGACCCCAAACCTCGAAATACAATCAAAATTTGGATAGCTGTCGGTGTCCAGGTCAGGAAATAAATTCATCAATTTGCAGTAAGCTAACTCAGCTCCGAAACCTTCGAGGTCTGTTTCCTCATTTGACTGGCCACCCATTTTCATATCTTTAACATTATTTGCCCTGGCATTTTCGTACCTGGACCTGGCTATAAATTTAGCGAGCCGCTGTTCATTCTCTGTCAATTTTATTTCAATACTCATCGAGTTCGTCCTGTGCGTTTTCGTAGTAAGAAATTATTTTTTTAATATCCTTATCTGTCAGGACGTCATTAGTTGGGAGAAAAGTATTCCAATCCAATAGCATCTTGACGACGTCATCATCATCAGCAGTCAATTCCTCGAGTGTGGGGAGGCGACGTCTTGGCATTCTTCAACTCTTGTTCTCGATTACGATCCGCCCCTCTGCCGCCCAGAACTTCCTGGCCTCACAGTGGTGAATACAGCCATCGTCATCGGGGCGGAGAACATCCAGGACACTCTTGATCAGGTTGTCTATGTCTTTGGACTTAGGGACACGGTGCGGCGTGTTTACGTTCTGCATCTTTTTCTTTTTGCTCCAGCTCTTAGGCATTTGAATATGGAATTCCAGGTAAACTTTGTCCCCCAGGTTGAATGCGTTATTGAGTGCGTGAATTCTTAGGGCGTCCGCAAAGTCACGGTACTTCTGAACCGCTGGCCTGGCGTTATCACCCACTCGCCACTTATCGGACCGGGTTTGTCTCGGCTTGCTGACCGGGTTAAGCAAAACTTGCATTTGCCTCCATTGATGCTTCCACTGATAATTCGTACTCCAAACCGTGACCGTATAGTTCTGATGGAGTGTACCCAAAAGGAATGTTAACCGAGGGAGTCTTCCCTTGAGGCTCATCAGGGAGCCTTGATATTTTCCCTCCGTTTTTCAAGTACTCCAGGACTGCTTCCCTAAATTGGCTGGTAGCATTAAAATCGGCTGTAGTCTTGAGTTCAATCTTGAGTGGCTCAGATGGAGCTGGCTTCACTTTTGGAATCCCAGCGTCCAATGGACGGACTCGTGGCTGGGGTTTCCTGGTTAGGCGGCGAAGATTCTGTAAGTGTTTAGAGTGTTCGTATGAACAGGGCTTAGAACAAGCTATGTGGTCAGCTCGTATAGGATGGAATTGTTTTCCGCAATAGTGACAATTACGGGGCGGTCTAGTAATAGCATTTCTTCTGGCTCGAATTTCTTTATCGTTCTTATTTTTGTAATGTTGGTAACAAACGTCACCACAATACTTTGTCTTGATGCCCGTCAATGGTTTTTGACAGACAAAGCAAGTTGTTCTCTTCATATTTTTCCCTCCGTGGAATTAAGCTAATTTTTTTGATTTATAAAAAAACATCTCACGCTCACGCTTCATGCGTTCAATTGTTTTTGTCCTTTCTATTTCTGGCATTAATTTATTCGCGACCTTCTCAAACTTCTCGACGTCACGGTGAAAATATTTCAATAGTTTGTTAGTCTCCTTCAGTAGTTCCCTGTCGAAGTTATTCACATAGCCTCCATCTTTTGTCTAAGGTCCGCGGTCTTTTCAGCCACCAGCTTCTCAGCGGCTTCCCGGATCGAGACGGCGAGGCTCTCATTTAAAACATGACAGACAGCGGTCTTATTTGCTTCCGGGACTGCTTCCGCGACTTCCCGAAGTGAGACTCCACTGACTCTCATTTTCTCCCTCAAATTCATTAACTCTCCTTTTTGAAATTAAATGCTTGACTAGGCTTCCAGCCTGATATATCGTATGTATCTCGTAGCGTTATAAATAACTTTAAAACACTGCGTAATAACGATGGTATATGCAATATGGTTGTTTGTCAATGCAAGATAACTTCAAGCATATGCAAAATAGTCACCAATCTAACCAACAGGAGTGAAGTATGACCCTTAACCAATCACAAAAATCTCACCAATCAAGTAACCGCGGAAGTTGGACACATTTCCATCCACCGCCCTCAAAGAACCGGAGAGGCCACCTCCATAATCAACGAGCCATAATTTTTAAACTGGAACGAACAAGTTATATTTCACACGAACAATCACCCTTCCCATGGATGAAATTAAAAAAAGACTTAAACAGTTTATTGCCGAAAACGGCGGTAACCAGGCAGAAATAGCCCGGAAGATGGGAGTCGAGCCAACGTCGCTGGGTTCGCTCATGTCTAAAGATGATCAGCGGCTGTCAGCAAAATATATAATTGCATTTGCAGAAGCTGGCTACCCGGTTGAGTGGCTACTGACCGGGCGAGAAACTGACGCCAATAAAATAAGAGTCCTGGAGGAACAACTCAGGGACGCTAACAATCTCATAGATTCACTAGAGAGAATTTTGAAAGGTTAATTAGGAGGAGGTAATGAACTTCAAAAGGCGAATATGTTTACGTTTAAAAGATCACACTCCAGGGCGTTTCCAACTTTGGAAAGAAATGGAGAACGAGATCGGATGTGTATTCGAGGCTTATGGATTAGTTCAGTCGGATATCATTTATCAAGGAAATACCAAAACTATTACAATTGAATACGATAGTTTTGAAGATTATAGCGAAGCAGTGATTGATGCCGCTCAACAATGTGCAACAAAAGGTTTGTTAATTGAGCAAATATCAATTCTAGATTTAAAAACAAAAGGGATTAAATGTAAAAATTTAATTTCAAAATATAAGGAGAGAAAATATGCTTAACTTAAAAAACACAAAAAAGTTCGAGGGTAATGACCACGGCGCAAGGTACGGTCTCTACCCAATCCCCAGGTTCAAGGACGATGGTTCAAAATATACCGTCGCTGATATCCCGAGCCTCCCACCAGAGCGTGTCAAAGTCGTTGCCTACATTGGGAATAACGTCGGCCAAGTGACTCGCAAAAAGAGAGTAGTTATATGCAAGCTCTCGGACCTACCAGACAATCCCCGCAAAGCCGAAGACTATATATATGAACAAATTCAAAAGGCTGAAGCCCAGGTTCAAGAGGACCTCGAGAAGGAAGAGGAAGAGGAAAAGGTCACCGTCGGCAGGACACTCGACGAGGCTATTGAAGAGTACAAAATCAAAAAAGTTGTCAGCCAAAAAAGTGCAAACGATACTGAGCGTTATTTGAATTTCTGGTCCAAGGAATTAGGCGGGAAGCGTCTGATTGATATCAAGAGGCTGGACGTCAAGGACGCCCTGGGGACTCTCGGCTTCGATGCTGGAATTATAAAGGGGTCCACATTTAATCAATATCGCCAAGCTCTAAAAAGTTGCTTGAACTATGTAATTGAGGAACTGGAGTGGATGGATGATGATTTTTCTTTTGCCTTCATTTGGGAAAAAATCAAACCAAAGCCAAAGAATAATGAGATAGTCAGGTTCCTCACTGATGATGAGCGTGAGAGACTCTTCAAGTCAATCAGCGAGTCTACATCAGAGGGCCTCCACGACTTCGTACACTTCGCGCTGAACACTGGTTGCCGTCTTGGCGAAGCGAGGGGTTTGTCCTGGAAGAACGTGGACTTCGAGAAAGAAGTAATTACTTTCGCTGAGGTTCTTGCTTATCGAGCCTGTACGGGAACGGAAGAAGTGGACGGCAAGACAGTACTCAAATTGGATAAAAATGTCATACGGGGCGGTCTGAAGAACGGAGACGACTCCCGGACACTATCCCTAAAGCCACACCCGGAATTAAAGGAGTGGTTAAAAAATCGGAAGAAAAAGCAGATGGCTTCTGGTCATGCGGACCTTGTATTTCCATCCAATCCAAAAAAGGCGTGGTACAATGCTTTGAAACGTGCTAAGATTAACGATTTTCGTATCCATGACCTGAGACACACTTGCTGTTCGGACTTGGCAATGGCGGGTGAGGGTCTTCTGAAGATTGGTAGGCAAGTTGGGCATAAGAACCCGGCGAGTACAAAACGATACACCCATCTCGATACTACTGCTACTGAAGAGACTGGGAAAATTTTAAATAATAAGTATTATAAAAAAGGTTGAGAAATGTACAACAAAATGTACAACATAGCATTTTTGAGTGTTTCAATTTTCTCAACTCCTCCGCCAAGCATTGGTATTACTAGCATTGGCCAGATAGCTCAGTTGGTAGAGCAACGGACTGAAAATCCGATGGCTTCTAGTAATATCAATGACTTAGCCGTTATAACGATGTACAACAATGTACAACATAGCCTTAAATGTACAACAAATGTACAACATAACTAGGCCAGTAGTCCACCGTAGCGGGATTGCTGGTCTCCCCTTAAAAACGATAACTGATCCAGCTCTTCCTGGGTATAATTTGTTGGCTTATTATTTAGCAATGAAGCCTTAGCCTTTTTTTCAGCTTTTCTTTTTGATCCAGTAGGATCATCAATCCAAATATTTTGTTCCTTGACAGCCTCTTCATAAGTAGCTTTTAATTGTTTATTCCTGGTCTGGTTTTTTGGATCATAAACTTGAGGCCCTGGGGAGATGACATCTTTTAGCTTAACGCCCTCTGGGTTGTAGTGCATATAAATAACATCAGGTTCCCCATTATTAAATTTTGAAAAAGTTTCTTTATCCCATCCCTCCGGGGCAAATTCATCCGCCCACTTATTCCGGGATGAAATTTTAAATCCTGCTTGAGAATATAATTTGGGGAGAATAGAATCGTATGCGTCTAATTTTTTACCACCTTTATTAACAGCAAGCGAGAGGGCATATGGTGCAAATGCTTTATACTTAGAACCTTTGGTATTAAAAACTGAAACAATGTCACCGTCTTCCTTTATAGCAAAACCCGCCTTAGCATCTTTAGTAAGGAAAAGTTTCATACCACTATATTCCTCTGGGTCGTAAACATGGACCGCGGCGGCATATCTATTTTCTTTTTTTGAGTTGGAAATAGCGCGGTGGAATTCATCCGCACCGCCTTGGACTTCGTATATTTTCGGTGTGGAAACGCCTAATCTTTTAAAGCGTTCTTGTTGTGTCTGGGAAAGGGAATACTCTTGAACATCTAATTTTTGCCTTGGGTTTCTTCCTGCTACGTCTCCGATAGCCAGTCTTGTGCTTCTTCGAGAGAAAGACCCTCCGCCATCAAGGAGGCTTCCATTGGTGTCGGCTTCTGCTTTCCTCGCTTTATTGAATTCGAGGGGGATGTTTTCGAGCTTGTATTGTTCTTCGAGTCGTTTAGCAACTTTTCCAAGTCCCCTGATTGTGTTAGTAGGCGCATTGCTTGAAGTTGCTTGGAAGACATTCGGCTGAGACCCGAGTCCTGCGAGTTCTTTTTCATATCCTGCATCTAGTAAATAGTTTTTATATAAATTAGGATCATCTAAATTATTTGCTGTTCCACCAAGTAGTGTAGCAAAATCTGGGACATCTGCAATATCTTTTGTTAAATCATCCTGTTTTGCAATTTGAGTTAGTGTTCGAGTCTCTCCTTTTGCACCAGCTCTTTCATAAAGTGCTTTAGTAAATGACCAGATTGTTTCTTGTACTTCGGCGGGGGTCCAGTCTTCCCCTGTCATATTTTTTAATTTCTTTGCAGTCTTTCTTAGTGATGCAGAGCTTAAAATATATTCTGGTGATTTTACTGCTAATTTTTCCCCTCCAATCATTCTGTTAGTTCCGCCGAAGGCATCCTGGAATACTCCGTAAGCTCGCCCCATCCAGGTATCATTCGTTACCTCATCATATTCCCCAATAAGGTTTTTATAAAAACTTTGTACTTTGCCACCAGATAATTGAATTTTCCTTGGATCGTCGGCGGTCAATGACCGAAGAGCATTTCCTCTCCATGCGTCAAGAACAGATTTATCTCCCTTGTCACCAGTGACAGATTCACCAATTATTTTATTAATAGTCTCTGGGTCCTTGGGCCTCCCTGCATTCTTCCAATTTTTCCAAACAGACACTGTATTTAGTAGATTACCTTCTACAGAGGTTTGAGGAGATAGAGCCGCAAGCAGAGAAGTAAACCTCGCGCCATCTTCATCGCCAAAGATTTTATTGATTGTCCCGAATGATTCTTTGTACCAACCTTTTTTTACTTTGCCAGCCAGAGCCATCCTGGAAAGCTCACCCGTGTCAAATCCTTCCAATAAGCCTTGTGGATTAAGAGCATGACGTCTCCCCTTCAATGTTTCTGTCATTACATCAACATTATCAGGTCTAATCTGGGCAAGCTCTTGCGGCGTCATATATTTAGCTAAATCTCGAACTTCCTCATTAGACTGAAGTCTATCGAAAACCTTCTCACTAACTTTATGAGATCCCCCCCATCCTCTCACGTTAAATGTTGGTTTTTTAGGAGTAGGCTTTTTTGATTTTTTTATAGCCTTAGTAACTTTGGGGAGAGCTGTACTAACTTTTTTAGCCGCTCTAACTGGAGCCATAAAAGCAGTACCAGGAGCAAGTAGAGAGCCAATAGTTGTGGAAAGGGAATTTGGATCGGCACCCATCTCTTTTAAGAGATGTTCGGAAGTACCTTTATATTTGGGATTAAAGTTTTTTTCTTCATATTCTGCATGACCACCGGGTCTCATTTCACTTAATCTTTGAGCGTGGCCTTTACCCCCGGATGGTGATAATAATGAGACCATATCCATTGGTAACCCAGCCTCAGTCGCGACGACTCCCTTTACTGCGTCGGCAGGATCTAGCAAGCTAGCTTTTGCCTCTTGCTCTTTTCTATTGCGTAGGATTTTAGCTTTAACGTAGTCTGGGAGACTATCCCACTCAGCCTGGGGAATATTAGGAGGTCTTGTCATCTACGGTTATTATATAAGTCTTTTACATCTTCAGATTGACTACCCATGAGTCCTGGAACAGCTCCGCGTCTTACATTATCTATTCCACCCTGTAAGTTTTTGAGGCGCTGGAATTTTTGAATGTCGCTCGTGGTCTCGAGTAAGTTACCAGGTAATGTGAGCCGGTCCACGTTTGAGCTTTTTGCTCCACTAGATACCCTTTGAGCGGCGGCAGGGTCTGGTCGGTTAAGATTGGTGAATGCCTCACGTCCTGACAGTGGGACCGTTGTACCTTCCCCAGAGAAGTCATACATCGCCTTCCCTTCCTGGGAGAGTTGTGTCTGGGACCCCTGGAAAGGATCAACGATGTTCCTCTTCGAGGCCATCTCAGAATGCTGGTTCATTATATTATTAAAACGCTTACCAGGTTCCTCGCCAAAGATATTTTTAATTTTTTCTACCAGGGTAAACTGTGACAGCTTCCCCGCCTTATCCGTACGGGACCTTGGGTTCATACCTGACTCGATAAAATGTTCGATGTAACGTGACGCACCCATCTTATACGCTTCCAGCTCATGGCCTTGAAAGTCTGAAATGTCAGCCTCAATCATCTCCGGGACGCGGTCAACTTGCTGGCTATTCTTCAGCGCGTTGAATCCTTCATTAAAGGCCCGTGACTCGCTTACTGGTTCAGCATAATTTTTTCTAGCGCTGTCATAACCGTCGATGTGTTTTCCCATGAACTTGATCAGGTTCCGCTGGTTCTGGACTGCTTCAGCTCTCATCGCTCCCGCGAGACCTTCCTCACCAAACTTTGAGAGTGCCTCGTCGTAACCCATCTTTATGAAATGTAAATGCTGGGCGTCGTAGCCGGTTGCGTGATTAGGTATAATGATCCTTTTCTCGTCCGCAAGTGCTTGAGAGTTCTTCATAGCCAACTGGACGGTTGGACGGTTAGGGTCTAATATTTCCTCCAGGGAATGCTGGAGATCATCAGCTCCCTTGACAGTGAGTGTCGGGGGGATCACGATCCGTTTCTTTTTCCCATTCTTGTTAGTTTTAAACCAGAGTTTGTTATAGACATTACCGAAGGCTTTACGCTTATTCTCAATTCTTTCTCTGAACTTTGCGACAGACGGGGAGTCAGTCAAAACATTTGACGCAATTTTTTGAAGCCGTTCCACCTGACTCTTGAAGAACGGTTCAAGATTATCAATTCCTTTTGACTGACCCTTGCCACCCATCGAAAGAGTGTTCTTAGTGGCGGTCGTGTAGGGACGCCCAAAGACGTCCATCATCAGAGCATTTTCCTTCAGTTCTGGCTCTACTAGGCTCATTCTCTTATTCAGCTCCTCCTGTATTTTCTCAGGGGGAATCCCAGCCTCTTCCATTTGCTGGGCGAGGACTGAAAGTCCAGCCTCATTGTCAGCCGGTTTTGATCCCTCCGGGACTGTCGGTGAATATTTTTTATTGACAGCCTGGACGCCCTTCCTCAGTCCCGCACCAACTCCCATCATTGGGGGAGTCAGAACAGAGGAACCTACGCCAGCCGTTATCGCTTCCGGGATCACCCTCTGCTTGAATTCATCCACTGACCTGGAGTCTCCGGCAGTCCAGAGAGGTGCTTCCGCCGCTCCCGCTGGGCCTGCCTTTATTGTTTCCTTCATTACGTTTCCGGCAGTGTCTCCGACACGGGGAGCCAACAGCTTCCCAAGGATAGGTATCCGACCGACTAACTTCATAAACATATTACCAACAGCTACAGGCGCTGGAGTAAAGACACCGCCAAATTCAGCCGCGGAGGAATCATCCGGGTACATTTCTTTGAACTGTTCTTCCTCCTGGTCCAGGACGTTTAATACATCCTCGTATGGTATGTCACGGTTCGCCGATATGAGTAGAGCATTAATTTTCTTAGCCTGGTAGAAAGATGCTGTCTGTAAAAAGTCTTTTGCCAGGCCCTGGAAATATTTGTGAGATCCCCGCGGCATTCTTTCCCTCGCCATTCCAACCAGGAAACCTTTATAAGATGAGCCTTCTACATAGTCGCCGTTTTTATTGTATGCACTCTTGCCCGCGAGTGAGGGGTAAGCGTTGAAGAGTGCGGCATCTATTTGACTGTCGGTGGCACCGTCTAACATTGCGCCGGAGACTTCGTTGGCTATTGCCTTCATGTTAAGTTTTTTACTCATTCCACATCCTCTTCCGGGGTATGCCCTGCTCCAAATGTTACGCCCCCTGACGATGGTGGTGCGGCTGATGGCATCTTCCTTCCATGTTGCCAGTCTACGGCCTCGTTATTCCAAAGTGCGTCCCACTCGGCCTGGGTTAAATTCTTTTTCTGGCCTGGAGAAGGTAAGCCCTGGACAATATCATTACCCTTATTGTCTTGGAAAACATTCCCAATAACTCCCCTGTTAACGTCATACATATCTGCCATAAGGAGATACTGTTCCCGCTGTTTTAAATACTGGTCCCTCACGGTGGCCATATAGGAACGCGCCGCGTTTAAGTATGCCTGCCTACCTTTAGGAGAGAGGAACGCGCCTTTCTCGACACGGTCGATCACTGTCTTGAGATTCTCTGCCATACCTTGCGCTTGTGCGGCAGTCGCAAATTCCGATTCCCGGACGACTGAGTTAGGCTCGAGCATGATCAGGAACGCCCGGAGCATTGTCATGTCTGAGACACCCGCACCATCTGGTCTATTAACTGAGTCTTCAAAGGCCGCGATTAAACCATTGTAAGCGTTGAGACTCTGTGTATATAACTTCGCTTGTTGGTTGTATTGAGAGGCCAGTTTAGTACCTTTCTCGAACGCCTTGTCGTCAACTGGAGACCAGAAGTTTTTACCCTTGTCCCAATAGTAGGCAACATTATCCTGGAGTCCAGGCACACTCTTCCCGTCCTTTTTAATATCTTTCCCTAAGAGTACCGTACCTTCATTTGGGTCAGCGTTCATAGTTGAACCCAAGTTGTCAGCCATTGCCTTCTGCAACATTTTAACAGTCCCCTCGGGGTCTGTTATCCCCAGCTTATTATAACTTTCTTTTTGGGAAGCAGTAATCAATCCCATTGTTTCCATAACAGCCGTCTGGCTCTCGACCATCTCTTTTGTGTAAAGGGCGGCAGGGTCAGTGTAGTCAGTCCCTGAGACTATCTGGATGGTACCGTCTGGATTCTTTCTGACATTATATATCAGGTCCTTATTGACTCCCTTAAAATCATCACCGAATTCCTTTAAGAGTTGTTCGCCTGACATCGATTCAACCTGGTCGGTCGCCATCTTCTCTTTAGTAATTTTCTGACTCAAAGCTTCCAGGGCCGCGTATTGTTTTTCCGGGTCAGTGATCCCTGTCATTATCTGTTTCAACTCAGCTAAGTTGTCAGGCGTCAGATCAAAACCATCGTCAATTGTGTCACCCAGGCTGTACCTATCCATGAGAGCGTCCCTATAACTTTCGTTACGGGTCTTTAAATCTTTTTTCCCTCTTGTTGATCCGAGAAGGGCCTGGTAATCCTTCCTCATCTCTTTCATTTCGGAGTGAGTCATTGTCCTTGGATCAATATATCCATATTTATTTAAAAATAAATCTTTGTCTTCTTCCGAGAGAATATTATTATCTTTTATTTTTTGTATAAATCCTGGGATTGAATTCCTGAGATGGATAGCCGCCTCAGTGTCTCCCGTGGTGGGCTTGCCACGCTCCTCCAGGTTGTCGCGTAACTTTTCTATTCTTTCGTATGCGCCGGAAGCGTCCCCCTTAAACTGTTCAATTAAAGCAGTCTTCCGTCTTTCGAGTCTCCCCACTTTATCTTTCGCGTCCTGGGGGATATTGAAAAGTTCGTCTGGGAGTCCCTCCACATAGTTTGTAAAGGCATCTAGTTTCCGCTGTTTCTCCGCCTCTTCTGTAAGTGTCTTTGCCTGGAGGAGTTGTTGTTGTTGTGCGGCTTGACGTTCAGCTTGATCATTAGCGCGGTTGATACGGTTACGCTCGTCCTGGTTATAGTAACCGGCGATACCGTACGGAATAGCTCTACCCAGTGACTCGCCCAGGGTGATGGGACGATCCTTCCAGCCCTCGTCTCTCATCATCGAAGCGCCGAGCTGTAGGAGACCCATCGCTAAAGGTGACGGTCCTTCGTCTTCTTCTTTTTCTTTTTCCAGTAGTCCATCTGATGGGAGCCTGGGGAGTGATCTGCCGATTTCAGCGTTCCATGTAATATCGTTTTCTGTACTCATTTAATAACCTAAGCTAATAGTCCTTGATTTCTGTACCTATCACGTTTTGGCCTTTTGTTTTTGAGATAACTCATATCAAAGCTTTTCCCTGGAGTCAGTGGCGCGGCACTGATTTGCTGTTGAGGAGCCTGTTCGGGTTCCGCAAAGATATCCTTGATCAAGCCAGCCGCTATCCTCTGGTTTGGACTAATCTTACCTCCCCCGGAGGAACCCATAGAGTCCCACCATGACTTGGTCTGGTCAATAGACTCGCCTCGGCTGTCGTGATGATCTGGTCCAATGTCATCGTCAAGGCTGGCTAGTAATGACGGAGATTTATCCGATCCAACTCTTGACATATCTTCCTCGTCAAATACAGAGAGAGAAGAAAAGTCGTCTTTCTTCTTTTTATTAGGGATTTGCATTCCTAAATGTCTTGGAGAAAACCCATCCTTGTCTAACCAAATTCCAAACTCATTTTGTGTAAGTCCCGCGTATGGGTCGTCCTTTTCCCCTTCCGCTTTATCCAGGATCTTGTCAGCGACGGCGTCAAGTGCTTCCTCTTTTTGGACCGACGCTACAGTACCCCCAACATGGGTGAGGTCTTCTCCATCATCACTGCTAAAATCCCACCAGGCTTTTTCATTAGTAGGCGTCAGGGATGGAGTCTGTTGAGCGAGGGCCTTCTCTGCACTTGTTTCCCTTGTTAATTCTTCCAGGGCGTGTTCTTCCGGGTCGGTGTACTTTTTTTGCTTTGCCATCTGCTTAGCAATAAAGTCAGGGACCTCATCCACTCCTTGACCAGGACCTGGAGCTGACATTTCGGACACTTGGTCCGCGGTGTCGCCAGAAGAAAAATAGTCCTCTGCTATACCAGCGTCTCCAGTCCTTTGCTGTGATGCAGTCAGGGGATCTACCTGGGTAGCTTTAAACTTGTCATGTTCCTTGCCCCCGCCAAACCAGGAAAACACTTTTTTATACCAGGGTTTCTTTGATTCAAACGCCCACGGTGACTCATCAATTTTATCATCAGTGTACGTTGACGGGTGAGGCTCCAAGTCCATTCCACGTTTTATTTTTTGTCCCCATTCAAATTTATCAGCCATGTTTCTCCTTTAACTAAATAGTCCGCCTGCCGCTCCCGCCGCCGCTCCCCAAGGATTCCCCCCCGAAGCCAGCCACCCAGACGCCGCACCTGAGATGATACGCCCAAACTTGTCGCGTCTCTTATGTTGTTGCCCGCCGGTGGTTGTCGTCGTTGAACCCGTTGGGTTTGTGCCTGCGATGTTCGCGGCTGAAGCGAGCTTATTCTCGCCCCAGTCACGCTTCTCATAGAAGTCCCCCATTTTTTCGTCCAGGACATTCTGTTCACGACCTTCCACATCTGCACCCACCTTACTCAGGAGGTCAATGTCTGTGATGTCAGCTCTACGTCCAGCGTCCGTACCGGCTATCATTGCGTCAGCTCCCTTGAGTCTGGTGTCAGCTCCACGGAACCCGGCGTCAACATTGAAACGGTCAGCTCCTGTCTGGGAGTCCATGTCGTAACGCTTCATGTCTGCCGCTTTATCAAATCCTTGTGAGTAGAGTGCGGCTGTCTGGTCACCGAGATTCTTCAGACCCTGGGCTTGCATGACACCACGCTCGATTGCGGCACGGTCATTCTGGCCCGATGGTGATGCCATATTCTCTTTTGCCATTAACTGATTGCGCCGGATGTCCATCGCTTCCATAGCGCTGTCAGTGTTCCTTTTGATAACTTCGGCAGTATGTGGATTCTGGTACTGGTCTAGTCCTTTTCCGCCGAGGAATGACTGGGAGCCTACCTTGTCTGGTTGATACCCAGAAATATCCTCACCTACGCCGGTCGCTTTTGTGTAGGCTTCTTGGCCTTTACCTTGTATTTCATCGACGCCAGTCCTGGCTCTCATTGTTTGATCGGACGGTCCAGCGATCCGCTCCTCCGCGCTTAATTCCGGTGCCTCATACTCTTTGTTAATTAGGTCCTTGGCTCCTTCAGCAATCTCCTTTTGAATCCCATACGGATCGTTCGGATTTGTGGTTGATGATGGGCCAGTCGGTGTCCGAGTGTCGAATCCTCCCGACATTCCTGGTACGGCTGGAACTCCTGAGCCTCCTGAGCCTCCAGACCCCCCTCCGCCTTCTCCTTGATATTGTGAAAGGTCTGCGACCCTAGCGTGTTCCGCTAGAGCTTCGGGAGAATCCTGCTTATTTAACCAACCTCGCTCCTCCGCAAATCCTCTAGGATTAAACTCTCCAGTTCCAGTGAGACTATATTCATAACCATCACCAGCACCACCAGACTCATCACTACGACCAGTAACGCTGGAAGGAGGATCATTTCCACTATCGTCATCGCCACCACCAAAATCGAAAAAAAATGATCGCAGTCCAGACTTCTTGTGTTTTTTCCCGGAACCAAACCATTTTGGCTTGTTAGCCTGGAGCCAATTGAATTCTGTCTGATTCATTGATAACAAGTCCTCACCTGGAGGAATTGCTTTTCTCAGAGTTTGCCTTGCTTGTGGTATGTTCATATCTTCCTTTAAACGTATGGATTTTTACTGGTTACTGGGAGTCCCCCAACTGTCGTGACAGCGACAAGAGTTAAGTTCCCCCCTGCCACCTTCAGCCTGTAAAAATTGTTATTTGTTTCATCCTTAAAAATAATTGCCCCGGACGTAAAAACATTGTCCCGGTCAACCTTCACTGTAGTTGACTCCTCATCAATTACGAGAGACGCCAGGTCAAACATATATTCCCGTGTGTATTCTTCCGGGGGATTCGGTAGCGGCTTTTGTGTCTTACTCATCGACGCCCCGATTTTGACGCCATGAACCGCAAGTCCCCGAGCCGCCAGTCCTGGTCGTGTGGACTCTCTACAGTTAATAATACTTGTCTCCCAACGAACCTGGTATCCGTGTACCCGTCCCCCTCCAGGGTATATGGTCCTTTAGAAACTGGAGCGTCATCGTCTGGCGTATCGGAAGATACAACGGAAAGTCTAAGCCCGTTCGTTCCGGCGTCGCTGTCGGTAATTATCTGTGAGACGCTCATCATGTTGTCCCCGTTCCCCAATTCTATTGCGCCAGTCGTTGCATAACACAAGTGAGCCTCGTCAGCTACATTGGGATACAAGTTAGTACCGACACCCTTCGCCATCGTCCTGCTCCCAAGTGTGGACAATGCTTCTACGTCGGCAGGGGGACTCACACCGTCAGCTCGAGACATAGGGGTACTCTGGGTATCATTATCCATTTCGTGGCGGTACAGGAAGCCGTCCGCGCCTCCAGCGACACAATAGCCGAGGGAGTCCGCCGCTTCCCATTGTGAGCGTTCAAGTCGTCCCGTCGTCCAGTGTTTTTCCCGATAAGAATAAGTAACGTAACGTGTATTTGTTGAGTCACCTTCCTTCGGATAAAACCAAGTTATTTCCCCAAACTGAGCATTATGGCCCGCGGCGATCAGGCCCTCGACGTCAGTGTTAATATCTGAAAAAACATAGTCGGCTACGTCACAGGATAATTCGTTCACATAACCGCCGGTGTACGACCAGAATCTACCCTGGCTCATCCAGGCCACGAAGTCCGCTGATCCAGCCACACTTTTGATCCCGAGACAAGTTGATCCCTCCGTGACCCGTTCCGTACCGTACTGGTAGGGAGGTCCCAAGAATTTTGTCTTATGAATTGAGTCTGTGAAGAATAACAGTACACCGTACCTTGTCTTGAATCCACCAAGGATACGTCCCTTTGACGCAACCTCAATTCCGCCCGCGGTATTGGTTACGGACGGTGTCCAGTCAGTGAGGCTGTCTTGGGAGGACCACTCAATTTTCCTCTGGTTGCCTCCAGCTCCGAGTGCCATCACATGACGTTCCGGTGTTACCAGGACCCCGACGTTACTGGTGGGGGCGTTCGTTAACTGGGCCGCTACCGTAGCAGTCTGGTTCGCGTTGTTAAACGAGGCTCCAGCAATTGTCCACTTGAAAATAGTTCCCTCTCCAGAGTGACAAAAAAGACAATCATCGGCAAAGTTGTCAATCGTTACAATCGGCGCAAAATTGTCTCTCCAGGCGGCTATATCAGTCACCGACGGGTCTACGGCTGGGTGCCGAGCCACTCCGAAAATGTCGCCTCCGTCGGAAGTGTTAGCCGTGCTTCTGTCTCCCCCATACTCTAACGCACCAAATCCTAGACCTGATACCTGGAAGTCACTCTGCTCATTAAATGGTATATTTCCACCTGGAACGGACGTGGGCGTAATATCAAAAACGGGAGCGTTGGCCCCAGAGACTTGCGAACCGTCCCATATCCGAAATGACTGTACAGTACCGATAGCGAGATACCTCGCGCCGTTGGTGAGTCTCCAGGAATGGAATCCCCGGATCGGATCGATACCAAAGAAAGCATCAATCTCCAGGTCCGCGTTTGAGTTTCCGGCATGACTAATGACAACTGTAGGTGTGGACGTGTAGCCAGTCCCGCGGTTTGTTATTGTGACCGCGTTTATTACTCCCGACCCGGTAACCGTATAGCTCGCGGCAAATCCTGACCCGCCACCTCCAGTAGCGGAGAGCGTCCCAGCGTTGTACCCGGTCCCGCCACTTTTGATTGTGACCCGTTCGATAAGGCCCTTCTTTAACATCTGGGTAGGTGCGAGTCTCTGCCATCCTCCAATCGGACGCAATCGACCCTCCGAGAAACGTACCAGGTTCCCATCGTACCAGCGGTTTTTTGCCTGGTACTGAGTGGCATTGCGATAGAATCCTGGTGGAATTTTAATTGGTAAAAGGGCCATTTCTGTATTCGTTACAATTTAATCTTATGAGAGTAGCTAGTCTTTCTGACTCTGGTTTTTTCATAGTCTCGAAAACTTCTGGTCCAGGAAAGTTCATCCGCATTACGTCAACAGCACAATCGCAATGTCGTGTGTAAGTAATAACTGGAGTCCCCAGTCTCTGGTAACTCATCGAGCAAACTTGCCATAATTGCCGAATGTGTTTTGTTTGAAAAGTTCCAACGAACTTCGGTTCGGTCGCTGAAATTTTCGTCAAAAACATCAGAAGCAAACTCAATGACAAGATCACTATTTTCGCTTTCAAAAACAATTTCCATTTTAAGCGTATGACCATAAAGCCTTATCGGTTCCAGAGATCCCGCGTGGTTTCAAATCGAGATGTATAAAACGTCCTGACTTGGAACGCTGAGAAATGCCGATACCATTCCAGCAATTCATCTCGAGTGCTTGTTGCAATACTATTCTCCCTTTTGCCCGGTCAACGCCAAGATCAACTGCCATGCACCCGGAACCATCTATATCACAATGCGCGGAAGAAGGATGGCCCCCGGCGTCTATATTGTTCTGGATACAGCGTAGGCCCGAATTGACTGGTAAAGCGAAACCGCACCGCTCCCGGAGTTCGTCCAGTTTTACGAGAAGATCCAGGTTAATTGTTGCTTCCCCATTTGCCAGGCTACGGCACCCGCACTTGCATTCGAGTTCGTTTTCACTGAAGAATTTTATTGCTTTCCAGTTAATCGCCACAGTTATCCACCCTGCTAAAATTTTTAGAAATTTACGACGAAGTAAAATAAGACCTTGCGGAATTTACTTCGACGCCTGATCCGCGTCTAATTGTTTGACAAAAGCATCGTACAGCTCATTATCGAGAGTATTAGCACTGCTATCCACGAGACGTTTAAGAAGCGATTTCACCACAACCATTAAAAGTTTCTCTGATATCGCAGATACACAGATTGTCTTTACGACGCCACTTACCACTGAACCTAATAAAGCTATTGGCATTTAACTCCTTTTCTTTCTTAAAAAAATTAACGCAATAAAAATTGCTCCCAAAAAATATAACTGCTCATTATGAAAATGAGAAATTTCAAGATCATGTGCCAATAAAATTTGGGGGTAAATTAAAGAAGTAAAAAATAATATTTTTTTCATTTAACTTCGTCCTTTCATCATTTCTAATTGTTTCATGGATTCAACTTCACGCTCTAAATTTTCTAACCGTGCCGATACTCCCGCCATGTGGCCAGAACATTCCTGGGAGATTTTTGCAAGTTTATCAAAATTTTCTTTCTGCATGGCGCGATTCATTTTGTCCGTCCGAAACGTCCAAATCCCAAGACACACTATGATCGCTCCGGCGAAGCCCTGTTTGAGTATCAAATTAATAATATCGTCAACGGCAGTGTTCACATTGCTTTTTTCAGCCGCTGGAGGATGAGGCGACCTCGAATAAGACTCTAATGAATGCTCTTGTTGAACATATTTCGGTCGAGTTTCCGCGTCAGCATTCAATTGCGTTGCAATAAAAATGTATGCTCCCGCCAAGAGACTAATTGTAAACATCAATAATCCATTAATTATTTTATTGGTCATTTAGTAAACTCTCTTTTATTTAGCAAAAAAATTAAAATTTAGTACAATCCTTTTATTTTCATCAGAACAAGTAGTGCCTTTATGAGCCATATTAGACGGGAATGTAACAAAGCGATTTTCGACTGAATTTATTTTTGTTCCATCTTCAAACAAGGTATAGCCATTATTCGTATTACAGTATAATATCCCCGTTTGCCATTGCTTCATCCTATTTTCATCCTCAATTATCTCTAGGTCTTTATGAAAACTATTTTCCCTAACCTCTTGAGTCCTTGTGAGCAAATTAGCTTTTACAGATAAAAAAGTTAATGGGTCAATTCTTTCAAGAACTGGTGCGATAGAACTATAAAATGGAGAAAAAGGATGTCCACTCAAAACAAAGACATGAACAAATTGGAACTGTCCTTTCTCATCATCGTTAAAGTCTATACCATCTTCAAATTTCCAGATTGGATCATTTATTAGAGAATTTTGTAATTCTCTAAATATATCGATCTCCAGAAAATCATCTTTAAGGCATATAGAGCCACCCTGTAAGGTAGTGCTTTTGTCCATCTTTCCTTATTGGATTTCCCCTATGCGTATGAGTAAAGCCAGCAGGGAAAATCAACATTCTTCCTGCTTTTGGTTCAATGCGATGTCCAAGATAAAGGAACTCTAATTCTCCTTCCTCAGTATGGTCGGTCATTGATAAATGCCAAACCAAATGTCTTTCTGGTTCTGTACCTTGTTCATAATGCCAGGAATGATATCCTCCATGCTGTGAAACTGTGTGCCACTTTAAATTCCTCCAACTGACTTGTCGCCCATCATTTAGAAATCTGTATTTCTGTAAATACTCAGTTAAGCATTTATGTAGAGTGTCATTTACCCATTGGATGTGTTCAATCGGATTTGATTGAGAAGACATAAAATAAACATAATCTTCTCTATGAGTTGGTACAGCCGGTAAAATTCCACCATCTGAAATTGTCCTTGATCTATAAGTAGCTATGCTCTCTCCATTCTTTTCAAAGTGAGTAATCATTTCTGCTACTTGTTTTTCACTTAACGCATTATCGTTATGGTAAATAAAATCCTGCCATTGTTCTATCATTGCCCGGCTTCCTCTTTAATTTGTCTTTCAGTAACTAGCACCCAATCAACGCCTAAATTTAGCTCGCAATCTGACCATTTTTTTAATTCTCTGATTGAACCATTTGGCAAATAAAGAACCATCTTATCAACTTCAATTTCCAACTTATGTCCAACGACCTCAATTTTACGCCACAACCATTTCCTGCGCCATTTAAAGAGGTATATGTCATTACTCATCAGTACACGTCTTAAAGATATCTTGGCTTTTCAAATAAGTATAAATCTGAGAAGTAAGATTTGCATCTTTTGGGTTCTGAGCATCCATGCCAAAAAAACTATCCCAATCAGATGCCGTAAATGGTCGGTAAGATTCACCTTTGCCGAGTTTCCTCATTGTGTTATTTTCAATATCGTTGTACCAATAAGTTCCGTCTTTGAGTTTATAATAACGTGAGGTTGCTTGGTTTTCATGGTACTTCCAGACTGTATGTGATGGTACTTTCAAAGCGTCTAATTCGGATTGAGAAAGAATCTCACCATCCATCTGCCTTTGAACTTGTTCATCCGTTACTCCAGGGTAAACATCGAATCTCTCGGTAGTTTCTTCAATTTGATAAATAATGCAATGTAACTCGTTAGGTTCATCTGAATGTCGTAGATATTTCTTTTGGTCTTCCCATTTAGAATCACTCTCAATTGTAATTTCGGCTGGTCTTTCTGTTACAAATGAATCAATCTCCGGGATGTCTGAAATTTCACTAAAAACGTCAAAGCTCTGAGTCGTAATTAAGTCAGCCGGATATTTATTTTCATTTTGATAAACCGATAGACGGAAAGTTATTTGTCTGTCTTTCTTACTGTAATCCACATTTTCTATATGTGAGTAAGTTCCTTCTTTTAGATATCCACCTAAAGCCATTTTTTTTCTCCTTATGTTAATTAAATTACTCTTATCAAATAAACCACTCTCAGGTAAGTTGGGACAATACTGAAAGGAGTCCCAGAGCCTGTATCAGCGCAAGACATTGTGTGTGTGTGACCGTAAGAGTGTGTATGATCCATACCATGAGTATGATTCGCAGAAAAGTTTCCTGTATTACCATGATGGTGACCGCCTGTATTACTGGTACTCGCATTACCAGAACGTGTTACGACGTTATTCCAAGCATAAAAATCATTAACTGAATAAGTATTTCTGTGAGTGTTATGACTATGGTTTCCAGTATTACTTCCAGAATCGTGGGTGTGGTTTGAACTTACATTACCAGTGTTTGCAGAACTAGCATTCCCTGTAGTTGATCCCGACTGGGCTGTTGTCGTGACTGTATGATTGTGAGCAGGGAGATTCCCTTCAGCAAGAGTTACGGTGTTATTTGTCCCCACTCCTCCTGCATTTGCGTGTGTATTACCTTGCAAAAATCTGCCATCCGTCAGTTGTGGTACATTCCCAGTTAAAGTTTGATTTGCGGGGATACTTGAACCATCGCATAACATCCAACCCGCTGAATCTACTGCTCCAGAGTTAGGGACTGTATGCGAGCCTGTAAGATTTGAAGCAAGAGCAACAATTCCCCCAATTGGTACAGATGCTATCTGCGAATCTAACTGGTCAATTGCGTGATTCACCATTGACCCCCACCTCTCGGCGGTATCGGCTGACCCGACAATAGGTTTTAAAGCATTGTATTTAGCTGAAGTATTATATCCTGTATTTGAAAATACGTTCCCATGATCTCCGCCACCAGAGGAGTAGTAGTACAAATTGTCAGTTGTTGACCCAGAAGTGATTATAGTTGTCTTGGCCCCTGCTTGACCAGCCGTACCCGTCTTGGTAACTCCAGTTGTGTACTCACTCGATCCGCTATTATTTGAAGTCGCAGAGAATTGAAGAATATGCCCGGCATTTGATGCGTCTGCCTGGTCAAATACATAAGTGTCCCCGTCTCTGAAACTTAGACTCGGAGCCGATGATTGGTTGATCGTAAATTTCCCGGATACGATTTTTACTGTATAATTTATAGTACTCATATCTCTTTATTAGCTGAATGTAGGATGAGCGGCTAGTATTATATAATTCACCACTAAAAATGGTTGCATATTATTATGCGGCTGGTTACCGTCCGCTTGTTGGTCAGTAGTTGAGATCCGACCACTAGGATTAGTTAGAGTTGTCGAAATATTTGCTGAGTCAGCAGTAGTCGTAAAAGAGTGGCTATGATCCGCAATTTGAATTCCTGTTGCCGAAGCGTGTGTAGTACCTTGAGCATCATTACCACCATTTACAAAACCAGTAGCGTAAGTTCCATCCCCCCAATCGGTACGTTGAGCATAGGTATGACTATGTTCTGGGTCAGTAATTGCTAAAACAGCGTCATTAGTTTTACCGACTCCTGACTCCACGCTTTGATCACCAGTATGCGTATGCGTCTGGTCAGCAATTGGATGGACGTGACCCGCGTCTGTTACAGGGTGAGTATGTTTGGGGATCTCGGTATTCCCGAGGGTGTGAGTTTCAGTACCGGACCCTAACGCTATCGCCCTGGTTGAGCGTCCAGTAATTGTGTCTACATTGTATCCAACCGCGACCCTCGAACGGAGATCCGGGAGGGCAAAGTTAGAGGAACCGTCGCCAGCTCCATAAGTTGTACCAATCACCGAAAATAAAGCGGCGTATGTTGAGCGTGTCACCAGTTGCCCGTTACAGACCAACCACTTCCCGCCGGTAGATGAGACACCTGACGTTGGCGCGGGAGCTGTAGCGATCGGATACATTTGAATCGAACCAATCGGGAGAGCGAGAGCTAATAATTCTGCTAGTTTGTCGGTCCCTAAATTTAAGAGACCCCCCCAACTATTACGCGATCCACCGCTGACTGGCTTCTCTATACTGAAATTAGATGTGTTTGCCATAATATCAATTTTTTACAAGTATTAATTTTGTAATAAAAATAGCCTTAATCCACTACTTTTTCTGTCCAAGTCGCGCCTGGGACTAATTGACTATCCCAGGCCATGTAACCAGACGTATAAACTGTTGATTGATCTGATCCAATACCATAGCCAGCCCAGGTAAAATTAGGATATGATTTCATAGTTGTCGTACTCGAACTGTAAGAAGTACCACCCTTAATTAAACCACCAAAAAAATTAATAGTGGCGGTCGCATCTGGTCCGGAATAAGTCCCCTCCCAGACGGCTACTCCGTAAGTCTTGGCTGTAGAAGTCGAAGCCGGGACGGTAAAGCCTTGCATGACTCCAATACCGTGCGTACCTTGTCCGTAGATTGCTCCGCCAAATCCTAGTCCAGTGTCCATCAGTCGAGAGTTATGCGTATCGTATTAGAATTAAATTTGAAGATATCGCCATCGTTTATCGTTTTTGTCGTCGATGTTGAAAAATCTGATTTTTGCAAATTCTGGAAGGCGCAAAGGTTACCTGATGTTAAAGCATCGTAGATGCCCACCCAGCCCACAATCCCCCAGTCGGCGCTGGCGGCTGGAAAAGTGATGGCGGAGGTATTATGAGCCTGAGCCACCCCGGCCCCCGTTAGCGTGAAGGCGCAAATTTGTCTGGCGTAGCTTCCCCCGGACACTTCTGTACCAGGTGAGCCTGCCGCGTCTGCGGGAGTTGCTGTTAATAGACCAACGTACCAGTTTGTGGGTCTTGTGTAACTTGTTGAGCTGAAGACATGGTTCATTATTTTGTCTTCGAGGTAGTCTGTAAATCCTGCCATGATGTTTTATCCGAAAGATTGAAAGGCAATGGACGGTGTCGATCCACTGAAGGACGCCTTCTCATCGCTGGTTATTATTTGGTCGATTATTTGCTGGTATCTTCCAGCCCATGCTGTCACCCTCTCATCATGCCCGAGATAAACTGGGCTTTGCATTAAAACGCCATAGATGTACGCGTCTGGGTGATTCTCTAAAATGAAGTTAGTATCGAATTCCGCGAGAGGCTTTACCTTTTGGTAATAAAGAATCTCGAGAGTGTACTCACCAGAAGGAACAGGAGCCACTTCTATAACATTCTGAATGATAGTATAGAAGAGTGGTTTCCCGTCTGAATCCTCGGCACGGTAGTTGTCAAGGTTCTGGGGATTCCTATATTCCAGGGGAGTCACCGGCGACGTGACTAGCTCAATGTTACGCATCCCCAGGAAGTCATCCGGGAGCTTAACATACTGACTAGACAACGGTGCTTGTGTCCTGATAGACATCTCACGCACCCGGAGAGTCCTGTTAAACTCTGCCTCGGCCAGGACGATCCAGTCCTTTATAATTGCCGTCAGGTCTGAACGATTTAAGTAGTCTGCGACTACCGCCTCTAACTCGCTTGTGGTACTTAGTGCCAAACTTCCCCGTGGTGTAGTGATGTGATTTCTTTTGACAACTCGTGGTCAATGACGCACGGTATTTCTTTCTTTTTGCAGGCTTCCCAGAAGTGTATATGGTCCTCCGTAAAAGCTGGCGTGTCCTCTACCTGGTCATGTCTAAAGTATGGTAGTTCCAGGACATCAAATATTGGTATACAAAAAAGGACCATCCCAATTGAGACGCCGTCCACTTCCTCAGTTTCTGGACCTACCGGGTCTGGCTTTACATCCCCCCCAGTTCGGTAAGCTGAGTATTCTCCAGTAATAAAGTCCCGGAGATAGTTGATACCAACAGCTCCCCTGCCTCGTTGCAGGAGTCTATGTATTGAGTCCGCCGGGAACGTCAGTTCCGGGCTTACCATTAAAATATGTGTGGCTCCCCAGGCCATAGCGTCCCCGATCAATCTGTGACGCACTTCCGGCATTACAGGGCCGGACTTTGAGATGACGGTGATATCGTGAGGGCCGTCTTTATAATCTGAACCCTGGAAGTGGATCACCATGTTCGATAATGCTCCAGCAAATTTAGCTGGCCAAAAACCAGTATGGCTAGGTACGCAAACAGCTACCCTTAGAGCCTTCCCGGCCAGGTCCTCCACGCCTTGTTCGCTGGGTCGTTCGCCCATTTTTTCCAATCCTTTTTGTCCCACTTCTCTCTCAGAGCTTGATCGTGTACGAATTTGGGAACGTAGGCCGCGTGTCTGAATTCCTTCGACGGCTGTAGTTCCGACATATCCTTCGCGAGCTTTATGAGAGGCTCTACGTCTTCTCTCTCCTCAATTGCAAACGTATTCTCATGCTGGTCGTAGTGGAAGATTTCTTGCCTCCTCTGCGACCAGTCAAGAAGCCGTTTTCTACTCGGCGATTGCATTTACTAGCTTGTAGTCAGGTCCGCAACCTTGGCCGCTGAAGCTTCCGCTTTGGCGATCAAAGTGGCTTCGCACAAAAGAATTTTCTTCAAAGCGTCGCCTGTCTTGGCTACGTCTTCAGCTTTGAAGTCACGGAAGTATGCTACTGACCAGTACTCTGGATCAAGAACAAACGCCGTGCGGTCTCTTGAGAAGCGATTAACGGTTACACGCATATCCCCAAAGTCACTTGCATACAGACTCGCGGACGCTTGGATGCTCTCCGCGTCGATATTCTGACGTGCGGTCGAGCGGCCTGCGAATCCGCTAAAAGTTTGCTTGTTGTGTGGGCCAAGCATGATAACGCTCGGGTCAGAACCAGCGGTGAAAGCGGCTTGAATTTGTGCCTTCAACAAGGTTTCTGTAAACGCGCGTTGCGTACCGTCTGTTACGGCTGAACCAGAGGAGTATGCCGCTGTAGCGCCGGAACCACCGTGTGATTTGTTTGACACGATCCATGACTCCAGGCCGCCCATGTAACGAGCCGCGGAAGCTGAACCAACTGTTCGCTCCTTTTTGCCTGTCAATGAGGTTTCTAGATCACGCTTAATTTCCTTACTCAGCTTTGCAAATTGGTAACTCATTTCTGAGTCCCGGCCCGCGTGGTTGCCAGCTTGCTGACTCCCGGAAACAATAGCAGTCTTCCGTAGAATCTGGGTGTAGTTCCCAAGACGCACGGTCGGTGTCACTGCCGCGTAAGCAAATTCATCTCCTTCGATCTGTGCATTTGTGGCCGACGCACTTGCTAACGAATCACTCTGCCACTCCACGAGTGTGTTCTTTGCTTTACTTCTCCCAATCATAGACATGAAAGGCACGTCAGATGGGGAAATGTTATCAGTGTTGTTCTTTACGCTGGCTCTTTATCCTGCGTTTCTATACGTTTCCGTATAGCTCAGACTATATCATCACCGTTAGGTGTCGGACGCTCGTGCGGAAATTATCGATTGCGTTTCTCATTCCGTAGTCGTTGAACCTTCCAGCTACTCTTATTCGCTTCACTGGCTTGGATGCTGATTGTCTTCGGCTTAACCCGGTCAGATATCCCAGCAATTCATCCGATTTCGATCCAAACATTCAGATCGTATTTGCGAGGTCCTCGCGTGTTCCAATACTCTGATAGGATTGGAACGTGTTGGCTACAATTGCCATAGTTACTCCTTATTAATTATTTTTGACGAAACATATTATAAAAAACGGCGGCGGCGTCATCGACACTGCCACTCTTTTTTAACCTTGCCGAAGCCTTTGCCTGGCGACTACCACTGGGGTTTACTGATGATGATCCGCCCTTCATGCTACCCTTAGCGACAGGCCGTAAGCCTTTCCGTTTCTCTTGCAATTGATCATAGAGGGCCGCTTTACGCATTGTCGCGACCGCGCGGGAATCGTAAGAATTTGCTAATTCTTCAGCGGTGAATCCCACCCTAGTTCCATAGTCCATTATCAATTGCTTTTCACGGTCCGCGGTTTCCGCGTCGCCCCACTCCGGGACCAGCTCTAACAGAGCCGCCCTTTGCTGGTCTACATACTTTGCGAGTTGTGCGTTGTTCTCTGCTTCCTCCTGGGAACGCAACTTCAATAGCTGTTGCTCTCTCATTTGGTTTTGCATTTGCTCCTCACGCAAAGCATCGCGTTCTAACATGAATTGCATTGGGTCTTCATTCTTTAAACTTTGCCAGTAATTTGCGTCACGCTCTGGCTGTTGAGGTTGAGAATTTCGAGCGGCTTCGAGAATTTCAATCGCTTGTGATCGAACTTGTCTCGCTTCCGAAAGTTCCTGCTCAAACCCGCGCTTTTGTTCTGCCAGGGCCTGAGATTTCTTTGTAAAACTTGCCTGCCTGCTATAGCCGGAGATCAACTCATCCAGTGGAACGTCTAGTTCTTCACCATCTGCTCGCACCTTATACATAGGTGTTTCGCTAGATTCGCTTTCAGCATCCTGAGCAAGTTCTAACTCTTCGTACTCTTCCTCTGAGTCCTCTTCGGACTCCCGGTCTTCACTTTGGTTATCTTCGTCAGGCTCTTCACCTTCTAAGGCCAACTCGTTAGACCATGCGTTCGCCGCTTCCTCCAGGTCAGACCCCCTATGGGATATATTGCCCTGGATTTCTTCAACGACTGCTTCTTCTGCCATAATTTTTCTTTCCGGGTGTTCGCTGTCAGCGAATCCTAATTTTCTCGTTCAGCAAATAATTTGCTGGTTACAATGGATTCCAACTCAATTTTAATTTCAGTTAGTACCTTCAAAGAGAGATAAAGTTGTTCTCTTTTTTGGGTGTCTGATTCTTGAGATGACATCCATTTGGTTATGTAGTTGTCCTCCAGCTTGTCAAATATTTCGATAAATACTGGGGATTTTAATACCGCTTCAGCGGCATTTCCTTTGGAGATTTTCTCTTCTTTCGAGACAATTTCCTCCGATTTCTTCTTTCTAGCCATTTTTAAAAAATACCTTTAAATGTGCTTAAAACGCCCCCTATTGAAAGGGAGCATTTATGTATACAAGTGGATTCGCCTGTATACAATATTGTCATTTCCCATAATACCAACGGTTTGCAGGCGCCTAGTTTGGCATCGGCATTTGCGGTGGCTGTTGCATATTTTTCGGCTCCATCTCCTCAGAAGTCACCTGGGGGAGACCTGGTTGAGGTGCCTGATTTTGTGCTTGAGCTGTCGCTCGAATTTGTTCGCGTTCCCTTTCGATCATGCCCTTAATTTCTGTCGTGTCGATCATCGTCTGATATTTATTTTCCATTTCCTTCTTTTTCAGTTCGATATCCGACTCGAGTTTGTCTCTCTGGAGATCATCCTCGCGCAACATTTTTTCGTTGGCTTGCTCGTGTTTTAATTTATCCAGCTCGATATCAGCTCTAATTTTGTCGGCTTGCGCGGTGGCAAAAATTTCGTCTGGGGACGGTTCGGGCGGTGGTTTTTTCGGAGCCTTATATGTTGCCGGGTCAGTCCAAAAAGACTGGACGTCTTTAAAGCCACTCAGCTCTGTCATCTTTTTTAGAGTGTTATGGTATTGCTGGTAAGTGACTAAAGGATTCTCCGGGCCTTGTTCCTGTAATATTTTCTCCTGCTTCGCGGCTAGACCGGCGAGCATACCCATACGCTCCTCGTTAGTGCCGAGACCAAGCGCAACATTGATAGAGACATCCATTCCGGCGTCCCATACCCTCGGGTCGATCGGGACCCATTCGTTCCGTAGCCTGACAGTCCTGGCTTTTTCCTGGTGAGTTACCAGGAGCTTTAATATCTTCTTGAAGAGCGGCTTCATTGCGGTCTCCGCGAATGTCCGGCAGAGTAACTCAATCTGAGCCTGTGACGCTTGCGCCGCCAGGGAGACTGCCGCTTTCGCTGTACTTTGAAGGGCCGAAGGATCT
>Ga0209404_10000595_pt1 | contig 27937 bp, 51 predicted proteins | sample TroAtlMetagenome_2_FD_187447 | JGI IMG/M metagenome (GOLD analysis project Ga0209404, IMG submission 187447) | Marine eukaryotic phytoplankton communities from Atlantic Ocean - Tropical Atlantic ANT8 Metagenome (SPAdes) (version 2) | ecosystem: Environmental > Aquatic > Marine > Oceanic...
GTTTCGTTTCACCAGTATAAGAACACATCTGCGATTCTAGTTCTGCGAAATAGCCAACGTGATGTACTCGCTCCTGCTCGTATAAGGCACTTATAGGCTCTGCTCTTGTGAGTTTACCCCTTGTAGCCCTTACTGACCTATAAGGAACATTATTATCTATTCCTCTTAATAGTCTTTCTACCAAGTCGCCACCATTATTTACTTCTGCAACTATTCTATCAGCTTGCCAGTCGTAATAGCAATCAATAGCTTTTCTTCCCCATTTGTCAGGACTGTATCTACCTGAAACATCTTCTAGCACATAGTATCTTTCATTATAGTCTTTACCTACAACCAAGATACCTGTTTCATCTGAGTTTTCATTTGCTGTTACTGCAGGGTCAATAGCTACAATAATTTGTTTTAAATCTCTTTCTTCATCTTCTCTTAGTCTTGCATCTTCTATCATTTTTGCCGTCCACAGTGCCCCATCAACATCTTCTATTATTTCAGCATACAATTCTTGTCTGCCCATTGTTGTGCCTTCATATCTCTCCCTTAACATGGCTAAGGCAGTGTCAGCTAGGTTTTCTTCATTCTCAAATGTGTTCCCTGTTGTCACTTGAACATCTTCTCTCACTATCAAATCTTTTATTATTTTGCTTGGCTTGGGTGTGGTCGTGATAACGCACTGAGGATTTTCTCCTAACCTTAATCCAAACATTAATTGGTCAAAGGCTTCTGGGTATCTCCAAGCAGCTAACTCGTCAGCCCATGCTCTATGAAATTGACTTCCCCTTAGTCTTTCAGGTTCTTGTGCTGCATAACCCACTATTTTTGAGCCATTTTCTAATCTTATCTCTGATACACTAGAGGAATAACCTTTTGCATCTGTGCTTTTTAAATAGCATTCATCAGGTATTATTGAAAGAAGTCCACTGTTGCCACCAAAACATACTCTCCTTAAATCACCATGAGTAGGAGCAACAACTGCACATAAGCTATTTGCATTCCTCAAAGCATAAAGAGCGATGTCTTGAGCACCAGTTCTTGTTTTACCCCAACCCCTTCCTGCCAGTATAAGCCATATATAATGCTCTACTGTCGGCTGTAGTTGTTTAGGTCTTGCTGTCTTTAGCCAATCAGTGTACAGCTTTACTGTCGCTATCTCTGCTTGATTCTGCAACTGAGTCAAGCAATTCCATAGCTTCTCTGAAGGCATCTGTTTCTTGGATGTTTGCATTTATATTTATTGAATCCGTTGATTCTCCAAAAGCTAACTTAGCTAATCTTTGTGCTGCTACTGCAGTATTAGCAAGACTTAGTATTTGACTTGGGTTATCTGTTTTGGTGTCCATCTCTATTGCTTTAAGGTTCTTGTATATCTTACCTTCCACAATCTCTAATAGTTGATTAGCTACCTTTACACTCTTTGAATCAAAAACCTTTGATTCTTCTGCCATCTTTTCTGTTCTTTTCTCGTCTATCTTTGCTTGTAGTTGCAGTTTAAATTCTTCTTTTTGTTGTCTCCAATTTTCTTTTTGTGACAATCTAAATAATGAAGTTTGAGAAACATTATGCTTACTGACTAATTCTACAATGGTAGAAAACTGCCTTTCTCCGCTTTCTAACTCTACACCTTGCACAAATTCAGTTCTTAACTGTAGTGCTAAGTCCTCTGTTATTCTTTGTACTGTTGGTTTTTTATCCACTGTTTGTTCAATAATTATTCAGCTAATTTTGCCAACTATATTACAGATTGTTCTTAAACACAAAAAAAAGGAGGTCTATTGACCCCCCCCTTTTTCTCTTATCCTCTTATTGTAGTTTTTCTATAAGTTTGGCTCTTGCTATTTTTTTACCATTCAGTAAGCAGTGGCAAGATACTTTTTCTTGAAAAGCGTATTCCTCTTTCAATTTACGCACTGTAGGTCTTGAAACTTTTATGCCTACAGTTCCAATGCTTGTTTCTCTTTCAGCTATTTTATCTAATTGAGTGTAGACCAAAACATTGATTGTTTTTTTGCCTTTTGTTACATGGTCATAAATAACTTTGGTGCTTGGCTTGCTTTCATAGAAACCTTCTTTGGCTTCTTGTTCCAGTTCTTTTAAAACCTTTTGACTATCAGCTACATTAATAAGTGGTTGTCCGTGAACTTCAGATACCATTTCTACAAGCTGTTTTTTTACATAAGTTGCTTGCTTGATGTTAGCTTTAGTTTGTCTTATTTCTGCAATTATAAGTTTTTCCATCATTTCTTCCGCAGTGTTGGTATCGTAGTAAACTGCGTTTTCGTTTCTAGATTCATTGTGTTTTGCAAAGGACTCGCCATTTAAGTAAGCAAAACTAGAGCAATATTTATTGTCATCATAATATCTATCTAATGATTTTCTATTATTAGTGATGTCAACAACCTTATCTTCTTCGCCTTCTTTTACATTTTTAAAAGTAACCCAGTAAGTAACAAGATTTTTAACTTCGCCTGACTCAAGACCTTGAAGGTAAGCAGATTGGCTTCCTACATAGTCTGTAAGTCTAAGGATAGTTTTCTCAGTAATGCTTTTATCTACTTCTAAAGGTAGTTCATCTGAACCATCGCAAACTCCGTCAAAAAAACCAAAGTCAACTGTGTAGCCATGTTTAGCTATTCGGTTGTAATTAACATCTACAGCTTGAATTCTTCCGCAAACTTGGCAATGTCCTTTGTGTGTGTGTGTTTTGTTTTTCATTTTATCTCCTTTCATTTAATTAATATATTTATTATAGTCCTTTTAGGAATATATGCAACACTTTTCGGTTGTTAATTTCTCATAAAAAAAGGGAGTCTATTGACCCCCTCTTATTAAGTATCTCTACTTATTCTTCCAGATATTTATTAGCGTATGCTTCTGCTATTGTTGAAGCAGTATGGTCACAGCTATAGCCAGTGAAGTGTACACCTACTATTTCTATGAACTGTTCTGCATCCTGTTCAAGAGCATCTAGTTTCATAAGTTCTTCAACTATTACCTCAGATGATGGGTCTTGTGTATTTAACCACCCTTCATAGTTTTCCTTTTTGAAATTATCAAAAAGTTCAAGAGTGAAGTTATCTACCCAAACTTCAGTTTTTAAGTTAGCTACGTTTTCCATATTTTCTCCTATTAATTAACACTATTTATTATAATCCTTTTTGGATTTATTGCAACACCCTCTTTTATACTTTTTTTTTCCTTTTCTTTAAGAGCCTTCTGTAAGTCCTAGAGTTTTTATCTATATTACTTAAACTTCTTCGTGAACCTTTTGCATCCTTATTTACATAATGCACCAGTCCATTTCTTCTTTCTCTATTTGCCATTATCTTCCCTGCCCTCTATATTTCTTCTTCCTCATACGCTTGGTGTGTTTGTTCATGGTGGAAGTGCCGATGTTCTTCCTGCCTATGCTTGTTTTCTTTCCCCTAGACCCAGTGTTGGATTGGAAGCCAATGTTGTTAAGTGTCGCTTTTCTCATTCTTTACTCCAAAATAATAATCAAATAATTTCCTAGCGTAATCCTCAGTATAAGGTTCTTGGTTGTGCATTTCTGCCAACAGGCTATTGGCCAACCACCACCTTTGGAAGTTATCTTCGTAGGATTCGTTTCTGCTGTATAAAAACCCTGACATTATTTCTCAAATTCCTCCATCATCTTTTCGTACTGTATACGATGCAGGCTTGCTAACTCTGCTGCTAATCCGTGTGAGTTTATTACAAAGTTCTCTATGTCATCTCCGTTAGGTGTGGCGTGTTCCCAAACAGCTTCCCCTTCAAACTTTTCTACTATATCAAAAAACATAGGTATTAAGGGGAAGGGCGGACTCCAAGCAGTAGATATTTCCCATACTACTTTTTCATCTTCTAAACTGTAACTCTCAAGTCTTGAATTCCATTTCGTTCCCCAATATTTACTGCACCAGTCATACCAATAAGCAGAACCGAAATCCCTCTTATATCTTCTGATGGTAAATTCATCTATTTTGTTTTCTTCTATCCATTCCGTAGTAGGGAAAGAGAAACTTCTTGCTAAGTTTGAGGTCATTCCTGTTGGAATCATTATTGCATCATCGTTGGCTGCATCTAAATCGTCAATATTATAGTAGTGCTGTCCTTTAGAGTCTGATATGGCTTGTATTCCTAACAGTTCTTCTGGTACTGGAAGAATGTTGTTGAAGTCAAAACTCCAATCTTCTGCACCCTCGCACATAAAATCAGACAGTTTTTCATTCTGCTCCCTTTGGTTTTTTACAGTTATCTTATTTAGTATCATATCTGGCATAGTATCTACTCCTCGCTTAATGTTGTCCTATTGCTTTTTTTTTACTTATTTCATCCAATAATTCGTTTACCAACTTACCTTTTTTTGTTTTCATGGGTGTTATTGTTGCAAACCCTGTTATCCCTGCTTCTTCTGCTCGGTACATTAATTCTTTTTCGCTTAATTGCAGTTTAGGTCTAAGACCTCTCCTTCTTTCATTTGTTTCCGCTAGTTGCTTATCAAGATTACTGGTTTTTATAGAAGGTATTTTAGGTAAGCCTAATTGTTTTCTACGATAATTCCTTGCTGCTTTTACTGATTGGTAATTACGTCCACTCCATTTAGCGTTAGGTCTTTTTTCATAATGTGTAGGTTTCATACCTAATTCATACATCATTATTCTATCTAGTTCTTCTATATCTTCGTATATTGCACAAGCGTGACCATTATTTTGCATATCTGTTGCACAGTCTGTATAAAGTATTGCTTGCTCTAATACGTCTGGGTCAACGTAATGGGTTGGCATTACATTAGATTCATCTGGTAGTTTTGGAGACCAAGACCTATCTCCAGTTCCGTAAATGCTAAATGGGTTTTTATTGTCATCCAAAACTTTCCTTTTACTACATTCTTTTGAACAATATTTTTTATGCTTACGAAATCTTGTATAAGTAAATTCTTTCTTACATTGAATACAAGTGCCTGTACTGGTGTCGCCTAACAGTCTTGATGTTGCTGTAACTGCCCTGTCAGATGGATATATTATTTGATTAGTTTCTGTTTTAACTGATGTGATGTACTCGGAAAATGAGTTCTCTACCTTCTTCAAAACAGGCAGGTATTCTATGTACTTAATCAATCCACCCACGTTCATGCTTTTTGCTTACCCCCCTAATTGAAAAAGAAATAAAGTTATAAATCCTAATAAGAGAAGGCAGTAAGCCGCTTTATATAAGAAATCATGTAAGTGTGGAAATATTGGTTTAGTTCTAGTTGCCATTCTTTTCATTGCTCTGTCTCCAAAACTTCTATTTTTCTTTTGGTTTTTACAACCTCTGCCCTTCCATCATATTTGCCCTTAGACATTCTTCTTTTAAACTCTCCTTGTGCTAACCATCTAGCGTGTTTTTCATCACTAGCGTCTACGAATAGAGTTTCTTCTGCTATGTCTGTTATTTTTATTTTGTATATCATGTTATCTCCTATAAAGGAAAGCAGGCTTATGCCTGCTCCTTTGTGTAATGTACTAACCAGACCACTTTTTCGCCTTCATAACTTAGTCCGTTGTCATCATCTATATCTATGTAGCTTGGTGTTAATGATCCTAGTGTTCCTTCAGCTTCTTTTTGATTCCAACCATTGTTAGTCAAAACAGAAAGCATTTCTGACATTGTAGTCCAGTCTCCAAGATCAGTTTCTCCGCAAGCAACTCGTTCAGCATAGATGTCTCCTTTTTCAACAATATTCTTAGCTAAAAAAGTTAGTGCTTGTTTTTGATTATTAGTTAGTGTTTTCATATTATTTACCTTTCAAGTTATTAATGACTCCTATCTTATTCCCATTTGGATTATTTAGCAAGCATTATTTTTCATTATTTTAGAAGGGTAAATCATCATCATTTTCATAATAGAATTGTTTACTTTCATACAATGACTTAGCTTGTTCTCTGCCATAGTTCTCTGATAGACCATAGTTCTCAAAAAAGGTTTTTTCTTTTCCGTATTTGGTGTGCAGCAAAGAGTGATGGTATCGGCACAGTGGGACAACATCATTGTCCCCTGCCTTTACTCCTCCCCTAAAGCCAGTGTTAGGTTGTAGTAAGTGGTGTGCTTCCACCATTCCTTCGCATGAATAAAACCCTGCCCTTTGGATTAAGCATTGTTTTTGCCTAATCCATTGCAGGTGCTCTTTATCTACAAAGCGTTTAGCCATTAAAAGGGCACATCAGACAAATCTTCCTCTTTGTGAGCATACTCTTTTTGTTCTTCTTTGGGCTTGATGCTAATAGAGGTGTACTCCTGATTGTTCTTGCTCATTTTCTTCCAACCACCAAGTTTAAATACTTGCTCGTTGATAGTTACAGCACCTCCAATATCAGGACTATTCTCAGATACCTTTTCGTGTTGTTGATTAACATGGAGCAGACCTGCTGACATCATGAACTCATACTTAGGCTCTCCTCTGTCATTGTATGATTCTATGATTGCAACATAGTGCTTCTTGCCATTGAGCGTTAGCGAGCCCTTTCTCATGACTGTTGAATTAGTCTCATGCCACAAAAACCCAGTCTTTTCATTATCGTATTGTTTTTCCATTTTTTTCTCCTTTTGATTGATTAATTATTGATCTATATTCTCTGTCAAAATAGCCTTACGTTTGAGGGCTTCAACTTTGATTGTTTCATAGATGTCTCTGCCAAATTCTTTTTTGTAAATTTCTAACATAAGAACATTCAAATTTCTTATGACTTGTTTTTTACCTTTTAGTTTTGGAAAATTTTTAAGTTCTTGCTCCAATTCCCATTTGAGTTTTATCAAGTTACCAACATTATCAAACTCCTCTTTTGGTATCTGACTTCTAGTTTTGCCCATCTCATGTAATTGCAGTACCCTTTGTCTTTGTTTGATTCCGTACTTTCTTTTGAAATCAGTAATGACTTTGTTAATAGCTTCAATTCTATGGATTAAAGCCTGTCTGTTTTGGTCATTAGATTCTACTGCAACGCCGTCATCTACAAAACCTCTCCTTGAGCCGTGCGTAGAATAGCTACCAGTCCTGTTCATAAAGTGTTCCTTGTTAGGATTGTTAAGACTATGAGACATTATGCACCTCCAAATAAATCTTGTTGTCCTGCTTGGACGTTCAGTTTGTATTCATAGCCCTTACCTGATGCCCTTCTTTTTTTCTGCAAAACCTCTCCGTAAGTTTCAAGATTATACTTTAAACGGACTTCTTGATGCCTGAACCTTCTAAGTCCTGCAGAAATCGTTGGCTCACCATAAAATTTATTTTCAAATTTTGTTGAGATAAGTTCTTGTAGTTGCCAAAAAGTATACCACCCCCCATCTTTCATAACCTGATAAAGACAATCTTCTAGTGTCATCTTATTCATGACGACTCTCCTAGTTCCATTAATGACTGAAATCCCTTCTTGGTTTCCTTATCACCATCATCCAAACTATCGTAGGCTCTTTGTATCTCGTCCTTGTTCATTATGTATAGACCCTTAAATGAAGTCTTTTCATCTACTGTCTTTTGGAACTCTACTCTCATAGACACCAACAGGTCTTGTGCGGTTGCACAGTTAGTCATAATGTTTCCATTAAGTTCTTTAATGTTATAGCCTGTAGGGGTATCAACTTCTTGCTCGGCTTCTTCTGTCACTTTTGCTTCCGCCTTGTCTTTAGCTGCATCTGGTAAATCTTCGCCCCTATAAATATAGTTTGCTAAACCATACATAGCTAAACACTTAACCAAACACCTCATACGAGCATCTTGTATCTCTCTGGTCGTAGGATTCTTGATTGATACCAACCTGTTATCCATCACAGGTAGCCACATATACCTGCTTAAATTTCCAATCTTAACAGTGCAATGTGTCATTACAGTTTGATTTGATTCATAAGTTTCTGGCTTAAATTCATAGGTTGCAAAAGGAAATTGCTCCATAAGTATTTGCCACGCATCAGTCCAAGATAAATAAGTATACTTACCTTTCTTTTCATGGTGCTCGCTTAGGTCTAAGGCATTTAAAGTTGCCCAAACTTCTTTGTATGTCAATTCAACATTCATTTTATACTCCATATTTTTTTAGCTTCAGCAATTTCATATTCTGACCACATCCAATCGGAGAAATCAGGGTACATCACTGAAGTTATTTCATTTAAGTCGCCCAAAGCCAAGAGATTCTGCATTGCTATTGCAGCCCCCTTTACTTGTGACATCCATTTATCCACATCGTTTACCTGCATCGTGACCACTTCCTGTCTGGAACGATTCACAACAACATAGTCTACTAGCGGTACATATCCGTCTAAGGCGGTACTGTAAATGGACAGTTGCCTATTGACTGAATCTGGTATTTCAGAAAGCAGTCTGCCAGTGGTCTTGATGTCCCTGACTATGCCTTCTTTATAAGTTAGGTCGCAATACCCAATAATCGGTACTGGAACTTCGTCTAACTGTAATTCTATTTTCTTTTGATAAGATTCAGGCTTACCTAAATTCTTGTAGTGCGGTATGGCAAGTTCAAGATACTTGGCTAAGTTCTGTTTCTCTTTGAGTTCCTTTTCATCGTTTACCTCAAAACCATCTTCTTTCTTTAGCTGCTTAATGGTTGTGTCATATTCAAGAACTGCTCTCTGTATTGATTCTTGCAGTGGCAATGGGTCATCAACCTGCCTTCCTATTTCGTGGTCGCTTACAGTTCCTCTAGCCATAGCTGCGTTGGTCTTACTCCTAATCTTATATAAGTAATTAAGAACCCACTTAGGCGGATTAGAAATAAAAGAACTGATACTGGAATTAGATAGGTGGTCTATCTCAAAGTTATCAAACGGATTATTACTATTCATTTTTTCTCCTTTTTTGTTTTCATTTAATACAACTTAGTAGTATAATTCCTCTTTGGATTTTTAGCAAACCATTTAGGAATATATAAATCATGAAATTAGCTGAATACTTGAACGATAAATCATTAACTCAACACCAATTCATAGAGGTGTGTAAAGAAAGAACTGGGCATACTTTTACACAGGGTTGCGTCAGTAAGTGGGTACTTGAAAGAAGGAGACCCAGAGCAGATGAATGTAAAGTCATCTACAATTCTACTGAAGGGAAAGTTTCCCCTAACGACTTTTACCTTTAGCATTTTTTATTTTATGTTTAGCTGCTATCTCAGCTAACTTTGTGCTTGCCTTTGGGTCGTGCTTATGTGGCTTCTTAGGCACGTTTTGCGTTGACCATGAGGAAGATACCCTCTTTTCCGTTTGTTCGTCTAGGAGGGCTTTATCTTTCGCCCATTGTGGCTTCCTGTCCTGCTCGCCTGCCCTCTTTTCGTGACACTTAACTATTTGCTCTATGGTTTTGTTTTCGTAATCAAGATACTGCTTCTGTGATAACCAAGTGGTGCAGTGTGGTATGTAAGTCTCAGGTGTTTTCTCTAATTCTATTTCCATAGAGAACTTGTGTACTAATTCGTATAGCTTTTCTTCATCGTAATTGGCAATAGCTTCTTCATACTTTTGCCTAGCTTTATATTTCTTAACTTTTCTTGGGTACTTCTTCCAAAACTTTTCAAAGCATTCGTTAATATAATTATCTTTCTTATCTTCTTTAGTATTGGTAGTAGTGGAGACTCCCCCCCTAGTGGTTTCTAGTGGGAGGGGGTTCTGTGAGACACCCCCCCCTATATTTAAGTAATATTCATTACTTTTATTGCCCCCATCTTCTTTGTATCTATACTTAATCTTTAAATAACCCATCTGTTCCAGTTGTTTAATTATCTTGCCAATATGTTTTCCGTTCTTAATTCCAACTATGTCAGCTATGTGTTGGTGGGATGGATAACAGGTATTGTTTTGGTCTGCGTAGTTAGCTAGAACTACTAGGGTGAATTTAGCGGTTGGTGTTAAGCCTTTAACTTCGTGTAAGGCTGCGTTCAAACATTCTATAGACATCTGTCCTCCTTTTTTTGTGGGTTTAGAATAGTAATTCCATATTGGTTTTTAATCAATCCTTATATTTATTGTTTAACTTTTCTTGGTCATATTTCTTCTCATATTGAACAATGCTTTTCTCAACCTTCTTCAAACTATTAGCTACTCTTTTAAGATTAGATTCATACTGCTTCTGTTTCTTTAAAAGATTCTCTTGTCTTGACTTGAGTTGGTTATAGTTCTTATGAACTGGGTTCAGCGTTTGCTTCTTTGGTTTATCAGCTAAAGCCTGCCTAGATTTTTCTATATAACCCCCATCAAAGATTAGCTTTGTAAACCTATACTCAAGAGTTGCGTGTTGAGAACTGTGAGGTCTCAAATCAGGATATTTTCTAAAGTCTATTGTGTGCCCAATTTCATGAACTATATTTGACCACCCACTGTCAGTATTAATAGTAAGAACTCCCCTGCGAACAGAGTTCCTCCTATTGCCTGAGCCTTCCCTAATTTTGTATGGGATATTCTTACCCATCTCTCTTTTCCAAAAAGTTCTAACAACTCTTTTGGCTATCTCAAAATCAACCTTTTCATTTTTGTAGTGCGAACTAAACCGAATTGGAAATCCGTTGTCCTCCCACATCATATTAATTTTGTCATACCACTCTATAGCTTCTTGTGAGGTTTTCATTTTATGTCCTCCTTAAAAGAAAATGATTTACGCTCCTCGTCAGGTTCTTCAAATCTTTTTATGGTTTTGTTCAACTCTGTACGGATAGCAGTTTTTATTTTGTCTGCATCAGAAGGACTAAAGTCATTTGAACTAGCTAACTTACCTAGAAGTCCTAAGTAATGTATCGTCATGCTTACTCTGTGTTCCGCCAGTCGGACAAAGGCATCTCTTTTATTTGGCTTAGGCATTAGGCTTTCTCCAGTCTAAAACGATTAGTCTTAATTAGAGAGTCCCAAACGTCTCTTGGCATTTTATAGTTCTTACCATGACCCTTTAGCGTTACCCATTTGTAGCCTATGGTATTAATGGTGTAGTGATAATAACCAGAATACCAACTTCTGCTTTTAAGTCTTTTCTGCATAACGTAAAAATCTACGTTGGCTCTTATTAAGTCACCTGACTTGTACTCAATTTGTTTCATAATATCTCCTTCAATTTATAATAGTACATATCGGATTATAGCAAATTGACAGGTCAGGTCAACAACTATCGTAATATGTTTCACATGAAACATTAAAATATTATTCCAAAAAGTCTTTACTTTATGTTTGAGTAGTCCATAATGTAATTTTTAATTGAGAGGAAATAAAATGATATTAAAAGATAAATCCATATATACAGAAGAAGAATGGTTTGAAAAGATACAGTCTGATGTAACTATTTTAGATTTTAGAATACAAAGAGAATCTAAGGAGCATTTAGAGTTTATAGCTAAAGCCACAGGTCTTTCTAAAAGCGTTGTTTTACAGGGAGTATTAGATGACTATTTAAAGGTTCATAAAAAAAGGCTTAACAACCTTTTGAAAAAAAGAAACCAATTAAACCCAAGAGAAAATGACTTATTATTAGGAGAAGATAAATGAAAACTAAAAATACTGTTGAAGGAATAGAATTGAGAATAGATATTCGCAATAATATAGGACTTCTTAAAAACAAGATTGATGAAATAGAACAATTTAGAGAGCAGATAAATAACGACCTAAACAAGCACATATCAAGTTTATTAAATTTACACACTGATTTAGAAAGTTTTGAAAAAGATTTAGTCAAACATTTGGAGACAGAGTAATGAAAGATAATACTTATGGCGATTATTCTAAAGAAGAAGAATATGGACAAGCACCAAACGAACCACATGATGTATATGGCAGACCTGTTAAAGAAAGATATATTTTTCGCATAAAGAAGCGTTTAGTTGAGAAGGTTGAATTGGAGAAAATTTAGTGGATAAAAAAACTATACAAAAATTTGCACAAGAAATAGCAGAAGAAGTATCACTATTAGAAGAAGCTAAAAAAGAAATTACTAAAATACGAGATGACCTTATGGGTGCTAGTTATTCAGAACTACAAGCGTGTAAAAAAATAGCGGAAGCATTTGAACTTGATTTTAGAACTTTACAAAAATGGCTTTCCAACAAGAGAAGCGCAAAATTGAATAGTAAAAGCCGCTTACAAGTTGTACTTTTTATAGATTCTTATAAAGAATTTCAAAAAGAACTTAAAAAAGGAGAATAGTTTGAACATCAAAATAGAAAAAGGAATACCTATAACAAGACTGTCAAAAAAAGCACGTTTTGAAGATACAATATCTAGAATGGCTATAGGTGATTCCATAGTTCTTCATACTTATAATGATGTAGATTATTTTAGGCAAGCTGCACATAGGAAAAAATGTAAAGTTGCATCAAGAACAGAAAAATATATGGGAAAAGGAAATAGCAATTTTCCAAAGCCTCATATGCAAAATAGATTTAGAGTTTGGAGAATTAAATGAGTGATATAAACGCACAATATCTAAATAAAACCTCAACAATAGTAAAAATTCTTTCCCTTGAAGATGTTGACTTAATAAAAAAAGGATTAATTAATATTCTTATCAATGAAGATTTATCTGAAATTGGAGAGCACATAGATAGAATAGAATACTTGATTGAAAATTTACATTTAAACGAACTAGAAACTTGTACTGCACTTATGGCATCTGAAATGATAAAAAAAGGTATGTTTAAGAACATTGATGAAGTGAAGGAAATTTTCTTTGAAGATATTTAAAGAAAGATGTATTTGTTAAGAAAGTAAAATTGGAGAAATTAAATGAAAAAATTTAGAGACATTATATTTTATACAGTGATAGGATTACTGTTTGGGGGTTTCGTATTGTCAATAATCATAATATGTTTGCCTTATTACTTAGGCAAAAAACTTTGGGAGAAGTTTGAAGATTGGCAACAACTGCCCTACTAAGGAGATATTTATAATAAAAGGGGAGAGGTATGGAATTTACATACGATAAAAAGAATAGTTATTTCAATAACTTTTATAATTGGTGGGCAATAAATTCAGAAGAAAAGAGAGAATTTGGCGAAAAGCCTTATGGTGATGAAGAAGCCATAAATCGCTTTAATGACCTATATGGACACCACAACAATAAAAAACTGTTCAATTTTTAACCAGTTGGTAAAATAAACTCTTAATCATGGGGGGAAATGCAATGACGCAATATGATTATAGAGTAGACCTTGTAAGGAAGCGCATGGCTTATGAAGAAGCGGATAGACTAATAGAGTCTTATTACAATGATAATGAGATGAAAAGAATCAAGTACAGAAGTGGCAGGATAGTTATTAAGTATAAAGACCCTGCTAAAGAAACTGTAACAATATTAGACGACCCTACTGAAGATGATGCCAGTGATTTTACTTCCTTTCCTTTCTTTAAAGGATAATGAACGCTTGGTGGTTTGCTTGGGATAGCGAGTTAGATAATACTGACTGCGATGAACTAAGGCTATTAACTACACAGACTGAGTTTAAATCAGGCAAAGTTGGGCAAATAGATAGTAGCCTTAATTCCAAGATAAGGTCATCAGACGTTATAGGAATAGACTATACCAATCCTTATTCAGACTTTATTAACAACCTTGTCTACAAGTATATTGTTATGGCTAATAGGGAATGTTTTGGCTTTAACCTAAATGGAATGTATGAGTTTCAGATAGGCAAGTATGGGAAAGATGATTTTTATGCTGAACACATGGACTCTAATCTGACCAACAACACTTCTCAACGAAAGCTAAGTATTACTATTCAGCTTAGTGATAGTGATGAATATGAGGGTGGGGATTTTGTATTCACTAAAGATATACCCAGTCCTGATGCAGAACTAATAAGGAAGAAAGGCACAATAATAGTATTCCCTTCTTTCTTATATCATCAAGTAATGCCAGTAACTAAAGGAGTTAGATACTCTTTGGTTGGTTGGTATGAGGGCAATGACTGGATATAGAGAAGGGTAGAACGAACGCCCTACCCAGTATTCTCTCCGCCTTTCTCACTCTCATACTTGATATTCAGCCCTGCTAGGGTACAGAGCCTATTTTTTTCATCAAGACCTTTTGGAGTGATAGCAAAGTCGTCTCCTTCTTTGGCTACGAAGCCATCGCTGACTACATCTTTTAGATGTTCTTGGGGTGTTTCTTCTTGAAACATTACTGAAAGTATTGCTCCAAGTCTCTTGTTTTGTTTCTTTGATAGTGGCATCAGACAGTGAACCAATCTCCGCCTTGAAACATAATAGCTTCTGCTTCTCTACGTCTAACTAGACCATTTAATACTTGACCGCCTGCTTTGTTCCATCTTTTAATCTGTGCAGGCACTTCGTCATACTTACCTTCATTTAAAACCTTTAGCATTGTACTTTCTTGCAAGTTACCTGAGCCTAAGTTAAAAACCCAAGCAACTAAAGCATCAAATTGACATTGTTTCAAAGGAACTTTGACCATGTTATTTATATAACCTTCATATTCAGGTAGTTCCTCTTGCAATAGATGTTCCGCTTCATCTTGATTTATTCTATCTCCTTCCTTGACGCCTTTGATTGTTCCATAGCCTATTGTCCAAATACCTACGGAGTCTTGGTAGGCATCTAATTCACAACCTTCAAACTTTTTAATTAACGAGATTCCTTCTTCGCTTATAATTTGCATCTTATTCTCCCCATGTGCCATCTTCTCGGACTTTGGCTTTTTTTGTTCCCCCCCAATATTCAACTGCATGACCTTCATCAATAAGAGTCTTACAAATATCATTACCTTCTGCATCATAAGGTATTCCTAATATACGCCCATATTTTCCCTTCCCAAGAGATTTTATCTTGAATGTGCCTACGCATAATTCTATTAGCCTATCTTTGGCTGCAAGACCCAATGCTTTTTCTGCTAGGTTTCTTGTTCTTGATTCTGGGGTATCTATCCCTGCGAGCCTTACTCGTTGCTTGTGCAACTTAACATCAAATCCTAAATCTAGAATACAGTCCAGAGTATCTCCATCAACTACTCTATCTAGAGTTGCCCTGTATACAAAAGCATCAGGTGCTTCGCTCATTTTGCAGGTGGTGTTTCTTTAGCCTTGCCTATATTGAGGGCAAGTAAATCAACAAACTTATACAGTTTACCAATCCAAACATCATCTTTCGGTGTAGGTGTGCTTGCTGCAACGATACTGGCTACTGTCACAATAGTGGTTATCCACATTATTATATCTAACATATTAACTCTCCGTTTTGTTAGTGAAACTTGATTCTATAACAGATTATTCCTTTTTTGTATCATCTTCTTTCTTATCTAGACTTCTGTAATACTTGATAATGCTTAAAATATCCTTTGTATATCTAGTAATTTCTGCCATATCCATACTCAGATTTTCGTATTCCTTACTTGATAATGAGTAGAAAGCACGTCTAGGTGCATCTCCTTTCTCTAGGTTAAGGAGATATTCTTGCATTAATTCAGGAGTTATTACTTCCCAATCAACATCAGACATACTCATAGGATATGGCAGAGGTGGGTGATAAATAGGCGCACGTTCAGCAATAGTTTTTACCTGTACTGGTTTAACTTGCGGTTGCAACAGTGAGCAACTCGCCATAAGGATACTTAAACTAATTACTACTAGGTGCTTCATCAAACTGGTTTGGGTTACTTAGCTTCTCAAGAGTTGCCATTACTCTTGCAGATGCCTTATTAATTCTTCTTTGTAAATCGGCAGGGTCAGCCAAAGCTGATTCGTCTAAGTCTAAATTGGAAAATGTTTTTCTTAATCTATTTACATCTTCCATAGCCTTTCTATTTTCTTCAGCTAGATTATTCATCTGCTGTTGTTGTTTTTTTGCCTGCTCTAGATGTCTTTCTATAGCTTCATTCTGTTCTTGTATTTGTGTTTCAAGAACTATTTGATTTCCTTTTAGGGTAGCTATCTGGTCATTAAGATAATCTATGTAATACCAAGAACTAGCTGCTGTTACTAACAACAATCCGCCCAGTATTAAAGATAGTTTCATTCCCATGTATACACCTGTAATGGTTTTTCTTTGCCTTTAACCTTCAATGGTTCCAACAATCTTAACTTATAGTCACTCTTTATAGCAGTATTGTACCCAATGAGCAAATCTACTCCTGCTTCTTTAGTGCCTGATTCTAACCTTGCAGCCGTATTAACTGCGTCCCCAATCCCTGTATAATCAAACCTTTCTTCACTTCCCATGTTTCCTATAACCGCATATCCAGTATTGATACCTATACCTATGGCGACTGGTTCAATCCCTTTAAGGTGAAGTTCCTCATTTAGTTCTTCCATGTTTTTCTGAATATCTAAAGCACAATCTATTGCCTTGTTTTCATGGTGTTCTAAATCTAAAGGTGCTGAAAATATAGCCATCATTGCATCCCCAATGTATTTGTCTACCATTCCGCCATGAACCTGAACGGCTTTCTGTTGTGCTGTGAGTGCTTTATTCATTATGTAGGTAACTTGCTCAGGCTCTAAGGTCTCAGAAAGAGAGGTGAATCCCCTGACGTCTGTAAATAGGAACGTGGCATAGCGTTTCTCTCCACCTAACTTCAGCTTATCAGGATTCTTTTGAAGTTCTTTAACCTGTCTTGGGTCTAGATAGTGTTCAAACTGTTTCTTAATCTGTTGTCTGAGTTTAAATTGTTGCCTAAATCTAACGTAGAAAGCCACTGAACCTGTAATGAATTGTGATATTAGTGTCCATGTTACGTCTATCAACAATCCTTGTTGAATTGTATAGAAGCCAAAATAAGCCGTTGTAAGCAATAAAGTTGTAAATAAGGTAACACCAAGCGTTATACCAAATACGTTTAATAGAAGCCACGCAAATAGCACTGATAGAGCAAATATACCTACCTCTACCGCCAGTGCGTAGTCAGGAACGTAAGGACTGTTTTCAATAAGAATAGACTCTGCTAAAGCAGCCTGAATCTTATGCGGTTCCAAAAGTTGACCATTAGGTACACCTAGTTGCGGCATTATCCCTTTTGCAGTAAAACCTACGAACACAAACTTACCTTCTACATTCATTTCCTTTAAGTCAGTTTGCGGTGTATCAACCCAACTTATCCACTTACGACCAAGCGCATCTGTTTTAACAGGCGGTAAACCTTTAACTCTTATTTCTTCTATGCCTATTTCATTGGTTTTTATAACGTAGGTATCAGCACCAGTTAATATCTTCAGAACTTCAGTCCCATAAGCAGGGACCCAACCATCAGGAGTTCTTAACAATAAAGGTAATCGTCTTATTAAAGAATCTACTTCAACCCTTGCAACGGCTATACCTTGATTGGCGCTTTGTCTGAGTATGTATATATTCTGAATAACGCCCTTTGCATCTATACCACCTTTGTCATCACCCATAATGACTGTTCCAGTAGTGGGCGGATAATTTCCATTATCATTTTCAAACATTGCCAAGATACTTGGTGCGTAAGATAAGGCTTCAGAGAATTCTGCATCTCCGCCAAATCTATCTGGTTGAGGAAAGGCGACTACCCAACCGACACCTATTGCTCCACTATTTAAAATTTCTATCTGTATTTCAGCGAGCCTTTGTCTACTCAGTGGATAGCCACCTTCTCTAGTTATATCATCTTCTGTTATGTTTAGTACAGTAAAATAACCTGAAGGCTCTTGTTCTGGTATTAGAGCATCAAAGGTTTTAAGTTTTAATATTTCTGTAGGGGTAGATTGATAAACTAAAGGCATACCCAATAGAACTAAAAGAACTAAAGGTATTAAGTGCTTAATCATATTGAGTAATGGTTAAAGTCTTAGTGCAGTTTGTTACGCAGTTATAGGTTGCTGTGAAAGATTTATCTGTTGCTCCACTTTGAGTTACTGCTACGTTGTAATCGTCTTTATAGAAATTAAGCCTAGCAGTATGGTCTCCTGAACCTGATTGATTTATAGAAGCTGTTCCATCATCTGCGTCTGAATACCAAAATATATCTGCATCATGGTCTCCTGAACCTGATTGTGTAATAGTTGTGGTATTACCATCGGCGTAGTTGTAGTTATAGACGTAAGCGTTATGTTGTCCTGTTCCTGATTGTGTAATGGTTGTAGTGGCATCATCTCCAAATGCCAATATCTTTGCCCATTTATTATTTCCAGTTTGAGTTATTGAATAGTTTGTGTCATCTCCTGCCATTAATATCTCACCATGATTGCTGTCGCCTGTCTGTGTAACAGTGCCTGTATTGTCATCTTTATCTAGGTCAAGATACCCATAATTGTTATCACCATCTTGAGTTATATTGAAAGTGTTATCTGAGTGATTAGACCATTGAGAATATGCTTTAGTCGTATTTCCTGAGCCTGTGGTGTTTAAATTGATTGTTGCCCTAGTACAAGTATGGGTTGAATAGACTCCGTTGCTTAAACCACAATAGACTGTGGCATTGTTTGTATAGCCTACTTGCTTAATGTTAATGACAGAATCATTGCCTTTCTGCTGAACAGTAATCGCATTATTTCCTGCAAACAAAGGAAAACTAATCAGACTGATTAATAATAATCGTACCATCACCACCTCCGTTTACTGTTATATCTATAAATTTACCTGCAGATAAAATCTGTATGTTGTAAGCACTTCTCTTTTCTATCTGTAAGTCTATCGTATTTTCTACACTTCTAAAGAAGGTTAGCATCTCTCCGTCTACAAAACTATAGACTTGTGCCTTTGAGTCATAGCCTGCAGTTATTCCTTCTATCGTTACATCTCCTATTTTTGAAACTCTTTCTTCACCTTCTATGAAAGCCAATAAATCTATTAAGAAATCTACGTTCAGTAAATCTATGGAAAGCCTATCTATTTCCAGTTCATCTTCTTCCAATTCATCTTCATCAAAGTTTTCTTCTAGGAAGTCCACATCTAATACATTGGTGCTTTTAGTGTTTTGTTCGTCAACGGCTTCTTGTACTTCATCTGGCGGATTAACTATCAGAAGGTTATTAATGAAGTTTAAGGTCATATTAACTAAAGTGACTGGTTTGGTAGGGGGTGCTTCAGAAACGCTCACCATAGTCGCCTGAAAGGGCTTATTTAGGATTTCTATACCTGCTGCAGTCTCTACTGTTATTTCTCCTGAACTTGTACCATCTTCATCAGGCAAAAGAATAATTAAACTGCGACCTATTTCATCTACTGTTGTGGTGAAGTCTGTACCACGAATGGAGATGTCTGCACTTGGGGTTTTTATAGATATATTCTTTTTATCTATCTTGCCTAGCTTACCTGTAATAAATCTAGCAGTACCACTAGCCATATTAAGAGCCAACCTTGATTTACTAGGATTAGGGTCATAGATGTATTCATCTACAACTATTTTGGAATGTTCCGTTAGTTTAATAACAGAATCATCTAAGAACTGTATAGCCATACGACCATTGCCAGTACGCACATCATCATTACTGAGTATGCCTAGAGATAGTTCAGCTAATAGCTTATCTCCGTTTTGACTGCGTAACACCTCTCCATTGCCACGCAGTTCAGATATAGAACCTATATCCGCATATAAAGAACTAGATACTAACCCTATTAACAACCAGTAGTGCACTGGTCTATATTTATCACGCCAGAATCGCTTGCAGCCACTATGTTAATTGTGTCCGTTACACCTGATGCGCTTGTTGTTTGGTCAATGTCTATATTGTTACTATCACCAGTTATGCTAGCCGTTATTGATTTATCATCAGTTCCAATTTGTTGGACGTCCACGTCGTTGCTGTTGCCGTCAATTGTCCAATTATTGACTGCTCCGATAACCTCACTTCTGATGTTTAAATCATTAGAGTTACCAGTTATAACTGCATCAAAGTTTCCGCCTGTAGCAGCACTTGAACTACCTTGTAACCAAGTCAAAATGTTTTGGTTACCTGTTGCAGAATAGTCAAAGTCAGAACTTGTCACAGCACCACTTCCTCCTGCCGTAATTGTACTGCTGTTGGAATCACCAATTTGGTACATAGTCCAAGAAGAACTTGCTGCCTGAGCAATAGCATTAGCCAAAGTATTAGTATTACCTTGTTGCTTTATATCAGCAGTTATTGAAGCACCTGCAAAAGTAGACCTTGTACTTGAAGTACCTACCTTATTTGTGTTCCCAATTTGGTCAATCGTTAGGTTAAATGCTCCACCACCTGATTGGGTCAGATAAATGTCATTATTCCCTGCCCACAGATTAAACGTAGCTAGTATTAATAAAAGTTGTAATAAATATTTCATTATCCTCTTACTCCATCTAAAGAGTCTGGAACTTCAATATAATTGTAATCCCACAACTCTTTTTGTAAGCCTTCCATTACTAACTCGTATACTGCCGTTTCAATGGCAGACCTAACTGCATACCCTGTGGCTTCTGTCTGTGTATAGCCTGTTTCTATTTCTACTAATTCGGTATCACCTACCTCAGTAAATTTAAAAACATCTCTGCTTACACCTGCACTCAGTATTGTCTTGCTTACTGTTACATTCAATATAACTTCGCCAGTCTGTACGAGAACTGCCCTCATGGACACAGTTACATCATCTATTCGGTATTGGTTTGTGTTCCCAATACCCAAATATCTTGCACCATTTCCACCAGTCCTTATATCAGACTCGTAGGAAACGATACCACCTTCCAAGATTATACCTGCATATAGAATAGGTTTCAGTTTATTAGCACCTTTTCCATCATAGGTTTCTCTTGTTGATTTAATTAATTGACGTTCCTTCGTTAAATTATTGAGTCCTTTCCTTTCCACTACCACGAACCATTCCCCATTTCCTGCACTCCTTAGTGCCTGTATTAAATAGTTCTCTGCCCCTTGTGTTACTGCCGTTGAGAATAAAGCCATCTTATTTGAAGGCTTACGCTGTCCAGTTAAATCATCAAAAGCATACACAGCCACAACCGCCTTTTGATTAGGTGGTCGTAAATCTAATAATCTTTGTAGCGTTGTTCTTTCTACCCTTGCATCTTCAGGGCAGGTAAGTCCATATATCAAACACTTATCTGCTCTAGGCGGTGCAAATGAAGCACAACCTGTTAAGGCTAGTATTAGGATTATATTCCACAGTCTGACGTGCATATCCCAAATATTCCTATCGGAATTTTAATCTCTGTTATTGAGCCATCTTCTGCTATAACAGTTAAAGTTATGTATTCTCCATCATTAGAGAATGATATTTGATTGCCTTCTAATTCTATTGTTCCACCAGTACCACCATCTTCATCAAATAACATATCAGATATATCCCTTGAGAGATTACTGAAGATACGGCTTTGTAGATTGTTTAAAAACTTATTGAGTGTACTGTTCTCTATTTCTCTTTCTATTTCTTCTAGTTCTGATTGTATTTTCTCAGCCAGTTCGTCTCGTCTTTTTTTCTCTTGTTCGTCAATGGTCAAATAATGAGCAGATGTACCCACCCCACTAAAACTAGGATTCTTAAATTCATGCACAATAGGAGAGCCTTCTGCGTCATTGCTAAAGAAAATGGCAGTGAAAAATACAAGCAAAGTTAGAATCATAGCTGACAAAACAAGTATGTCATCAGGTCTATTTTCTTCTTTTTTCTTTATCTTTTTGTTTTTGTTCATCTTCTTTCAACTCCAATACAGTTGACAATTTAATTTGCAAACGGATCATATCCTGATCAAGTAGCCTGAGCTGATCGGTCAAACGTATGATTGTGCTTTTCATTTGTTCTACGGCAGGGTCTATTTTGTTGGTTATAGTTTGCCAAACAAAGTAAACGAAATAACCAAGACCAACCACCATGACTGTTGAGAACCCAAACTTGTCTATTAAGGCAACTATATCCATTAATCTCTGCGAGCATCTATCTTCCCATCTTCTACAAAGTTTTCTGCTCTCGCTATCCTGTCTAGGTCTGGTGCTAAATTTAAAGCACTAGATACACTTGTATCAATGCGAATCATATCGTTATTCATTATTGATGCCCTTGTTATGAGCATGGTTGTTATTCCCTGTACTGTTTTAATTTCAGCCACCAGTTGTCCCATAAGTTGCTTCATAATAAGAAATATAAAATATCCCATTACTAAGCCGCCTGCTATGGGCAAACCAACATCTTCAATTAAGTTAAATACTTCCACTATTTATCTTCACCTTTGAAACTTTTAGATGCACCTGAAGTTCCTGCATACAACCCAAACCACGCTGCACCTGCACCCACGACAATAGAGATTAAACCTGATTGTTCAAAACTAGGTGCTTCCAGTTCCATGAACCACATCACAGTGTAATAAAGCAAAAATATATACACAGTTAAAAAGGCTCTTGGAAATATTCTCCATGAGTCTACGGCTTGTGCTAAGAATATCCACTTCTGATGTGGGTTTTTAGTTCCTTCATCTTCTAACTCTCTGATTCTATCTTTTAAATCAGCCTTCTCTTGTAACAATGCCATGAATTTATTAAGGTCAATTTCAACCTCATTTCTATCCATGTCTCCACCAAACCTTCCTGAACCATCATTCATAACCTTCTCCTTTATTAAGTATTAAAAAAATAATTTCCATATCCTCAAAACCACAAGTATATCCAAATCCTTCCATTATTTTCTCCTATTTAAACATCAATATACCTTTCCATTAAGAAAGTTGCATCTCTATCAGCCTGTTTATCTGATTGATTCATATACGCTATGTACTGGTCTTTAGTGAATTTGTTTTCTATATAGTCTACAGGGTCTATTCTATCCACACAGGTTTTGGCAACTGAAGCGTAAGGGTCTGAAACATAATAACTAGACTGTCCTCTAGGAGTAAAATGCACAGAAGATTCACCCCCACTAAATAAAAACCATGCCTTAGACGACATTACTGCATAATCGTTGTGATAACCTTTCCCTCTTTTATCAGGATGAAAACAAGTCAGGATGTGTTCTGAATTAGTCCCATCCATCCATGCTCTAGTAAATCCTACAAAATCATTACTGGATTTCTCATATATCATCTCAGTTAAGTAGAATGGTTTAGGATAAAATGATCTAGGCAGTATGCTGTTATTGGCTGTAGGTATTCCTACTCTTTCTGCTTCTGCTTTAGTTAATTCATTCATACCCATATTTATCCAAGTCAATTCCATCTCAGCTACCCACGTTGGAAATACTTTATTAAATTGTTTGGTTGGCACGACACCATCTGCTCTCCAATCTGCTCTTGCCAATAGTATGTCGGCTTTATCTTCATCTCTATTCAACATAGGTTGAATGTAGATGTTGTCACCTGTATATCTATAAGAAGCTATCATATTAAGACCATGATAATGAATAAGCGTGTGCTTTATAAGCAGACTGGTCTGAATGGTTAATCCAAGTTGACCAATCTGAAGCAGAAATACTGCTCCATCTCCAAGTGCCTTGATTGAATATAGGTTCTTCTTTATCTGTTGCTGTATATAAAGTGTCTAGATAATGACCAGTTGTAGGTAGCTTCATGGCTGATTGGTTTGCTTCTAAACCTTCATAATAGAATTTATGCCTTAAAATTCCTGCTTCTTTATAAAATCCACTACCTCTAGCAGTCGGAGTTATGGCAGTAAAAGCCAATTCTATTGCTTGGTTTAAATAGACCAACCTATGATAACCAATAATACTATCATCACTGTTTTTACATACACTTAATAACATAGAGCCATATCCTGTATTTGATTTTAAAGCTGAAGTAACTGCCAACCCATTAGCTTTATTTTCTCTATACCAATATGCTTTTTGTGAATCTGAATCTGGTGTTACAGAACCTATACTGAAATTAGCAGCACTAGCCAATGTAGCCATATCTGACTCTTGTGCTTTTCTTAAATAAATGTTTTGTCCTGTAATTTTAAATGCCATTATTTCTACTCTCTTTATGAGCCTTTTGGTCTGGGGGGCTACCCCGATTTAAAATCCCATCCTGAGCCATCTATTATTTGTGCTGAGAGTGAACAAACTATACTGTTCTTTGTAACAGTGGTAACTTGAAAACTACCTGCACTGACCGCCCCTCCTAAACTTACAGTTGCACTTGCTCCATTGCTTTGAGTAGTCATTGCTAATAAAGAAGTGTTATTTGATGTATTTACTGCAGCCCTTATGACTGTAGTCCCTAAAGATGTTCCTGCCCCATTTAACCAAGTAATAGTCCAATCAAAAGTAGTAGCAGCAGGAGTTAAGTTGTCAGCAAGATTAGACCAGAATACAACTTGTGCTTTATCTACAGTAAAAGTGGTTACATTGGAATTTAATAAAGTAGATGTACTGGTTAAGCCTGTTCCACCTTTACTGGCAGGCAAAGTTCCAAAAGTAAAAGTTCCACTGCTTACGGAAAGTGCTCCTGTTTTGCTTGATACATCTTCACCAAAGCCACCTCTTGCTTTAGCTACTGTACCAGTGGTTGCATTACTCAAATTTCTCATATCTACATTAGGTACATTTTCCAATCCAACGTGCTCTGCATCAACATTAGAATTTAATAAAGTAGATACGCTTGTTAATCCAGTACCACCCCTTGCAACAGCCAAAGTTCCTGCATTAGCATTACTCAAATCTCTCATGTCTACGTTAGGCACATTACCTAAACCTACATTTGCTGCAGTTGTTCCTTCTCTTATTGTAGCTGTAGAATCATTGTCTACACTACCCAAACCAACATCATTTTTCGTAGTATTACTATTTAAGTGAGTTGAATTAGCAAAATTAGTTATTCCAGTTCCCCCACTTCCTGCAGGTAATGTTCCTGTTCCATCAGAACCATAATTAACAGTTGAGTTAGTTATAGCAGAAGTAGCTACAGCAGTTCCACCTACTGTATGATTATAAGTTGAAGTCCATGCAGAGAATGTTCCTATTGCTCCAACGTGCCTTATTCTAAAGTTATATTGGATTCCCATTTCCATTCCACCTGCTATGTTTGCACTGGCTACACCTTTCCCCACAGTATTAAAGCCAAGCCAAGTTGAAGATGAGTTCTTTTTATACTCAATTTCAGTTCCAGTCACTAAAGGCGAAGCACTATTTGTCCATGTAATAGTTACAGAGGTCATATTGAAAGCATCTACATCTAATGTATCAGTTGTTACAGCAAGGCTAGAAGGTGCTGCCATTGCATAACTACCTAAAGCCAAATCACTTCCTTGTGCTATAGCTGCCGCATAATCGCTTGTTGCGAATGCGTAGATTGAAGATGCTGTTTCTTTTAAACTAAGCCTTACACCTAAGATTGGCACATCTTCATCTTGCATAACTTCCATATTGATTGCACCTACTTCAAATATTTTTTGAGAATAACCTAATCTTTCATTGGTAACATATACCCAGTCTGCAGGCTGTAATCTCATAAACGAAAGGTCTACAAGACAGCTTAAAGTAGTATTCATTCTTTGGTCTTTTAGGGCAAGCCTACCTATCCTTTGAGCCATTGTGTGTGTCGTTGTAAATGGAAGTTGTTTTTCCACTTGTTTAACGTAATTTGGCTTATCGTTAGTTACTCCATTAGGTGTATCTTCTGTTAAGAATGTAGAATCTTGATATGCAGGTGCATCTGTAGCTACATAATTATTGGAAGCATCAACAAATATTGGCTTCACAGTGTTGTAGAGCTCACCTGTCGCTGTATTAGTTGTTACATTTACTGGTGCTAATAAATTGTCATCAGTTATAGTTAATGAAGGAGTTTGTGTAGTGCCTGCAAACACATTAAATTGACCATTTGTATAGCTAAGTTTTCCTGCCATAGCACTAAGCAAGCCTTCCAACACCCCTTGTCCGTTTGCTCCAAAGTTTGTAAAACCATTGGCTGTATATTTATCTTCTTTTGTACTGTTATCAGCTAGATAAACTTCAACTTCACAAGCATTTGCTGCTGCAGCTATGCCACCTGCGTTAGTTGTATCGTTTATTTCAGAACTTAAAGCCTTTAATCCGTATGTAGTGTTAGATAAATAATCCCTCACACAAAGAGCAGGATTTTCACTCCAAGCTGTGCTATCAGTTCTTGGGTCATAGACTTTTTTCCCCTTTACAACAAATGACATATTTGGCATACCGCCACCAAACTTTTCAGGGTCAAACACCATTTGCATATAAACGTAAGCACAATCTAGGAATTTATCTGATTCTGTTATAGAAGATAGCTGTGCGTCCATCCAAAGATTGCGTGTTGTTTGTGAGCCATCTTCAAATGTGTATCTTATTAAGTTACCTGTATTATTAAATTTATTTTCGTTTTCTGAATTAGTAAAATCTGCGTTAGTAACTGTATAGACTGATGAGCCACTTATAGTGCTTGGAGAATCTGTTGTTAAATCTACATCATTCAATCTTACACTCTCTAAACTTTGTATTTCGTGTCCTGATAAAACCACAACAACGTGAAGTAAATAATTGTCTACCCCTGTTGTTTCCATGTGTACTATCGTTCCACCTACACGACATTTTCCATATATAAGTTGTCTGTGTGCTGTTGAACTTCTTGCTGCAAATTTAGAACCAAAGTTTCCTGATGTGGCGTTAATGCCTTTAGAGGTCATTCCAGCTACCACACCACCAACTAAAGTTGTTGCAAATGCTAGGTAAACTGCTGCCGCTACATCAAAACTAGTTGCTATCCACCCAATGTTTATGCCTGTTGTAACAGATACCCAAACTACAAACGCTGTTACTATTGCATTTTTAATATGGTCAGCCATCTATTCTCCATGCTTTTAAAACATTTACGTTGTCTTTAACTACTATTCCATCTTTGTCTATACCTAGTGCGTTCATACCATCAAACATACAGCACAGTTCACTCTGCTCTTTGTAAACTCCAAAATCCCCTTTTCTGATAAAGGCAGGTTTTACTTCTTTTATTCCAGTTGTTTTCTTTATTGCGTTTTCTATACCTGCAACCAACCCCTTACCTTTTCCGTACTTATCTATTTTCTTCAATGCTTCCGTTTCGTCTTTCCATGTCCAACTCTTAGGCAATACACTTTCCTTTGTCATGGCTTTAACAAATTCATTTGTAAAAATAATGCAATCCCACTTGCCCCATTGAAAAGGGGTACTTATATGTTTTTCTAGAAATTCATCAAATGCTATTTCCCAATCAGGTATTTTCTTCATAGTCTACCTCATATCACGTTCATCTTGGTGTCCGCCACCATAATTACCGCCACCTGCACCTGCCGATGAATAACTCTGTTTTTGTCCCCAAGCTATTTGTTTATCTTGCAAACCTTGTACTCGGTTGAAGCCTGTGTCTCCGTTGTGTAGAAATTGTTGTGATTCAATCGTGTATCTCAAGTTAGAAGGTCTATCTAAATCCACTAATCTATTTTCACAATCTATGGATATAGTTGCTCCATCAGGAGTATCGTTTATAGATAAAGCAGTCATACGACCTTTAAATAAAGTTATTTCTCCTGCACTTTCATTTGAACCGCCCATTTGGAAACCCATGTATAAAGTTATAGGTCTATTCTGATAACTTTCTGTTAAAGCATAATCAAGAACTGTAGCGTCCATACCTGATATAGCTATAGTCAAACCACTTGATTTCATTTCTAAATCTTCTTCTACACCGCTTATTGAAACCAATGAACCTGCGCCAGTATATGTTTCTGAATTAATAGTTATATCATCTGTGCCTGACCATATCCTTATATCGTCAGTATCAAATTCAGCCTTAACAGCAAAGAATATAGTTTGTTCGTCAGCACCTAGCCTTGACGTTATTGCGGTGTCTATTCCTTGTCTAGTGGCCATTACACTACCTCAATACAAGAAAAACTTATTCCATATAGTGATGCTCTATCAGCATCCCAGTCCACAGTATTAGTCTGCAATCTGAACTTGCCTTTAGGTGCTTGAAACAAAACGAAATGACCACTACTTAATGTTGCCCTTAACTTAGGCTCTGTTTGTACTGAAAATTGGTCAGGACTAGCATCAGTTACTAATG
>Ga0209404_10000596_pt1 | contig 27910 bp, 20 predicted proteins | sample TroAtlMetagenome_2_FD_187447 | JGI IMG/M metagenome (GOLD analysis project Ga0209404, IMG submission 187447) | Marine eukaryotic phytoplankton communities from Atlantic Ocean - Tropical Atlantic ANT8 Metagenome (SPAdes) (version 2) | ecosystem: Environmental > Aquatic > Marine > Oceanic...
CGAATCCTACCGGAATTACCAACTGGACGGCACCGTTCGAAGTTCCTGATCTCCCAGATGAATTCACCGATGTTTCAATCACTGGAATGGTTGCGGCTAGGAATGACATAGGGAGGTGGAGCAATACAACCGAGTACTTCTTCCCGGTTGGCAGGGTCAACATAACACTAGAAGGCCCTAGTGGGCAGGGTAATCTAGATGGGACTGTAGAGGTTCATGGCCAGTTCCAGTCAATTGGAAATGCAACAATTCAATGGAGGCTGGACAGCGAGGAGTGGCAAGATGGACCCTACTACCATGATGGGGAGTGGACCATTGAGGACCAGGAGGGGATGAGGCATGCAACCTCTCGTTACAAGGGAGATGGTAGTATCGATCCCGACTATCAGGGGCATGCATATTGCGTACACATGTTCAAAGCGGCTCAGAATTCTGGGAATAGCGTCGACTGTGAAGACGATGACGATGGTTGGACCCAATGGAGTTTCAACTGGGATACGACTCAGCATAAGGACGAAGAATACAGAATCTCAATTAGGGTGATCAGCGCAGTTGGTGTGACTTCTGAAGAGATCAGGAGAGTTGTCAGAGTTGACAACATAGACCCAATGCCAGACTTGGTTTTCGTTAGTAAATCAATTTCGGTCCAGGAATTCGGAATCCCAATGCAGGAGTCGTATGTCAACACATTCTTGGAAGTCAGGGCGACCATTAGGAATACTGGGGATCAGGCTGCAACTGATGTGGGCATCATCCTAGAAGAATGGGGGGAGAGGAGGGACGAATACGTGATCTCGAACATAGATACGGGCCAGTTCGTTGAAGTTGTGCTGTACTGGAATCCAATGGATTCGGGGGACGCTCTGCTATCGATATCGATAGACCCGTTGAATTCGATTCAAGAGTTGGATGACAGCAACAACGAGCTTGTTGGTACCTTCTCCGTAGTCCCGAGGCCCCCGGGGGTCGATCTTGCCATAAGAGCAGGATCGATTTCTGCCGTGACAGTCTCTAGCCCGATTCCCAGGCCTTACGAGTCGGCTGTCATCCAGACAAGGGTTGACAATCTTGGTTCGCAAGACGCTGTGGGAGTCTCCGGCACTCTGGAAATGATGACTGAGCGAGGGTGGGAATTTATTGGAAATTCAAGTGCACCACTGATTCTGGGTGGCTCTCATTCGATGATTTCATTTCCGTTTGCCCCAAACGTTTCCGGGCCACTAGAAGTGAGGGTGAGCGTCATTATGGAAAGCGGAGGGGACAATGACTGGTCCAACAACGCACGCATCAAGACCCTGCTAGTTGACAGTACGACGTTATCAGGTCCAAGGGATGCTGCCTTGAATCCCGGAGAGTCGCCTCTTGCTATAGTAAGCCTAGACAGCGAAGAGGGTGACGACCTGCTAATTGGGGAGAAGGATGGAACCCTGTTAATGTACAAACTAACTGAAAGTAAATCGTTAATTGAATGCAATAATGTGATTGAGGAGAGATGGTCTGGAGATATTGCCATTATTGGAACAGATGAGGGTTTCGCGCACATTGTGTGGACAAGGCGTTACATGGGGCCAAACTGGTTCCTAATGCAGACCCTAAGCTACTCGACCATCGACTCAAGTTGTAGAATTGCTCCCCCTCAAGACTTGCTTCCAGGGATTCCGCTTTCAGATGGCAAGTATTGGGGAATAGACATGGACATTAGAGACTCAGAAATTCTTGTTTCGGGCTATCACAGGGATGTTTTCAGCGAAGGCAGTCTAGAGGACGAGACTAACATCTTCCTGATTCACTCAGAAAGCCCGCTATCGTCTGATGACTGGTCTCTGCAAAATGGAATAATCAGAGACATCGATGCTGACCCTTCCCAGATTGATTCGCTATCGGTTGAATTCGGGCATGAGCAGGCGCATATCCTCTATCAAACGATCCGAAATGACACCACGGGAAAGGACCGGCTTGGCGTTTGGTACTCGCATGGGAAGATTGGCCAGGAGACATGGGCATATCGAAAGGCGGTTGGTGACGAGTCAGCCCTGCCGATGCTGACGGTAATAGAAGATGATGACGGGGATACTTTGGTTTCACTCTGGAGGGAGGGGGATCCACAGGATTCCGAACTTGTAGTATTCGTGACCGATTCAAATTTCATGACCAATGGTGGGATGGAAACGAGAATCCCGGCGAGAGGGATGGCGGGGATCGGCGTGGTGGAATCCGAGAGAGGCATCCAAGTGCTATTCGATCGGGTGGGCGCCAGTGGGCCCCAAGTAGAGTACGGGCTGATTGACGTTGATGGTGGTTGGATAGGGCTCTCTGACGCTTTGGTCAGAGGTCAGTACAAATCAATGGATAGGTCAGAAGATTCTGGGGAAACAATGATGATCGTCTCATCATCTGACGGCTGGCAAATAAGGACATTGATTGATGATGGTTCTTCTAGGCGGGATGGGGGTCTTGCTGACCAACTTAGATCGTCCCTTGGCCTGGACCAAGAGAGTTTCGAAATCCTGGTCATTGGCGTCGCATTGGCGGTTCTGATACTGGGGATGGTGACATTAGTGGGCCTTTCAGCACAGGGAGTCAGATGGGTGGGACGGAGGGGTTCGATTGACAAGGATGCTAGCGTGGTGATGGAGGATGACGTAGTTGATCTAGTCGGAGGGTCAGATCTCTCGATTGACTCAGATGAGGTCGAAATGGTTCACGATGAGGGCGATGTGGTTGCAGTAAGCGGACGCGATAGCAGAAAAGAAAGGAGAGAAAAGAGAAAATCCGAGGAAGGAGTGCCACTAGGGGGAAGTGCAATCGAAACCATGGAGGCGATATCGGAAATGCCGAACCCAGATTCTCCATTAGCGCCCCCAGTTACTGGGCGGGTTACTTGCTCGGGATGCGGGAGCAGGTTCGCAACAGAACCAGGGGTCGTGTCAATGAAGTGCCCGGTTTGCGGATCAATAATGGGTCTCTGAGGTCAGTGGATGACTGTGATTCTACTCGCCTCTGCCTCAGAAAGGAGAAGGGCAATTATGACAGAGGTCTCTGGAGTAGGTGGTCATGGATTACAATTCAGAACCATAAAGAAACACGAGCCAGAGCCCTCGTCCAGTCTTGAGGTCAATTTGCAAGTCGAAGCCTCCTGCATGCATAAGGCGAGATCTGCCGTATCGGAGCATGTTTCTATTGAAGATCCAGGAGTGGAAATTATAGTGGTCTCTGACACCCTAGTTGAAGATCCAGACGATTGCCGTGTCGCATTAGGTAAGCCAATTGACAAGATTAGTGCTGCTTCGACCTTGATTAGGCTATCTGGCAGACGTCACAAAGTTTGGTCTTCCACGGCTATTATCACCAGAAATGGTCCCGGGGTGGAGGTTGGTTCAGGTTGGCATGCGAGGATCTGGACGGATTCCTCAATTGTTGAATTTGATGAAATTGATGTGGACGCAATGGATGATCTGATAGGAAGTGAATCCTGGGTTGGCAAGGCTGGAGGGTACGATCTAGCAGGAAAGGCCGGTTCCTTCACAAGGATAGTCGAAGGGGTTGATGTGACGGTTCTAGGGTTCTCCTCCCGTGCATTCAGCGAGATCAAGAAATTACTAATCTAGACGAAAGTGACACCGCCGAAATTCAAGACGAAATCGCGCTGGATATCATCGAACCAGTCGAGCATTGACGAATCGAAGCGGATAGTACAGACCTCGTTATCGTGAAGTAAATCGTCTTGAATCCCCTTCAGGGTTCCCGGTGCAGCTCCACATGAAACGCATGCGCCGTCCAGATCGATGACTAGAGAAAGTGCCCTATCCCCATTATTTCTAACCTCTATTTCCCCGTTGGAAACAACCAGAGCACCGCCATGCCCTTCCAGTGCCGCCCTAACTGGGCCAAGCCTTGCCATCAATGCTGGGACCAATGATTTGTCACCGGTCTCGAATAATTCAAGAAGGGACAATGAAAGAAGCCTGGACGTCTCGATTGGGTCATTTTTATCTGAGACCCGGCGTTCTGCCTCTTTCTGGATGGCTTCGCTAATCTGGGATCTGTAAGTTTCCTCTAGATGGTCAGAGGCTCCTGTTTCTCCACTATTGTTCATCTAATTTATGCGAATACGGAGGCCATTATAGGGTCATCTAAGGGAGGAAGAGATTGAATAGTCAAGTAGTTCCGCTCAAATAAGAGGGTCAAGGATGTCGTTGCTGGAAATAAAGGACCTAAGAGCAGGAATCTCCGGGACTGAAATCCTAAAGGGAATAAACCTGAAAATCGGGGCGGGGGAAATTCATGCAATTATGGGGCGGAATGGTAGTGGCAAAACGACAACTGCGAATATCATAATGGGGCATCCGGACTTTGATGTAGAAGCAGGAGATGTTTTACTTGAGGGTGAGAGCCTTCTGGAACTGGAATCCTGGGAGAGAGCGCGAAAGGGAGTATTTCTCTCATTCCAATATCCACAAGCAGTTCCTGGCCTTCAGGTTGGAAATTTCCTCAGGAAGTCTGTTGCCAGCATAAGAGGAGAAGAGGAAGCCAAGGGTTCTGCCTTCAGAGAGAGGCTGACAGAGGCGATGGAGGCTCTCGATATCCCGCGCACCTTTATGTCAAGATATGTCAATGATGGATTCAGTGGTGGAGAGAAAAAGCGCTTTGAGATCCTACAACTGATGCTACTAAGACCTCGCCTTGCTGTTCTCGATGAAACCGATAGTGGCTTGGATATAGATGGGATAAAAACCGTAGCCGAAGGCGTCAATGCCGCCATTAGAGGGACTGATTCTGGTGCATTGATTATCACTCACTACTCTAGAATACTGGAACACGTGCAACCGGATATGGTTCATGTTCTGTTGGATGGAAAGATTGTATCCTCTGGAGGACCTGAGTTGGCTACAAAACTTGAAGAAAAGGGTTACGAATGGCTGAAACAGGAATGAGGTGCTGAGGTGGAAGAGAACAGTGATGCGAGAGGGGCGGTCGGCGAGTACAAGGCTGGTTGGCATGATCCTGAAAAATCGACTATTAGGTTCGACTTTGGCCTTTCAGAGGAAGTAGTAAGGGAAATATCCAATCTCAAGGATGAGCCTCGATGGATGACTGAGATTCGAGTTAAGGCCTTCAAACACTTCTCGAAGAGGAAGATGCCAACATGGGGCAACATGTCGATGTTGGAGGAAATTGACTTCGACAAGATTTGCTACTACCTCAGATCATCCGAATCTACGAAGAAGGACTGGGATGATGTGCCCGAGGACATCAGAAACACATTCGAGAGATTGGGGATTCCTGAAGCAGAGCAGAAGTGGTTGTCTGGAGTTACGGCTCAATATGAATCGGAGGCAGTATACCACAGCATTAGGGAAGACTTGGAAAGCCAAGGTGTGATTTTCCTAGACATGGACAGTGGACTGAGAGAATATCCAGATTTAGTGAAAAAGTGGTTCTGTTCCGTAGTTCCTTACTCAGATAACAAATTCTCTGCGCTAAATACCGCAGTCTGGTCAGGGGGATCGTTCATCTATGTTCCAGAGGGAGTTCATGTTGAGATGCCGGTACAGGCATACTTCCGAATAAATGCAAAGAATATGGGGCAATTCGAAAGGACTCTGATAATTGCCGATAAGGGAAGCAGCATCCATTACGTCGAAGGATGTACTGCCCCTACCTATTCTACTGATTCTCTACACTCAGCAATAGTTGAGTTGATTGCTCTTCCGGGTTCACACATTCGTTACTCGACTATCCAGAACTGGAGTTCGAATGTTTACAATCTAGTTACAAAGAGAGGGATAGCGCATGAAAAAGCCAAGATTGAGTGGGTAGATGGGAACATAGGAAGTAAACTCACGATGAAATATCCTGCTGTGATTCTTAAGGGCGAAGGGAGTCATGCAGAAGTGATCTCGGTAGCATATTCCGGAGCAGGTCAACACCAAGATGCAGGTGCGAAGATTCATCATCTTGCATCTAACACGACTAGTAAAATTCTCTCAAAGAGCATTAGCAAAAATGGAGGCCGGGGATCTTACAGAGGGATGGTTACGGTTTCCCCCAAAGCGGATAACTGCAAATTGAATGTGGTTTGCGATGCGCTAATCCTGGATGAGGGGAGCAGGTCGGACACTTATCCCACAATGGAAGTGGCTAACTCGACTGCAAGGTGTGAGCACGAGGCGAGTGTTTCGAAGGTTAGCGATGAGCAATTATTCTATCTAATGAGCCGTGGTCACTCCGAGGAAGAGTCCCTGGCTATGATTGTCAATGGTTTCTTCGAGCCATTCACCAGAGAGCTCCCTATGGAATACGCAGTGGAGCTCAACCAACTGATGGCTCTTGAGATGGAAGGAAGCATAGGTTGAGGTCGAATAATGGATTCGGCCTCGCGATATCTCAGCATGGAGAAGCCAGACAAGGCAGACCATCTGTGGCGTTACACGCCTTGGAAGAAGGTTCACCCCACAGGCAACCTGTCTGAGATACCCACTCTAGGGAAACCCAAGATTAGCCTGGGCATTATTGACGGTTCAGATCTCCCTTCTGGAATCGAATTGAAACAAGGTGATGTCGAAGAACCAGATTTTTCAATGAGCAGTTCGTTGACAAATTCATTCCTTCATGCTTCAGCTGAGGGTTCACAATGGAAGTTGGTCGTCGACAAAGGTTTCTCTTCGGAAAAGCCCGTTATTCTTGATGTTGAGACGGATGATTTACCATCCGTTGCACACATCTCATTGGAGATTGGAAAGATGTCGGAATTCGAGTTGATTACCAGGGTAACTGGTCACAGCGAATGGTTCGGGCTACTAAGGACTGGTCAGATTCAAGACGGAGCAGTAGTGAATGATGTTGTAATCGGACTCCTAGATAGGGGAACTATGCTGCGCTCCGATAGTATCGAGATTTGCCGAGATGCACAGGTCAGAGCAGGTACTGTTTCTTCGGGTTCTGAGAGGACGAAGAGCGATCTTCGTTACATTATGAGTGAAGCTGGTGGAAACATCAGGGTCCTGGGTTCAATTCTATCTGCAGAGTCTATGCACTTGGATCACCACATAGAAATCCACCACGAAGCACCAGAAACATTCAGCCGGCTATCGTGGCACTCTGCTTGCGGAGGAAGCAGTAGAACCATAGGTACTGGGATGCTTACCATCAGTGAAGGATCCAAGGGAGCAGATGCCGCACAGATTTTTCACAACCTTTTGCTCTCCAAATCTGCAGAAGCAGATTCGATTCCAGAACTGGAAGTAATGGAGAACGAAGTCGTTGGTTGTGGGCATGGGACAGCAAATGGACCCATAGACGAAGAGCAGATGTTTTACCTAAAGGCAAGGGGATTCGACGAGGATGATGCAAAGAGATCATTGATTGCAGCATTCCTGAATTCTACTCTCTCTGAGATGGGCGGGAAATCTCTACACGAATGGCTCGTAAGCGAGTTGACCCTCCAATTGGAAGCCCTCGACGCCTGAGTTGGGGAAATTAATTTAGCCTGCTCTCAGGAGCATTTGACGTGGATAGCGACCATTGCAAGGATTTTCTCTGCCTATGCGGTTTCAGAGGGGATGCAATACCAATGCGCCAACACATGGAGTGCCCTCGTTGCTTCAGGGTCGTGGAAGCATGTTGCGAAGGGTTGCCCGAATATTGCTAGACTGTTAACATAGTTTGTTTCGATTGGCCAATGGCAAATTAGTGAAATCTATGAAGTCGGCCTTTCCAGCATCAATTGTGGGACAAATGATTCTGAAAAATGGATTGGAGGGCAGAAGGCATGAGGAAAGGGTCTCCAAAATCCTAGGCGGGGTCGCATTTGGATATCTGGCATTATGCTTTTTAGCTCCTTATTTTCTCCCTTCTGATTCAGTGCCGGAACTCTCAGGAAGGGCAAATGCTATCGATTATGCATTTGAAAATAGCTGGGGCAATAATGAGAATGAAGAAGGGGGTTCAATCGGCCATGACCAGTCACTGCACGGTGGTAAATTTGCGTGGAGTGAGTTGAATCCAATTTGGGCACTGGCATATGGTTTTGGTGATTTGAATTGCCATCAAAAGCATGAGAGATCATGGGAAATAAATGGAAACCAGATGCCAGTGTGTGCAAGAGACATCGGAATCTTCCTGGGATTCTCGCTGGGTTGCCTGTTATTCTTGTTGAGGGGTTTCAACAGATGGACGGTTAGGGACACATTTCTTTCGGTTTTCAATGACGAATGGCTTTTGCTCACCTACGAGAGAGACAGGAGGATGATGCTGATGCTATTGATTATGGGGGTTGGCATTATTCCAATGGGAATTGATGGTACAACTCAATTGCTTCTTGACTCGTACGAGTCTAACAATTTTCTAAGAGTCGTCACCGGATTGATTTCTGGATTCGTTGGTGGTTGGTGGTTCTGTTCCGCTTTCTCGGCTAGACCCAAGTTTTTCGGAGAAGCTGCAGAAGTCACGCTTCCTGCAGGCTCTAGACTTGTAGTAAGGTGAAATTCACTTCCCTAGCCACCAATCGACCAGGGTTTCGATATTCTCAGGCGGGGGTCTGCCTTCCACTCCGCTACCTACTATCGACAATCGGGTGATTGTTTCCATCAATGCGCGTTCATGTCTTCCCGATTTGGCCAACTGCCCCATGAAGAATCGTATGTGAGTACTTGGATTTAGCGACTGCCATTTACTAATTTCCTTGCGGAGGGGCCAGATCGCTAGAACAAGTCTTCCGAATGAGAAGAGCTCCTCCTTCAGCTGTGATATTGGAGCATCGCGCCCTACTAGATTTTTCCTTCGGTAGACCCAGCCCAATTCCTTTAGGAAACTGATAATCCTCTGAGTGTGCCTCTTGGAAACCGACCGAACTGGGCCCATTGAAGATCTGAGTTCGGAGATCTCAGCTGAATTGATCAGGGAGAGAGTACCGCAAACAGAGGACATTGAGTGGTTTAGTATGTTTTTTGGATAATCTTGATGTTCTTTTGACATGGATTTCAGGCCCTTTTTGTGACTTTCCTGGGCTGATTTTAGGACCCTCCATGGGGCGAGCCCATCTAACCACCCCAATTTTGTCTTCGTTGACTTGATGCCGATATCTGAAAGGATGCTTTGATTCTGTGATTCTCTTATCATAGTAGTGATCTGAAATTGATCGACTTGTTCCATTTCTACATTGATGGGGATGGGGTTGGTTTTCATGAATGAGCGAATTGCATCCCTCAGAGATGATCGAAGTTGATTCTGAGTCCCTTCATTTGAAATCGGGCCCAATATCGCACCCATGTCAAATGGGGTTGGCATTTCCATTTCCCCAGAGAGTAGTTGTCTATACCCCTCTCTAATACGGATCTGCAATTCTGATGTCTCAAAGTACTCTTCTTTGCTAGATAGGCCTCGTAAAGTGCCCTTCCTTATTCTCTCCAATGCAATTTCTGGATCGCAATCGACCCAGATACAAAGATCCGGTATTAATGCGGCCGAGTTCATCTGAGCGGCCCTCTCTAGACCGATTCCCCCAACTATCCCCTGGTACACAAGAGAAGAGTGGATATTCCTCCCACTTACTACTGCCCGCCCTTCTTGGAGTCGCGGGAGTATCCATCCATGTGAGTGATCTAACCTATCTGCTGCGAAAAGACCTGCTTCCTGGTCAGGAGTTAGCTTCTGCCTCCTCACTGAATCTATTGCCAGCCTCCCTAATGCGTGATCCCTCCTTGGTTCTGCAGTAACCTCTACAGATTTGAAGCAGAACTCGGATTGAAGAACCTCGTGAACAATCTGTGTTGCTAGGCCCTTTCCACTGCCATCCCCGCCTTCAATTGAGAACAGATACATGCGACTCTCCTGATGCCTAATGGCGGCTACCAGAAAACTGTTCCTTAGACAATGTCACCAGACCCATGCCAATCAGAATTAGTAAAGGTCCGATGAAAATCATCCCCCTGCTCCAGAGTCCTAGGAAGGAAAACCACCAAGATCTCCTGTAGCTATTTCCACGATAAGCCTCTAAACCGCCGTAGACACCCATCAGGCCGAATAGGACAGTCATCAAGGCAATTGCAGTGGCAATAGAAACAGAAGTCGATTGGTAACTCTCGCCACGTCTGTCGATTACGTTCTCGCCATTTCCCTCTGTCATGGTGATGATTATCTGGGCGTCGTCACCAGGGACGAAATAGAACTTAGTCGTATTGTTGCCGCTGTGTGTAAACGATAGGAGGGCTGGTTCCCTACGTACTTCAAGGATGGTGAATCTGCCTTCTGAATCTGTGAATGTCTCCTTTCCAGTAGTTGCTCCTTCTATGGAAAGGAGCCTGACCCTGACTCCTTCGACAGGTTCTCCGCCAGATTCGTTGTCGGTTATTTCAGATATCACAAATCCAGAAACGTCAGAATACAAGTCTGGGGTGGCCGAGAGGATCTCATCGGGATTTCCTGAGACGAGTAGAATCCCCAACCACGTCCCTAGAAGACTGCCGATGATGATTAATATTGCTCCTGCGACCCTAGTGGATGGCTCTTCGGAAATGTCCTCCATGAAGTACTCGAGATCGATGCCCCCCTCGTCATCTTCTTCTTCCATGTAACTCCCTAACGATGGGAGTCCTTGAAGTTGGGTGTTTCCAGTTCTTTTTTCTTGCGAATAATTCGGAAAATGAAGAATGACGATACTGCAGTTGCTCCCAAAATCGTCATAGATGTGGAAATTTGAAAATTCTCTCCGGTACTCAGATTTTCTTGTGGAATGGTGAAATTGACCAAATACATTTGCGTCCAATTCTTCCCCGTAATCCAGAAACTACCTGAGATATTATCGAATGCGATGCCATTCAATACCTCTTCGGGGCCATTGCCCTGAACGGCAGTCAAAGACAATGGCTTTGAGAAGAAGTCCACCTTCCCTGAAGTAGATGAAATTCTCACTATCGTCTCCTCCATCCATATATTTGCATATATTTTATCGCCAACACATTCCAATTCGTTTATGTTTGAAACGGGAACTCCATCCCAAGTGACCATGATGGTGAAATCCATCTCAAAGCTATCTGGGTCTCTGAATGATAGCTCCGATGTTCCATTGGATGTCACAATATGCTCGCCATTGTAGCAAATACCCCAACCCTCTCCTTCGAAACTGAAATTTCCAGTTATACTGAAATTTGAGATGTCGAATTCCAATGCAACCCCTGCTTTCCAAGTTAGCAATATTATTGACTGCTCCTTTACGGTAATCCCTTCTGCAAAATAAGATTCATCAATCTCAGTCTGCCTGATTATGTCTCCATTTTGTGAGTCGATCTCACTTATTCTTGAATATCCATAAAGGCCCGAACTCTCGAAAATTGAGTTCCCCCTCACTTCCAGTCCTTGTGTGAACGAAGATGAGTTGTGAGGAAGAGTTCGCAATATCTCAACGTCCCTTTCTTCAGCATTTTGATTGCTTCCCTCTGCAATTGATGTATTTGAAAGTAGGATGAGGAACACTGCGATGGGAACGATTGATGGCCCCGTCCCCCTGCCCATGTACGAACGATGCTCCATCGATGTTAAAATACGTCCTCGAGCAGTTTGGAGCAGATTGGTAAATGAGGTGCTAATGATGAGTGGTGGTTCGGAAATCGGTTATACCAGGGCAGTTGTTCTGACAGTAGTTTCCCTACTAGTGGTTTTCATGACCCCAATGTTATCCTCAGAAGGTTTAGCGAACACTGGAGGGCATCCAAGAAGCTGCCTGAATACTTGGTCGGTGGATGACACGGACAACATGACGACCAATGACGGGACCTTTGCTGTCACAGTACAGAAAATCTCAACCAATGCGGCGATTTTCGTCGAAGACGGGCAAATCGTTTCATCTACGGTCCTAAATGACATTGTGTCAAACTGGGAGTCAATCATTTTCCCTTCCACTACTAACTACTTCGGCAATCCCCCAGACATTGACGACAATTGCCAGATAGAAATAGCCATACTTCCCATAGATGGACCTGGTGGGGAAGAGGGTTATTTTGAATCGGGTGTTTCTTCTGTTCGTGAGGCATTGTTCCTAGATGTTGATGATCTTTCAGAAAGGAATCGGGTTATGGCTCACGAGTTTGGCCAATTGATTCATCACGAGAATGACCCCTTCGAGTATATCTGGGTCGATGAGGGCCTTGCAGGCCTTTCCGAGTTCATTAGCTTCGGAGGATCATCAGAGCTGGAAGAGGAGGCAAACGCCTGGGCTCTGAACTCGAGCACGAGTTTGAGATGGTGGGATGGAAGGAGTTCTGATATCGGGTCAAGTTTCCTATTCTCGGCATATCTGGCGGATAAGCTAGGCGGGCCTACAGCAATCAGACAATTGGTATCTAATCCATCACTAGGGGGGAATGGGGTCGAGAGCCTGGCTAGGAGCCCGGGCCCGGGCTCTACCCCAGTAGGTACTTCGATGAGTGAGATCTTTGCTAACTTCAGCGCTGCAATGACTTTGGATAGCGCACAAGGCGCATTTGGTTTCTCAGATCTTGATTTGTTAGATGATTGCTCAAACGGGGGCTTCTGCAAGGTTTCGATAAGTGGAGAGAATGACCAGTGGTCAGAGGCATGGCAATCTTCTGGCCATTCCGTAGAGGGTTGGGGTCTCAAATCATTCAGATTCACACAAGGTGATGGATACCCATTGAGCATCATGGTTCAACCGGACAGGTTCGGTTTCGAAGGGGCAATTCTTTCGAAAGAGGAGTCTTCTGGAACTTGGACCATGGAAAAACTGAGGATTGATTCGAGTGACGGTAGGGGAACTGGTCTGATTCATGGTTTTGGGAACGCCACTTCGGAGGTTTTGCTCCTAGTCTGGTACAACTCTCTAGTTGATGACTGTGATTTCGACTTTGCGAATTGTGGGGTACTCTCTGGAGGCAACTACCCCTCTGGGTCATTTACGGTTAGTGCCAGCCAAGTCACAAGCCCTGCTGAGGTATCGATAGACTCGATAGTGGGTTTTGATCGGGATGGTGACGTCCTTGATGATAGCGTGGAAATTGTAATGAGCGTCAGTTCTAGTGCATTCTCAGAGTATTTGTCCGTGGAATTCTCTGCCTTCACCAACAATTCGCAACATGACTCCGCGGATCTCATGATATCGGTGGGGAACTCTGAACCGGAAATTATCTCAGTTTGGTTTACTCCCCCATTTAGCAGTGATTGGTCTTTTACAGCCAAGGTCAGAGACATGACGGGGGAATTGCAGGACATTGCCCAGTCTCTTCCTGAGGGGATCTCCAACATGAAACCAGTTGGGTCGGGGTCGATCTCATCCAATGAGACGCAGACATGGGCTCAGGCGTATATCTTCGGAGGAGGTTACGACTCGTGGGGATTCGGGTTTCAAAACGGTTCTTTCGGGCATAATGAGACTCCACAATCTTACATCTGGGACCTGGGCGATGGAAATTCTTCAAGTTTGAAGAATCCTGTCCATTCGTTCACGGAAGAAGGAGAATATGTTATCACGCTCATAGTCAGAGATCAAGGGGGCTTCTTTTCTGAATCAATTTCATGGGAAATATCAGTAAACGATACCTCGGATCCGATTCCAGAGATTTCAGTCGATGGTTTGGCTATTCAGGAGGAGTTGACGGTTCAGACTAACCAGAGAGTACAATTTTCGGCTTTCGGAACTTCTGACAATGTTCCTGTGGATAAATTATTTTTCTCATGGAACTGGGGGGATGGTTCCAGCGACTCTGGCATTGGAATCTTTGAGGTTGGTCATTCTTGGATAGATGGAAGTAGCAATGGCACCGTATACTCTCTGGAGTTATTGGTTAGTGATGGTCGACAATCGGCACAGAAGTCTCTTTTGGTCACGGTTCTAAACAGAGCGCCTTACCAAATCTTCTCTGAGGGGTTGGAGGCATTTGCAGTCACCCCTCTAGAGATGCCGGAAGTTTTCGAAGACGAAGATGGCATTATTGCCGAATTCAGATGGACTTTCGAAGGGGGAGTCAACTTGGGAGGGGCAGAAATCTCACTTGCATCTGATTTCACTGAAACTAGTTCATTCGAAGCTAAGCCTGTTGTTAGTTGGAGGGAACCGGGGATGAAAAACGTAACAATAGAAGTAGTCGATGACGATGGGAATAGTTCCATTGCTTATTTGCAAGTAGAAATCCTGAATCAAAGACCAGTGGCCCTTTTTGAGCGTCCTCCTGACGGAGAAATAGGTGATGCCTACATTTTCAGTAGCTCATCTTTCGACCCCGATGGGGATTCGTCTGAATTATCCCACTACTGGTCTTTCTCGGACAGGGATTCCCCCATTGAAAATACTACCTCGGTTAGCAGGACTTTTTCCAATCCAGGGCTGCACAGTGTTTCACTCGTAGTTGTCGACGAGAGGGGTTTGGAGTCAGCTCCGAAGACTTTCCTCCTGTATATCGGAAACCCGTTACCAGTTCCAATTATGTCATTCAGCTGTCCCAGTGATGAAGATGGCTTGATGTTTGAGGGCCCTGATAATGAGGGGGAAGGGGTGACTTGGAAGGTCCCCCATACAGACGAAGGGGGTGCCTACGTTGCTCCAGGAAATCTAATCAGATTCGATGGCAGTGAGAGTTTCGACGCTGATCCAGAATTCGAAGGAATGGTTTCCACGGACATAAATAGCCCGAATTGGAATGGCATTGTGGATTGGATATGGGACTTTGGAGACGCAAGTCCCCCATCTACAGGACCTCAAGTCTGGCATAGCTATGAGAGATCTGGAGAATATACTGTCAGACTGACTGTAATCGACGGCTTTGGAGGGGGGGACTCCAATACTACGGAGATGAAGGTGATAGTATCCTCAGCCCCTATGATAGAGACTTCCAATCCCATCAGCACCGAGTACGTTGTCGTCGGTGACTTGGTAAATCTATCCGGGTCTGCCTCCGATTCGGACCTGGTAGCGGGAATAATTGCATGGATGGACGATGATGCGTTTTTCGACAGCGATGGAGATGGAGATTCAAGAAACGATAGAGATAGGAACCTTACGGGCCCCCTAGAGTTTGATTGGGACATCAATGCATTCGTGGATGGGGATTGTATGACGCTATCAGGATGTGATGGTGATTCGAGGAACGACTGGATCATGCCAAATGAGACCTGGACCATTCCCGGTGAAGTACGAATCTCGATGAGGGTCTGTGATGGTCTGAACGTCTGTGAATCCAAGGACTTCGTAATTACAGTTCTCTCCATCCAGGACACCGCACCTCCGAAGACTCTGTCAGACTTAACAGCTGAAGATCTTGTGCCAAGTAGAGAGAGTGCTGGTTTGCTTTCTCTTGTGGCTCTAGTGGCATTTCTTGGCTGGATGGTACTCAGAGAGAGGGATGACGATGAGATGGATGCCTTGGAAAATGTCAAGAAATACGACGTCGATGAAGTCGAAGCAGAAGGGGGCCTTCCTGGAATGGATCAGCACAGCCCGCCTCCGCAACCAAAATACCTTACAGCTGACGAGCGCACCAACAGAGAGTCGGGCTACGTGCGACCGATTAGAACGAGGCGAAAGAAGTGAGTATGAAGGCTGCTGGTGGATTTGGCGCAAATCTCCTTCTGGCTGGAGTCTTGTGCTCAATTATTCTTATTCCAGTGCCAGCTAGTTCCCAATCAGTTGCCTGCGATGTTTCCCCCAGTAGCGACTGGGACTCTACAGAAGACCCAGGGGACTACATATGGGTCGAGGTTCCTGGCTCAATCGAAGTATTCGGCGACAGGGAATCTAGTTTGAAACCCCTAGACAAAGACATCAGTACAGAATGGTCCGACGGAGCATGGGGTAGTTTTCCCGGGATCCGCGTAGAGAATGAGTCTGCGACCGTAATATCACTGGCACTAGAACCGGGTTACAGATACACATTCTGCATCGACTTCAGTTCCAAGGGAGATGCCTACCTCCTTACTGGTGCAAACCTTGACATGTACACGGTTGACTTCTACTGCGATGAAGAAGGTTGGGAATTGATTTGCGATGCACAGGGGTTAGATTCTGTTCCAGTCGAGTACAGGGACCTGTTTACCTGGATTCCGTTCAGGGATTCTCATGCTTACGAGTCGGTTTCATACCAGGAATTCTCAGTAGCGATAGACTCTTCCGGTTCGGCTTGGTCGTTTGCTGGTTTTGGAGATTCGGGAGGGCAAGTTCTGCACTTGGTTCTGGACGGCTGGGACAATAGCCGCGAGGGGGATCATCGGGCTTCCGGGAACATGAGCATAGAGGTTCTGATAGATGTTGAAGAGAGGTTCACGCTTCCGAAGACTGCAGCCTATTTGCTAATCGGCGCACTCCCTCTCTCTTGCATTATCGTACCACTAATTATTCACTGGAAATACCACTCATCCGCATTGGGTGAAAGGGAAGAGGAAGATTTGGTAGAGGTCCCATTCCTAAAGGACAGGGCCTAGAAGTAATCCAAGACTTCCCAGGCGATCCTCAGATCAGACGCGTTGATCCTACCCTGCTGAGCCAAGTGCCAACCAGACTCAGTAGTTGCAAAGACGAGCGTCTGCCCTAACACAGGTGCGTGTATTCTGGACCAGTCCCCGCCGGGACCTAGTCCCATCAAAGAATAATTCACATCGGAAGACTTCAGTTTCAATGCAGACTCAAAAATCCTCAGTGCTTCTTTTCTATCTTTAGTGGCATAACAGGCCTTCACCAAGTCCCCCATGCCCTGTGCATCGATTACATCCTGCGAGATCTCAGAGGCTGAGGGGAGCATCTCCAAAGAGTGTAGAGATGCAATCACTCTGGTTTCCTTTCCTGCTAGTTTTACCAAATCTTCCCTCTTGGAAGGTTCGATGTCGATTTCAAGATCAATCCAACTCGGCTTACTTGCAATCGCTGATTCAAGCACTGAAATCCTATCCTCCTCGCTTCCTGGATAATGGCCTCCTTGGCTCTGTGACCTGCAAGTAATCAATAGAGGTGCTTCTATCGACGATGAAAGAGTCGTGATTGAATCTCCCACATCGATATCTCCCAATTCCAGATGTTTCACAATTACCTCAAAACTATCCTTTTCTCGATCTCCGTTTTTCTCGGTTGAGGTTGTCTTTTCTTCAGACGTCCATAGTAAATCTAGCCGAGCTTCAACAATATCCGCCCCCAATTCCACTGCCTTTGGAGCATCTTTGCACATTTCTTCTACAGTCCTTCCCCTTAGTGTAACGCATACCAGGGGCTTTTGCATGTGAAATGCCGAATTAAGTGACCTGTTTAATCGTGTCGAGAGACGATTGGATAAAATTGCCTCCAATTCAGCGTTTTTATCGGTAAAATACTAGATTTTCCCCCTAAAAAAGGAGAGGGTTATAGACCTCGGCCCACTAAGAATGATGATGTGTTTTGAGGGTTCCCGTAGGGAACCCTCAATTAGAAGGCAATAATATGGCTGATGAATATGGTGCAGAAAGCATACAGGTCCTCGAAGGACTAGAAGCCGTAAGAAAGAGGCCAGGGATGTATCTTGGCGATCCTCATGACGGTTCGGCACTGCATCACTGCATCTGGGAAGTGGTAGACAACTCAGTCGATGAACACCTGGCAGGGCACACAGATTCAATTGAAATAACACTCAACCCTGACAACTCGCTATCAGTGAGAGATTATGGAAGGGGGATTCCTGTAGGAATTCACGAGGAATTCGGAATCTCGGCAGCTGAAGTGATAATGACCAAATTGCATGCAGGCGGAAAATTTGACAATAGCTCGTACAAGGTTTCTGGAGGTCTGCACGGAGTTGGGGTGTCTGCAGTAAACGCGGTTTCAGAATGGATGGAGATGACTATTCACCGAGATGGGGTGGTCTATTTCCAACGGTATGAAGCCGGCGTACCGGTAGAGGCACTGAAGGAGATTGGGAAGTGCGAAGATACGGGGACGCTAATAGCATTCAAGCCCGATTTATCGATATTTACTGATATTGTCGAGTTTGATTTTGAAGAGGTCGATACCAGAGTGGGTGAAACCGCATTTCTAAATGCGGGACTGAGGATTGCAATTGCCGACCTTAGAGGTTCTGAATCACACACTTCAGAACACCTGTATGAAGGTGGACTCTCCGAATATGTGAGTCAACTAAATGAGAGGAGGGAGGTTTTGCATGAGGAAGTCATCACGATCAAAGGAGAAAAAGAGATTGAGAAGGGCGAGGTCGAAGTCGAGTTAGCGCTCCAATGGTCCGATGCATTCAGCGAATCGATTCGTTGCTATACCAATATCATAAGAAACAAAGATGGGGGCACCCACATGTCTGGTTTACGGACGGCTCTGACCAGTTCTGTTAACTTGTATGCAAAGAAGAAGAAGCTCCTCAAAGGAGATGGTTTGTCGGGCGATGACGTACGAGAGGGATTGGCTGCAGTAGTGAGCGTCAAGCACCCTGACCCCTCTTTCTCCTCCCAAACTAAAGATAAGCTGGTGAGCAGTGAAGTTACAGGGATTGTTCAGACGATTGTTTATGACAAACTAGGCGAGTTCTTCGAAGAAAACCCATCAGTTGCGAAGCAGATTGTTGAGAAGGCGCTACTTGCATCCAAGGCGAGGGAGGCGGCACGAAAGGCCAGGGACCTCACTCGTAGAAAGGGGGTTCTGGAAGGGGGCGGTCTACCTGGCAAACTTGCCGACTGCCAATCACGAGACCCGAGCGAGTGCGAGGTTTACCTCGTAGAGGGCGATTCTGCAGGTGGATCGGCAAAAACGGGAAGGGATCGTAGGATACAAGCGATTCTGCCCCTTAGGGGGAAGATCCTCAATGTGGAAAGGCAGAAGCATAATGCTGCAAAGGTGTTCCAAAACCAAGAGATTCAGACCATGATTCGTGCGCTAGGTGCTGGTGTCGGCAATCCTGACCCCGATAAAGAAGAGCAGGAGGAGGGGGTCTTCGATACTAGTAAACTTCGATATTCGAAGATAATAATAATGTGCGACGCAGATATTGATGGTGCTCACATTAGGACACTGATGTTGACGTTTCTCTGGAGATTCATGAAACCTGCAATAGAGGAGGGGCACGTATTCATCGCTCAGCCCCCACTTTATCAATTGACTAAAGGAAGAGTGAGCAAATACGTATTCTCCGATGAAGAAAGGGATTCGGTTACTCTGGAGTTACAAGGAGACAATCCAAACGCAAAAATAGGCATCCAGAGATACAAGGGGCTCGGAGAGATGAATCCGGAGCAACTATGGGATACTACGATGAATCCAATGACTAGGACGATGCTGAAGGTAACTGTCCAGGATGCAGAGGAGTCTGATGAGTTATTCGAGATTCTGATGGGGGATGATGTCCCTGATAGGAGATCCTTCATCGAAAAGCATGCCAAGGAGGTGACCAATCTTGACATCTGAAGAAGGGGGGGACGTAGAATTGCCGGAAAATAATGAGAACATCCTGAATCATTCTTTGAATGAGGAAATGAAGACATCGTACATCAACTATGCAATGTCAGTAATCATTGGAAGGGCCCTCCCTGATGCCAGAGATGGCTTGAAACCTGTTCATCGACGTGTACTGTATGGTATGCACGAAGGTGGTCACACCTCCGAGAAGAAGTATAGCAAGTCCGCCCGTTCAGTCGGGGAGGTGATGGGTAAGTATCACCCTCATGGGGATCAGTCAATCTATGACACCATGGTCAGGATGGCTCAAGATTTCTCACTAAGGTACCCCCTTGTCGATGGGCAGGGAAACTTCGGTTCGATTGATGGCGACCCACCTGCAGCAATGAGATACACAGAAAGCAGACTGGATAAAATCTCAAAACACATGCTAGAGGATATTGAAAAGAAAATTGTCGACTTCCAACCCAACTTCGACGATTCCGAGATGGAGCCTACGGTACTTCCTGCAAGGCTGCCAAATCTGCTTTTGAATGGGAGCGATGGGATAGCAGTCGGGATGGCGACAAGAATACCACCTCACAACCTCACAGAGGTTGCGGGCGCGATAAGGTTGCATATCGATACGATTCTGGAAGAAGGAGTCGATAAGAAGGGAATTCCCAGTATTTCTCTTGAAGAGTACATGCAGCATGTGAAGGGCCCTGACTTTCCCACCGGTGCTACCATCCATGGAATAGATGGCATCGTCGACATGTACTCCACGGGCAAGGGAAGATTTCACATACGCTCAAAGTGCGATGTTGAAGACGATTCCAGAGGGAAGAAGATAGTCATTCACGAGATTCCATACCAAGTCAAGAAATCGGACATGCTAGTCCATATTGCAGAATTGGTATCAAAGGAAGTCGTCACCGGAATCAGGGACATACGCGATGAGTCTTCCAAAGAAGGGATTCGAGTTGTGATAGAGGTGAAGAACAATTCTGATCCACATGCAGTACTCAATCAGCTATTCAAATCAAGCAGATTGCAAGAGTCATATTCTGCCAATATGATGGGGATCCTGGATGGCAGACCGGTTCTACTCTCCCTACCAGTGATGCTGCACACGTATGTCGGTCACAGGGAAGAGATCATCGAAAGGAGAGCTGTTTTCGATCTTGAGAAGGCCGAATCAAGGGCCCATATCCTCGAAGGGCTAGTAAAGGCGCAGGACCGAATTGAAGACGTCCTAACGGCTGGTAGGGGGAGTTCTGGGAGGGAGCAATTTGAGTCGATACTACAAGGAAGCGAGAAGTTTCCAAAAATTGCCAAGTTCGATTTCACAAAGCCGCAGGCAAAGGCGATAGCAGAAAGGCGCTTGTATCAACTGAGTCGCCTAGATGTGGACAAGGTCACCAATGAATTCGAGGATCTGAAAATCAAGATTGCCGATCTCCAAGATATTATCGGATCAAGATCGAGGCGTTTGGAAATACTGATTCAAGAGCTTGATGATATGGTAGAAAGCCATGGGGACGAGAGGCTTTCGGAAATCGACCCGATGCCACTCTCGATGGATAGGGAGGACCTTGTTGCAGAGGAGGCAATTGTGATCTCACTCACTACTGACAACTACATCAGGCACTTGCCCGTAGAGGCATTCAGACTTCAGAATAGAGGAGGCAAGGGGCTCAAGGGAGTTGCTACCAAAGATGAGGATGCGCCGTCCAAGATAGTCACTTGCTTCTCTAAGGACCGGCTTCTGATTTTCACTGACAAAGGAAGAGTGTACGGATTGAGGGCATGGGAGACTCCATCGGCCAGCAGATATGGAAAGGGAAGCCACATCAGAAACCTACTGGAGGGGATTCGAGATGACGAGAAAGTAATCTCCATACTCCCGATGGAAAGATCGCTGATAGAAAATCCAGAAGGCCATTTCCTGATGTTTGCAACCGCCAATGGCAGGATAAAGAAGAGCAGACTCTCCGAATACTCTAGAATCAATCGGAACGGCAAGTTCGCATTGAAGTTCGCGGACGGGGATAGTGACAATCTTGTATCGGTGAGGCCCGCGACGGATGCGGACCACGTAGTACTAGTCTCCGCATCTGGCAATGCCTGCAGATTCATGCCATCCGAGGAGAAGACGAGGGTCTCTCCTGAGACTGGCGAGACAGTTACCACCTATGTTGTCAGGGTCCAAGGAAGAATCAGCCAAGGAGTATCTGGAATGAAGCTGGCAAAAGGTGACAGAGTCATCGGGATGATAGTGACTGATGACTTTGACACAAGTGTGCTTACTATCTCCAAGTATGGAATGGCAAAGCGGAGCAGATTGGGTTCTGGAGAGATGTTGCCATTGACAGAAGAGGGGGCCGCGATAGTTGACGAGACTGGGAGTCAAGTTTTCGAGAGGGATGGTTACAGGAAGACTAATCGAGGCACAAAGGGCGTCAGGACGATGTCATTGAGAGACGGTGATGAGATCGTCAGCGTGAGGCAGATTCCCGACTTGGAGGACCAGTTGTTCATGCTGACAGGATCAGGGATGATGATCAGGATGATCTCAGGACAGACAAAGGAGACCCTTGGAAAGGTGACCAAGGGCACTAGGATTATGGAATTGCGGAGTCGGGATCGCACTGGATATGTGGACGAGATTGTTTTCGTTGCCAGGCTCCCTTCCGAACTAATCAGCACTGGAGAAAGTCTGGCAGAGGAAGAGTAGTCTGACCGTTCTGCTTAAGCACGAATCTCTGGTCGTGTAATTACTGCGGCAGTCGCATAGCCTGGCCATTGCGCTGGATTGCTAATCCAGTGGTGTTTCACCTCGGGAGTTCGAATCTCCCCTGCCGCGCCACCAAAAAGAGGGAGGATTCATCCATATTGGTGCTCTCACAAGTCCGTGGTCGACGGATGGGTCATTCTTGAAACGGGAGCGGGGCTGTTACTCATTCTTGCTGTAATGGCACTATTATGGGCTTTTGTTAGGCATCTTAGGCTAAGGCCGTCTAACGATAGGTCATGGGTTAATGACAACGAGAGGCTGACTACTGCTGAATTCGATGATGGAGAGGTGACCATTCGCAATGTGAGGGACTTTGAATGGCGTAGCAACAGAGATTTCGACAAAAGATGGGTGGATATGAAGATAAATCTGGATGATGTTTCCAAGATCTGGTTCATTCTGGAATATTTCGACCCAACGAGGAGGCAGATGGCACATACGATAATGAGTTTCGAGATGCGGGACGGTACGAGACTAGCCTGTTCGATAGAGGTCAGGAGAGAGAAGGGGGAGAGGTACCATCCGGTAAAGGGACTCTTCAGGCAATACGAGTTGATTTACGTCTGGGCAACCGAGAGAGATGTGATTGGAGTAAGGACGCGTTGTAGGAAGAGGTCTGTGACTCATCTTTTCGAAGCTGTAGTACTTGGCCCGGGAAATGAGAGGAGGATGCTGGAGTCTTATCTAAAGAGGACCAACAAGCTCAGCCAGAGTCCAGAGTGGTACAACACAATAACCAATACCTGTACAACAAACATAGTTGGGCACGTCAACGAAGTCTATCCCGGGAGAGTTCCCCGAGCAGTAGCAGTTCTGCTCCCAGGCCTCAGTCCGAATCTGCTTCAGAGAAATAACTTGGTGAAGATAGAAGGGACGATTGAGGAAACCCTGAGGAACAGCATTATCGATGAGAGGGCGAAGTCTTGGGATGGCACGAGTGATTTCGGAGATTGGATTAGGGAGCAAGGCAGAGGGGAGCATTCAACTGAATGACTCTGATGCGCCTTTGTGCTAAACATCCATCCACTCGAAAAACCCGAGTTGGTCCGATGGTTTCTGCCACCATCGAAGAGCCATATGATTCGCTGGATTGCACTTGCATCTCAATCCGATTCATGGATAAATCTGGATTTCCAAGGAATCCCTGGAAGAGACATCGAGTCTATGGCCGAGTGCATGGAGAAAATGGGTGCCTCCATAGAAAGAAGCAGTCAGAGATGGTCAGTTCGGAGGCATGTGGGCGGACTTTATTTGCCAGTTTCTACCCTTAATTGTGGCAACTCCGCCACTACAGCAAATTTCGTCTCTGCGATTGCAGCGTGCATGGATGGCCCGGTAGAAATTGATGGTGACCAAACCCTACGAAGAAGAGACCTGTCACCTATGACTTCAATACTAAGAGAACTAGGTTGCGAGGTCTCTTCTGATCGCCTCCCATACACGGTTTCTGGGCCGATTTGCAAAGGTCATTCTATCATAGATGAGTCGTTTTCAAGCCAGACCCTTTCGGGGATGATACTAGCATCTCCTGCATTTCCCGGAGATGTTAGAATATCACTTCAAGGTAAAGCAGTGAGTCGTTGGTACAGGGATCTAACGATCGAATGCAGCATCCTTAGTGGCTGGAATGGGGCCTACGAGGAGGTTATTTCCCTATCCCCATGGGTTGTTGGGGCACCGGAAATAATCGAAATACCCGAGGAAACAAGCCTGCTCCCCATCTCACTTCTTTTCGACAGACTGCACGGGACAGAAAGCTTGGATTACAGCAAATTCGAAGGTTCCCCAGTCCAAGTATCATTAGAAATGGCAACCTCAGAGGGGCATGGAGAAATTAGCCTAAGAGATTCTAGTGATGTGATTTCCCCCTTGGCGGCGTTGATGGCAATGGGCAACGGCGGGGAAATTGTGGAAGCGGCGCATGCGAGGGGAAAGGAGTCCAATAGAATAGTTTCAACGATCAGAATGCTATCCTCATTTGGAATTGAAGTGGAAGAAAGAGTCGATGGTTTGTCCATTCCCGGGGGGCAGCACCCAATCGAACCAACGGAAGAAATTGATTGTGAACATGATCACAGGCTGGCGATGACTGCTGCGGTTCTTGCTACTAAAGTTGGAGCAAGATTATCTGGGCACGAGATCTGTGATGTCACGCATCCGGGTTTCTTGGATATGATTGCACCTGAATTAGCAGAGATGTGATATTGTGTTGGGGGATTATTGGAAAAGGAACACGGGCACACATTTGCTTCTTATTCTGGTTGCAGTGATATGGGGCTCTACTTGGGCAGCGGGCAGATTTCTAAGTTATGGATTGAACGAGGAAAACCCGGCCACACTCAGTCCTGCAACTTCTGCTTGGTTGAGATACGCATTCGCAGTTTCGGTATTCTTTGTATGGTCGATTTCAAGCCGTGGCGAGCGCTCGTTTCGATTTCTCCCGCCTAGTCGTGAGTCTTGGGTTTTCTCAATTTGGCTGGGCCTTCTGGGAACTATGGCATACCAATTGTTATTCATGCACGGGATGAGTTGGACTGCGGCAGGGGATGCGTCTCTAATCATACCCATGAATCCCGTATTTACTGTCCTTCTGGCGGTCCCCATGCTAGGGCAGAGAATCTCGGCAAGAATGTCTGTTGGGCTACTGATTGGGATTTCCGGGGTGGTGGTTGTCGTGGGTTGGAGTCCGAACTCTGGAATTCCAATAGAGCATAGGATCCTAGGGGATTTGATGATTCTCTTGGCTGCACTCTCCTGGGCTGCTACTAGCAATCTGACGAAGATCATGCTTTCATGGGAAAGTGGCTACTCATCACTAGAGATTGTAGTATGGTATTCTGTAACCGGTTGGGCTTTGCTTTCTCCTTGGGTAATCGCTGAGAATTGGGGATCTGCGGTTCCAGAGCCAAGCGCGGCAGAATGGCTGACAATTGCGTATCTTGGGGTAATATCCACTGTCCTATCATACGTTTTGTTCGCAAAGGGAATAGAGTTGATTGGCCCCACGGCTGCCTCTTCATACGTCTTTCTTGTCCCGGTCTTCGGAGTTCTTGGAGGATGGTTACTCCTTGGCGAGGAGATTGGCGCTTCCATGATTCTCGGATTCGTTCTAATCGTAGTAGGAGTGACGGAAGTGCAGAGGGAAAGCGAGCGTTTGACTGCAGTTTCCTGATGCAGGCTGGTGCCTCACCGTTAAATACGGAGGGTCAGTGGCCGGCCAACGAGGTGATTGAGTGGCACGTAAACCGGCAAAGATGTACAGGCAAATCAAGGGGCAATCATTCACTAGGAGAGAGTACACAGGCGGTGTCCCGAACAACAGGATTCTGCGATACCATATGGGAAACAGGAAGAAGTCAGAGACTGGTGGTTTTCCTGTAGCAATTGAGTTGTATTCTGACAATGCGTGCCAAATCAGGGACTCGGCTCTAGAGGCAGCTAGACAAGTGGCAAACTCGACAATCAGAGAAGAGGTTGGGCCGATGGGTTATGCACTCAGGATGCACACATATCCTCACCAGATCTTGAGGGAAAACAAGCAAGCGACTGGTGCTGGTGCCGACAGGGTTTCACAGGGTATGCGCTTATCTTTCGGAAAGAACGTAGGAACCGCAGCTAGAGTCCAGAGGGGGCAGACCGTTATTTCCATCAAGACCGAGGCTGAAGGTTATCTTGCGGCAAAGAACGCATTGAGGAAGGCGAGTTGCAAATTCCCCACACCTTGCACTATCAAGGTTGTACAGGGCTCCGAGCATTTGAAGGGCCTAGTGTGAGGCCAAGGGGACATGTCCCAAACGGATCCGTTGACGGTTTTGCAAGACTCACTGAGAGGTGCTCCCATAATTTGGAAGGGGGAGTATCCCTATTTCATACACCCAATATCAGATGGAATACCCAGGATGGAAGCAGAGGTCCTAAGAGCAACCAGGGATCTTATTGTTAGCATGGTTGATTGGTCCCAGATAGACCTTATTGTCAGCGTAGAGGCCATGGGACTCCCCTTACTAGCGGCCGTGGGGGAGGCGACTGGAAAGCCGACGGTGGTGATTCGGAAAAGATCCTATGGGATGGAAGGAGAGGTCAGGGTTGATGTTTCTACAGGCTATTCCAGTTCGACTGCCTACATCAATGATATTTCTCCCGGAGAGAGAATACTTGTTGTTGATGATGTGATTTCGACTGGTGGCACCCTAGAGCCACTGCTCGAAACTCTAGAAGGCATGGGAGCAGTTCTCCAAGACGTGATTGTTGCTATAGAAAAGGGAGATGGTAGGGAGAGGCTATCGGAAGAGAGGCCGGAATGGCCGATTAGGACCCTTGCCAGAATCGACATAGTTGATGGAAAGGTAGAGATTGTAAATTAATAGGTGATTTCTTGTGGATCTGAATAGGCATGTTCGAACTCGATGATTTGATTGAGAGGATCAAGAGCAATGACAATCGACTTGTGGCACTCCAAGTTCCAGAAGGCCTGAAGATGCAGGCATTGGAAATGATGGATGCGATCGAAGAAGACACCTCTGCCAGAATAATCCTTGCAGCTGATCCCTGCTACGGTGCTTGTGACCTTGTCCACGACAAGATGCAGCGAATGGGCGTAGAGCTTGTTGCCCACATGGGCCACTCACAAATGAATATCGATTCTGGGATGCCCACTGAATTCATCAACGTGACCTATGATGGCGATCCTGCAATTGATCCAGTACTTCCAATCCTATCTGCACATCGCAAAATCGCAGAAAGGCGCCTCTCTGAGTCTGTGAATGATGAGATGAGCGAAGAAGAGGCGCAGGAGAGGTTCATGGATGCGGTGGGCAGGGTGGCTCCTCTGAAGGGGGCGAAGCTGGGACTAGTTGGGAGCATTCAGCATCTGCACCTAATATTCGACTACAAGGAGAGGCTGGAATCTGCAGGATTCGAGGTTGAGGTTCCAGTGGGTGGTGCCAGGCTATCATTCCCCGGTCAAGTACTGGGATGCAATTATTCTGGAGATAGGGACGACATAGGGCACTACCTATTCCTTGGGAGTGGGGATTTCCACCCCATCGGCTTGGTCCTCCACACGGGAAAACCATTAGCGATGCTGGACCCATACACCGGTGGTGCTGAGGAAATGTCGTTTGAGAGGATCGAGGGGATTCTAAGACAGAGGTTCGGACTGATCATGTCTTCTGATAAGGCGAAGACCTTTGGAATTCTAATTGGCGAGAAACCCGGCCAGATGAGGAGGAATCTTGCATTGAGGATGAAGAGGAAATTGGAAAAGCACGGCAGGAAGGGTTACCTGCTTGCATTGGAACATGTAGGGCCCGAACTAATCGACTTCTATCCAGTTGATGCATTTGTCAATACTGCATGTCCAAGGATAGCGATTGACGATTCAGTACGTTATGCAAAGCCGCTGCTAACTCCATTTGAGCTCGAGGTCGTTCTAGGTGACAAGAAATGGGAAACCGGGTACAAGTTCGATGAGATCCCATAGGCCGTTGAAGACAGCCTTACGTCATCTAAATCAGCAAGTTGTTCTCAACTTTACGTTGTCGAGAAGATTACTCTTCTTCGTCGTCGTCATCGTCACCCAAGAGGCTTCCCAGTCAAGTTCATCTTCTGCTGAGATGAAGTATAGTACCCCCATAGCTACTGCTACTAGCAGGCCAACGATGTCTTGAGTGCTGAAGCCGGTGTCTGGCCTCATTGCATCCATGCTGCCGATTCCAATCAGATCGATAATGAAGAGTTTCTCTTCACCGCCACCGAGCAATCCTGCC
>Ga0209404_10000597_pt1 | contig 27904 bp, 29 predicted proteins | sample TroAtlMetagenome_2_FD_187447 | JGI IMG/M metagenome (GOLD analysis project Ga0209404, IMG submission 187447) | Marine eukaryotic phytoplankton communities from Atlantic Ocean - Tropical Atlantic ANT8 Metagenome (SPAdes) (version 2) | ecosystem: Environmental > Aquatic > Marine > Oceanic...
AGAAAAATTTTTCTGTTTTTTTTTTCGATAGTACATATGTACTATTAAAATCCTAGTACTGATGTACTATAGTACAAATGTACTACTATGTGCCAGTTGGCAAGCTGTCCATATTTCCTAGCATAGTGCTAGTAAATAAGTATATAATGACTATGTCAGCAACAAGCTGACGGACGAGTCCAAGTCCTAAACGCAGTGACTGGTTTTAAAGAAGGTTTAACCGGCCGCGAGGCTGCACCACAAAAAACCTTCACTTCTTTATCTTTATCATTCTTTCTAATGGCTTACATATCGCAAGAAGAGAAAAAGAAATTAGCGCCTGGAATTAAAGCAGTTTTAAAGCGCTATAAAATGAAGGGTACACTTTCAATCAACAATTATTCTACCTTAGTTTGTACCTTAAAAAGTGGATCTATTGATTTTGGCAAACTTAACAATGAAACTTATGAAGATGTTAATGTCTATCATATAGATAGATTCTACGAGGGAAAAGCACAAGAATTTTTGAATGCTTTACTGCTAGCAATGAAAGGCCCGGACTGGTTTGATAAAAGTGACTTAATGACTGACTATCATCATGTAGCTCATTACTGTGACATAACTATTGGCAGTTACAAAAAACCTTATCTAGCACCAGCTTAAACCTTTCCCAGGGCCTCTAAATGGCCCTCTGAAGGGCTTAAAATAATCCTTAGACGGATTCTACCTTCACACTAAAAAACAAGCATAGGAGAGCATCATGGCCCGTAGGTTATTATTGAAGAAAAATTATTACTCTGATGAAATTTATCAAGAAAAAGGTTTCAAAAATAGACGCGCTTATCTTGATAGTTTAAGAGAAGAATATGGCGCTTACACTGTTACTCAATTCTTGAATTTACTTCCATCAAGTGAAGATTTTGACGGGTTAATTACTAGCTTAAATGATTATAGAGCTAGTCATGATTTATCCACTAAATAACATTTTTATTCTTTATTCTTTATTATTATGTCTACTAGATCAGCAATCATTTTCCAAAATGATAACACTTTTCATGGCGTTTATTGCCATATGGATGGATACCCTAGCCATCAATTGCCAATTTTAAAAGAACATTATAATGATGTTTATTCAATTAGAAAATTATTATCTAAAGGTGATATTTCCCAGTTAAGAACAACAATTACTTGGGATTATTATCATGATAAGACTAAAACAAGAAAACCTCAGCCCTTATATTATAACGAAAGAGGTGGAAAATCATTCCAAATTATAACAACTGGTTTGTTAAATTGCCTAGAAAACTATTACAATTGTGGTTGTGAATATGCTTATATATTTATTCCTACTGCTAAAAAATGGGTTGATTATAAGTTATCTAATAAATTATTAGAATGTTTCAAAAGAAGTAAATTAGATCAAGATATTATATCAAAATGCATTCATCTTTAATCCTTAATTTCCTTTATTCTTTATCATTATGCAAGCTCATTTACTTCCAAAAACTATTAAAGATTATCAGCAAAAATGTGGCTTAAATTATAACAATTTAATGTCTACTAATCCTAAGACTGATAAAAACAAATTGCCTACTAATTTATTACATTTAGCACCCTCTAATATTTCAGGTTTTAATGTATGCAAATTTGCAGGTAATTGCAAAAAAATATGTTTACATTTTAGCGGTAATCCTGCTTATTTTAATAATAAGTTTCAGTCTAGAATAAATAAAACTTTATCATTTAATAGAGATAAAGATATGTTTATTAAATTACTTATTTTAAATATTTGTAGGAATTATAAAAAGAATTTTTATACAAAAATAGGCGTTAGATTGAACGGAACTTCCGATATTTTATGGGAGAAAATTAATGTTTTTATAGATAAATCTACTAGCAGTTTTATACATAGAAGGTTTAATATTGACATAAGACCAGGCAGTTACTCTAACATTTTTAATGTATTTTTAGAAAATAATATTTATTTAAAATTCTACGATTATACCAAAAATATCGTAGATCGTGACTTAAAAGAGTGTATTAAATCAAATTATCATTTAACTTTTAGCTTTGATGGATATTCAAATAAAAAGAATGTAGAACACTGCAAAATGGCTCTAGAAAGTGGCTTAAATGTTGCGGCTGCTATAAACATCAAAAGAGGGAAAAAACTCCCTGCAAGGCTCTCAGCATTTGATAGAGTCATGAAAACTTTTGACGGTGATATTTCTGATGAAAGATTTAACGATCCTGCTAATAGATTAATTTTGTTAAGGTTCAAAAATCCTTTAGGAACAAAAATTACTGTCAAGGATGTTGAGCGGTTTTGTATAGCTTAAAAAAAAACCTTGCAAGCTTTTTATTTAAAAATTTGCAGGGTTTACTTTTGACCAAGTCGATTTTTTGAATTTTTACATTTGACCAACTCGTTTTTTTGAGATTTTGAAAAATATCAACCCTAAAAAATTTTGCTTGAACTTTTATAGTCCTCTGAAAATTTTGCTTGAACTTTTGATCAACTTAAAAAAATTATATATCTAATTTGATCAACTTAAAAAATTTTTGTTTTTCATTTGATCAGCTTAAAAAATTTTAAAATCTTATTTGATCAATTTGATTTTTTTATTTTTATATTTGACCAATTTGAAAAAATTTTTTTCTTCTTTTTAGTGCTTATAAATCAACTTTAAAAGTGTTATTTCTTCATGATAATAGAAAAGGCCCTTAAGTAAAATTAAGGGCCTTGTAGTGGATTTTATGAGGGACTCGCTGACTTTTTTACAGGGACTCGCTGACTTTTTTACAGGGACTCGCTGGCTTTTTTTCTCTCAGAATTTTTTTGATCTTTTTCTGGGATGGTACATATGTACTACTCAAAATAATGGTACAAATGTACTAGTATTAGTACAAATGTACTATAGTACAAATGTACTACTCTGACTGCTGTGTATCATTTTATACAATTATATTGTATCACGATGAACTATATTTTTCTGTAGCAAATTATACAAAATTAATTATCAATTAACAGGGTTAATCTGTTGAGTTAGATAATATTTTGCAAATGCATTTTACCCTTAAAAATATTATTTATTTTCACAAAATGGTATCAAAAATATCAACAAAAACAGCATTTTTATCAGAAAAATATCACTATAGAAACATAAAAATGTCTTCAAAAATGTTATTTTGTAAATGTAAACATCTTTTTAAAGATATTATTTAAGTTTGAAAAATGGATTAGAAAATATGAATGAAAATAATCATTTTAGTGATTAAAAATATTAATTTCAAAAAGCATATATGGTTTTTTAAGTGTTATTTTTAAATCATAATTAGTTTGCTAAATAATAACTTGAAAAACAAAAAATGCCCTGGAAAATAACAATCAAAAATTACAGAATGGTTTCTAAAATAACAATTTAAATTTACAAAATGGTTTTTAATTTGATATTCAAAAACTGAAAAATGATTGACAAAATGATAAAAAGTTTTTTCAAAAATGATTTGTAAAATGATATTTTATTTTTGCAAAATGGTTTACAAAAATGATACTTTATTTTTACAGTTTGATTTTTCGTTAACAATTTATTTTTCAAATTAGCGATCGAATGTAACACAATTTTTTCACAGATACTATCTATTATTAATACATAGTAAATACTAAATAATAATAATTAATTAATAGTTCATACTTTTATGCAATTAATATTATTTAGCAATCACTATCTAATAATATTACTTAATAATCACTATCGAATGTAACACAATTTTTTCACAGATACTATTTATTTATATTATTTAGTAATCACTATTTATTATTAATACATAGTAATCAGCTATTTAATTATAATTAATTAGTGATTCCTTATGTAATATTAATAATTAGCAAATATTATTAATTGTTAATTCTTATTAGTAACTCAAGATCCCTTGGTATGACTGGGCTTTATTTTTCGCCTTGTGACAGTCTAGAAACTGTCTTTTTTTCTTAATATTTTGTCACAATCCTACTTTTTTGCTAGGAAATTTGATATAATGAAGGTAAGAAAAGTTTCATTGGAATTTTTCTTTTATCCTTCACATTTTTTCAAATGTTTTTTTCAAGATTGTTCAAAACTCCAAAAAATCAAGATTGGAGAATTTTACAATATTATGGGATCAAAATGGGATGGTTACCAATTTTTGAAAATCTTTCAGAATTGGACGCGACTAGAAAATGTAAATTTATTCGGAGAATTTCTCCAAAAAATATTTACAAAGTCGAATTAGCCTACTAGATTAATAACTAAGGGAGGCAAATAAGTCTCCCTTTTTTATTACTTAGTGAAGAAATATCTCTCACTAAATAACATTTTATAAAACTATTTCTTTCCCTAAAATGAAAACAATTCTTTTAATTTATGTTCCTTTCTTGTTATTTATTAATTTAATGTTGCTGCCTAATTTACAACAATTCGAGGCAAATTCTCAAGAAAGATTACAACAATTAGACGCAGTTTATGGCTACTTGAATGATGAAAATTTCTAACAATTGGCCCGCTAAATAACATTTAAGCTCCTCTATTATGAGGGGCTTTTTTGTTGCTTAGTGATTCAATATGGTCTGTTCAATATTATTTAGTATTCTAATATGACTTACTAAGTATTAAATAGTTAAACAATATCCTCGCTAAGTATTACTCAACAAGCCAAAATGGGCTGTTAATTAACAATCAAGAAAGCAAAAGGGCACGATGAGTATTAATTAGTGACACAATATGCCTGCTAAATGTTATTCAACCATGCAATATCCTTGCTAACTATTATTTAGCCTCACAGATTGCATTCTTAAATAACAAATAACAGGGCAAGAGGGCACGCTAACTAATACTTAGTGAAGGAATATCCTTGCTGAGTATCAATTAGTAGGCAAAATGAGCCACTAAATGAGGCTGTGCAGAATAAATTGCGGGGATAAGTAATGTCTTTCAGGAAAAATGTAGGCTTAAATATTAGCTAAGGGGGCAAAAAGGGCACGCTGGGTATTAATTAGCCTGAGGAATACAATACTAAGTAACAATTAACACAGGGATTGCTTCCTTATCTAACAATTAGTGGGCCTAATATCCTTGCTGAGTATTAAATAGCAAAGCAATATCCTTGCTGAGTATTACTTATCCAGGGCAAAAGGGCACGCTGGGTAATATTTAGTGAGACAATATCCTCGCTGGGTATTACTTAAGGGGACAAATATCCTCGCTGGGTATTACTTAGCGGCTCAATATGCTTTGCTAAATAATAAATAGTGGAAATATTAGGGGGTATGTTACTGTTAGTAACTGAAGGGCCTAATATGTCCTTGGGTTGCTAACAACAATCCAGGCTTTTTAGGGCGCTAAAATATTATTTAAGGACGCAATATCCTTGCTGAGTATTATTTAGCGAGTAAATTAGACTGCTAAATGAGGTCGTACAGAATAAATTACAGCGCTAAGTAATATCTCCCAGGGAAATCACAGGCTTAAATGTTAATTAAGGAGGCAAAAGAGCACACTGGGTAATACTTAGTGACTCAATATCCTTGCTAAGTATTACTTAGTGAGCAAATTAGACCACTAAATAACATTTAATATAGTACATGTGTACTAAAAATGGGTCCTTTGGGGCGCTATGGGCGAGGATGGTATCAAACCCCAAAATTTTTCTAGGCACAAAATGTAAGAAGTTCTTACATCGCTTACAGGACAACTTTCAAAAAAATAAAACACTAGTAAAAATGCGGGATTATAGCACATGTATCCAAGTTTGCTATTGTAAGCAAAGTGTAAGTTCTTACATTATTAATGCCTTTAATCAGTAGAAAAGAAGCTGCCGAGCAGATGGGTGTAACCGTGCAGGCTGTCTACGGTGCAATCAAAGAGGGGCGTCTGACTGCGATGGAGGACGACAGGGGGAAGATCGTTATAAATAGTGACACTATGAAAGATGAATGGACGAAGAAATCAGCATTTAAGAGGATGCGTAGGGAGGCCGCTACAAATAGAAATGCGAAAAAAACAAGGAATAGCAAGACAAATGAATCGATTCCTGATTATGAAGAGAGTAAAGCTAGAACAGAGCACCTAAAAGCTGAGTTGCTGGAGTTAGAGAGGAAGCAGAAGGAACAAGATCTTGTCCCGATGTCAGAAGTCAAGATTTCATGGGAGAACGTTATTACTACTGCACGAACAAAATTACTAGGTGTCCCATCTAAAGCGAAGCAGCGCATTCCTGATCTCGACACCAATGCGATGAGTCACCTGGAGGATATTATTCGTGAGGCTTTAGAGGAGTTGGCTTCTCCTCAAGCAGCATGAGCAGTATTACAGAACTAGAAAAAGCGGCTTTTTCTTCTTTTAAGCCGCCTAGGAAATTAACTCTTAGTGAATGGGCCGATGAATACGCTTATTTGTCTGCGGAATCAAGTGCGGAAGGTGGAAGATGGAGGACTTTGCCGTATCAGAAAGGGATTATGGATGCAATTACTGATCCTAGCGTCGAACAAGTCACGGTAATGAAGTCAGCTAGGGTTGGTTATTCTAAGATATTAAATCACATCATTGCTTATCATATTCACCAAGACCCGTGTAGCATAATGATCGTGCAACCCACAATTGAGGACGCGACTGGTTATAGCAAAGAGGAGGTAGCGCCTATGATTAGAGATACAAAATGTTTACATGGACTGGTTAGTGATGCTAAATCAAAGGATTCTACAAATACACTTTTACAGAAGCAATTTCCTGGTGGGACATTGTCTTTGGTAGGTGCAAATAGCGCGAGGGGATTTCGTAGGGTTAGTAGAAGGATCGTCTTGTTCGACGAAACGGATGGCTATCCTGCATCGGCAGGAACTGAAGGTGACCAGATCAAACTAGGTATTAGGAGAACAGAATATTTTTGGAATAGAAAAATAGTTGCTGGTAGTACTCCAACTATCAAGGATTTCAGTCGTATTGAGCGGTTGTATGGTCAGTCAGATCAGAAGCGTTACTATGTCCCCTGCCCCGAATGTAACCATTACCAATACTTGAGATGGGCCAACATCCGTTGGCATGACAACGATCCATCGACTGCCGCATATGCATGTGAGGGATGCGGTTGTTTAATCCCCCATAGTAAGAAGAGATGGATGGTTGAACGTGGTGAGTGGAGAAGTACTCAACCAGGGAATGGCAAGCATGTCGGATTTCATATTTGGGCCGCATATTCCTATTCACCAAATGCGAGTTGGTCGAATCTAGTTGAAGAATTTTTAGAGAGTAAGAACGAGCCTGAACAATTAAAAACTTGGATTAATACGATTTTGGGTGAAGTTTGGGAAGATGAGTACGCTTCCAAGGTTGGAGCTGATGCTCTTATGGAGAGAGCTGCTAGTGCTCACTACGAGGCAGGCATCCCACCAGAAGAGGCTCTCGTTTTGTGTCTCGGATGCGACGTTCAAGACGACCGTCTTTCGATGTCTGTTTTTGGTGTAGGTCGGAATGAGGAATTATTCCTTATAGATAGGAAGGTTATTTATGGTTCTCCTTCGAGGGCTGATTTATGGAAGCAGTTCGATGAAGTTCTGATGAGTAAGTATACGAGTGCTGATGGTGTAGAAATGAAGATCGAAAGTGCGGCGATAGACACTGGAGGTCACTTCACTCATGAGACATACCAGTATGTAAGAGAGCGTTCACATCTTGGCCTGATTGGAATAAAAGGTGTCGGTACTAAGGGCAAACCTCCACTAGGAAAACCTTCAAGGGTAGATATCAATTTTTCAGGAAAGGCATTGAAGAGGGGAGTTCAATTATTCCCAGTCGGGGTCGATATTATTAAAACTACATTGCATAATCGTTTAAAAGACGCTGAGAAAGGGAAGGGATTTATCCATTTTTATCCAACTATTACTCCTGATTACTTCGAGGAATTAACAGCAGAAAGACAAGTTTTAAAATATAAACATGGTTATCAAGAGCGTGTTTGGGTAAAGAAAAGTGACGCTAGAAATGAGGCTTTAGATGAGATGGTGTATGCCTATGCTGCTTTTCAGCGTTTCCAGCAAAAGTATGACCGAAGAACAATATGGGATCAATTAGAGAAAAGAAGAGATCCGAAAGAGCCTAAGCAGGGAACTCCGCTAAGATCAGGGAGGCAGAAGTCAACTATTCGACGTAATTTCGTCGGCAATTGGTGATTTAAGTGACTATTCCTTCAAAAATTAGAGCAGGTGACATTACTCAGTGGAGAATTAACTCTACTGAGGATGTTTTTGGAAATACGATTAGCAGCCCTGATTGGACTGTTAAGTATCATCTGAGAACGTCTAAACCTAAAGGCGCAACTATCACTGGTTCTGCTTATGCAGGAGGTGGTTGGGAATTTACTATTGCCTCTAGCGTTACTGCTGATTTCTCCGCAGGCACTTGGTATTACCAAACAGTCGCAGACAAGGGGGGCAATGAGAGGCAGACCATTTTCACGGGTAGTTTTGAAGTTTTCAAAGACTTAGCCTATACAGGAGTACCTGCTTATTACGACGGACGAACTCAATTAGAGAAGGATCTTGAGTCTGTAGAAACTGCAATTCGGAATATTGTTAGTGGTGGAGGGATTCAGGAATATAAAATAGGGAGCAGAAGTGCGAAAAAATACGAATTAAGCGAATTAATCATGCTAAAAGGTCAGATAAAGGCAGAAATAGCAAGGGCAGGTGCAGCAAGTAAGATTGCCAACGGCCTTGGCAACCCTCGTTCAATGTTCGTTCGCTTTAATTAAAAATGGGCTTAGTAAACGCATGGAAAGGGCTTTGGGCATCTGGGGATGGCTTTAGCAAGTCTGCTGTTTCCGATATCGTCAGACCTCGAAGGCAATTGAGAACTTATGCTGGCGCAGCAGCAGGTCGTTTAACTGCTAGCTGGATGAGTAGTCAGCTAAGTGCTGATGCTGAAATTCGGAGTGGGTTAAAAAAACTCAGAGACAGATCGCGAGAGATGGTACGGAATAATCCGTATGCGAGACAGGCTAAAAGGACTACGCAAATAAATGTTGTTGGGACTGGGATGAAATTCCAGTCGGATGTAGTTCAGCTACGTGGAAATCGAAAGGATAAGAAAGTCAATTCTATGGTTGAAGCTCAGTGGAAGGAATGGTGTCGCCCAGAGAATTGTGATACAGCCGGACGTTATAGCTTTCATCAATTTGAATGGTTAGCTAGTGGTGCATTGCCTGAATCTGGAGAAGCTATCTTCAGAATAGTTCGTAAGCCTTTTGGTTCGACTGGGATTCCTTTGGCGTTGCAATTAATTGAGAGTGATTTATTAGATGAGGAATATACAGGGAAAACAACTAATAAGAATAACGAGTGGCGTAATGGTGTTGAGGTTAATGAGTGGGGGAAAGCGGTTAGATATGCGATCCTGACGAGACATCCTGGTGATGCGTTCTATTTAAATGCTCCAAACGCAGGTAAAGATCATATCTTCTTACCATCTAAAGATGTTATTCATTTATTTATTCCTGAAAGACCAGGCCAGAACAGAGGTGTCCCTTGGTTTCATAGCGTCATGGCAGATGCCCACCAATTACAGGGCTACGAAGAAGCTGCGGTAATTCGTGCCAGGGCAGCCGCGAGCATTATGGGTTTCGTGCAAAATAATGAGGGCGAACTCGTTGGTGATGAGGTAGATAATAATCAGCGTGTTCAAGATTTTCAGCCTGGTCAATGGAATTATTTGCAGCCTGGTGAAAGTGTTCATGTTCCAGATATCGATTATCCAGCTCAGCAGTATGAGATGTTTGTCAAGAATAAAATTCGTAGATTTGCGACAGGTTTTGGGTGTTCATATGAAACTGTTTCTAAGGATTTCAGTGAGACTAATTATTCAAGTTCTAGGCTTTCCCTATTAGAGGATCGTGAGCATTGGCGTTTTGTTCAAAAGTATCTGATCGATAATTTCCATTATCGAGTTTTTAAAGAGTGGTTACCTCTCGCTGTTTTGAGTGGTGCTCTTGATCTTCCTGATTTCTCTACTCGTGCTGATCGTTTTTGTAAGCCAAGATGGACTCCACCAGCACAGCATTTTGTTGATCCGTTAAAAGAGGTAAGAGCTTACAGAGAAGCAGAGCAAGCAGGATACATGACGAAATCACAGGTTATTGCCGCTTCAAATGGCGGTGACTATGACGACATCGCTGCTGAACTAGCTAGAGAACAAGAAGTTGCAGAGAATTTAGGCATTTCATTAGACAAAGACCTTAAACTAGAACCAGTTCAACAGCAATTGGAATTACCTATGGATTCTGCCGTCGAGGAACCAAAGGAAACATCCAAACCAGCTCGCAAAAGGAGGCGCTCTAAATGACTACTGAAACAAAGGCAGAGGCAGATGAATTAAAAGTCGGAGACTTTGCTTCATGGAATGCTTCTGGCACTAGAGTTAAGGGAAAAATCACTAAGATCGTTAGAGATGGTCGATTGGATGTCCCTAGCAGTAGCTTTAATTTAGTAGGAACAAAAGATGATCCTGCTGCCTTATTAAGGGTGTATAGGGATAATAAAGAAACTGATATATATGCTGGTCATAGATTTAGGTCCCTGACCAAGATCAGTCCCATTCGTTCATCTGAAATCATGGAAACTCAAAAAGTGGAAGAGCTTAGTGAAGCTCAAGAGCCTGAGAAGAGATTCGATCCTTCTGAGAAACATCAGAGAACTGAAGTTACTGAGTTCAGAAGTGTAGGAAAAGGACGCACTTTTGAATTTCCATTCAGCTCTGAATACCCAGTTGAAAGGTATTTTGGTAAAGAAGTGTTAAAACATGATGACACTTCAGTTGACTTCAGTCGCCTAAATTCAGGTGCTGCGCCTCTCCTTTGGAATCATGATCCAGATCGCCATATTGGGATAGTCGAATCTGCGAGAGTTGATCCTTCAACTAAACGCGCTTATGCGAAAGTTCGCTTTTCACGCAGTAAATTTGCTACTGAAGTCTTAGATGACGTTAAAGATGGAATTTTGCGTGGAATTTCATTCGGTTATCAGATTAAAAACATCGAAGAAAGAGAGGGAACTTTCGTTGCAGATGATTGGTTAGTGCATGAAATAAGTATTACTCCGATTCCTGCGGACCCAACTGTAGGGATAGGTCGGTCCTTAATTTCTTCCGAAGAAAAAGTAGCCGAACCCTCTCAACCTAATAATATTATTATTAGTAACAAATCTCCTGAAGAGGAGATCAGTTCTGCGGCACGAACCGCATCTCCCTCCGTTCTTTCTATGGAAGAAAAATCACAAGAAACTGTGGTGGATACGGCCCCTGCCGTAGAAACTCCAGAGGTTGTTGTTGACGCAGCAGCCGAAGTAGAACGTGCGCTTGCTGAAGAGCAAGTTCGTTCTGCAACAATTTATTCTGAATGCCGTCAACATGGCGCAGAAGTTCTCACCGAGTCTCTTATCAAAGATGGCAAGTCTGTTGATGAAGCTAGAGGTGAAATCCTTGGACTTATCTCAAAAAGGTCTGAGAAAAACAATGCCCCTATACGGTCAACTGACATGACTACAACCTCTAGCCAAGTTGGATTGGAAGAGAAGGAAGTAAAACGTTACTCTTTCCTTCGTGCTTTAAATGCACTAGCGAATCCTTCTGACAGAAATGCACAAGAAGCAGCAAGCTTTGAGCGTGAGTGTTCTGAAGAAGCAGCAAGGCGTTATGGCAAGCCTGCCGCAGGCATACTTGTTCCTAATGAGATACTTGCTCGTGACTTGAACGTAGGTACAGCAACAGCAGGTGGAAACCTAGTTGAGACTGAGCTTCTTTCTGGTTCTTTCATTGAAGTGCTAAGAAACCGCATGGCGGTAATGCAGGCTGGTACTACTATTCTTTCTGGACTAGAAGGCAACGTTAGTATCCCTAGGCAAACTTCCGGTTCAACAGCATATTGGGTTGGTGAAGGTGCAGCTCCTACAGAAAGCCAGCAGGCTTTTGACCAGATCAATCTCACACCTAAAACAGTAGGTGCTCAGGTTGAATACACAAGAAAGCTTCTTCTTCAGTCAAGCATTTCAGTTGAATCAATGGTTCGTAACGATGTTGCGAAGCAGATTGCAATTGAGCTAGACAGAGTTGCTATTTATGGTTCTGGATCTTCAAACCAGCCAACAGGTATTACTAATACAACTGGCGTTGGTACTGAGACGATTACTAACTACGGAACATTTGTTCAGTACATCGCAATGGAAACAGACGTTTCTGTCGCTAATGCTGATCAAGGTGCTCTTAAGTACGTCATCAACTCAAGCGCAAGAGGCGCATTGAAGGCAACAGAGAAGAGTTCTACTTCTACTGCTCAGTTTGTTTTCGCTGATAACGAGATCAATGGCTACGAGGCTATTGTTTCTAATCAGCTTGCAAACAATGATGTTCTCTTTGGAGACTTCAGTCAGTTAATCTTTGCCACATGGTCTGGATTAGATCTAACTGTTGATCCTTGGGGTGGTGCAGCATCAGGTAACGTTAAAGTTATTGCTTTACAGGATTGCGATTTCGGAGTTAAGCAACCTGGCGCATTCTGCTACGGCACATAATGGCGAAGGTCAAAATCATCCGTGACGTGATAGTTGCTGGAGTCCGTAAGGACTCTGGCTCTGTCATTGATGTCACTGATTCTGATGCTTCTATTTTGGTTGGTGCTGGCAAGGCAGAATTATCTGTTGTGTCGAACTCATCGAAAAAGCCAAAAGCTGCTCCTGCTCCTGAAAAGAAAGTGCTTTCTACTGAGAGCATGAAGGAGGCAGTTAAAACGAAAACATCTACTCCTCCTAAAGAGGCAGGCTAAAATGTCGGTTATTCAACAAAACCTTGAAAAGGTTAATTTAATAGCAGGTCATCCAACTGCTGCTCGTACAGCCACTGGTCAAACCAGTGGGATTGATCTAAAGGATTATGACGGTGATGTCGTATTCTTTTTGGATTCGGCTGCTGGTGGTGGATCAAGCCCAACGCTTGATGTAACTGTCGAGGATTCTGCTGATAACTCCTCGTTTGCTGCTGTTTCTTCAGGTGCTGTTGCTTTCACTCAAGTGACTGGTACAGCTTCTGCTCAGACAGTTTCTTTAAATAAGGATGATGCCAGGCGTTACGCTCGCATCAAGTACACCATCGGTGGGTCTTCACCTACCTTTACATTCTCAGTCAATGCAATTGGCTTGAAGAAGTACGGTTAATTTTATATAGCCCTCTGAGTCTGCACAGGGGGCTTTTCCCTTATGGCTTTCACCGAAGATCTAACTACATTTTTTGCTGATTTCAGTGACGATGTTGTTTATGACAACGTTACTTATAAAGGTATTCTTGAGCAGCCTGATGAGGTAGTGGCTGATGGAATTGTTATGACGACCGATTATCAATTAACTGCTAAAAATTCAGATTTGGGTTCGTTATCTTTTGATTCAAAGCTGACTGTCGCAGGAATTGCTTATACAGTTCGTAGCGTTAGGAAGGTAGATGATGGAAGTGTTTGTATTCTGTCTTTAACTAAGGATTAGGTATCTCTATGGCAAGTAAACGTGAGCAGATACTTGCTGCTTTAAAAACAAGTCTTGTAGGGACAACTGGAGTCGGAACTCGCATCTATAGATCGAGAATAGAGCCGATGGCTAGATCTGAGTCGCCAGCAATTGTCATAGAATGGGTTTCAGATCAGCCTTTTATTAAATCTCTGAATATTGATTGGACCTTGAGAGTAAGGTTAATTGTTATTAGTAGGGGGGCTATTCCTGATAGCTTGGCTGATGGAACTATTGAGAGTCTTCATACCAAGATGGTTACTGATCCAACAGTCGGAGGTTTAGCAATTGATGTACGTCCTTCTAATGTTTCTTTCGAGGTGATTGAGGCAGATCAACCTGCGGGGGTGATCTTTTGTGAATATGAAATAGATTATCGAACTACCTATGACAATTTATCCACATAAACTTGGGAAGTATTCTAACCCCTAACAACCCAGAGCACTTATCATGAGTCATGTAAATCCATCTGAAGGTGGGAGTTACACTTTCAATCCGAAAACTGGCAAGTATAAACTTGTTCAGCAAACTCTCCCCCAAAATGCTGCTCCTACTGAATCATTAAACGAGGTAATTACTGATGGCACTGTTGACAAGGAAGAGAGTGATCCTAGTGGAGACGGAGAGTAGCTACGGCACTGATCCAACTCCAACAGGTGCTGATGCTCTAATTATTAGTGATCTTTCTATCACTCCACAGGCAAGTGATGTTATTAATCGTGACACCATAAGACCTTATCTTGGTGCTAGCGAACAATTGCTTGCAAATACAAGAGTTGAATGCTCTTTTTCCGTAGAACTTGCGGGATCTGGAACTGGAGGAACTGCTCCTAGATGGGGCAAGGCTCTTAAGGCATGTGGAATGTCTGAGACTGCTTCTGGCTCTGGCGCTGCTGGTGTCGTGACTTACGCACCAGTAAGTGCAGCCTTCTCAAGTGTGACGATTCATTACATGCTTGATGGTGTTAGACATAGGGTCACGGGTTGTCGCGGAAATGCGAGCATCTCGGCTGAAGTTGGTGCAATTCCATCGATTGATTTTGCATTTACTGGGGTATATCACGCCCCTGACGATTCTGCTTTGCCTGCTGTTACTTATGGAGATCAAGCAACTCCGTTGGTCTTCAAGAATGGTAATTCTTCTGGATTTAAATTATTGAATTATAACGGTGCTGTCCAATCTCTTTCTCTAGACCTTGGGAACTCTCTGGTTTATAGAGAACTTGTCGGAGGTACTAAAGAAGTTCTGCTGACTGACAGGGCTGTTACTGGTTCGGTTTCAATAGAAGCTGTCACTATAGCAACTAAGAATTACTTCGCGGCTGCCTTGATTGATAGTGGCTTGGGCACTAATACTCAACTGGAGTTCACTCATGGGACTGGAAGTTCAGGTAGTGCAAATGGAAACACCATAAAAGTTGCTTCTACTCGAATTGACATCGGTGATGTTTCTTATGGTGAGCAAGACGGGATCGCGATGTTGGAAATTCCGTACACTGCCATACCTTCGACTGCTGGAAACAATGAGTTTTCGATAATTCAGTACTAAATAGCAAAAAGGGGAGTTTAACTCCTCTTTTTTGTGGTTAGAGTGGCTAAGAATATCTTTTATCTTTATGGCATTCGTTCGCAAGAAGGTTAATTCTTATCCTTGGCCTGTTGTAGTTAAGCGACCTTCGGAGAAAAATCCTGGTGAATTTGAAACTTCTGAGTTTCTTATTACTTTCAAACGATTATCTCAGGCGCAGCTAAATGATTTTCAAGAGAGTAGCGATCAAAAGAAAGCTTTACTTGAAATAGTTTTAGGTTGGTCTGAAATTCTTGAAGAGGATGGGACGGAAGTTCCTTTTAGTAAAGCGACCCTTCGGGAGTTTTCTGAAGATGTTGATTTCATTACTGCTGTATTCAAGGCATATGGACTGTTCTATTCAGGTGGTATTGAGGGAAACTAAAAGATGCCGCTCTTTTTTGGGTTTCAGGCGGCAAGATAATAGAAGATAAGACAGAGGAGGATGCCAGGGCTTTTGGTATTGAACTCCCTCAAAAACCAAAGGAAGAGAATAGTACTTTTGAAGTTTGGGATTGTAATTGGGATACGGTAATTATGTTTTTACGCATGCAGACACAATGGAGTACGTCGATGGTTGGTTATGTTGGGTTGAAATATGAGGTATTGTTAGTTCACGGAGGGTTATTTGACCTCTACAATGTAGAAAATCGTCCTGAGATGCTTCAAGGATTACAAATTATGGAAGCGGTCGCCTTGAAGGAGTTAAATAAATCTGATGGCTAATGCTTTAGATAAGCTCGTCATAGAGCTAGACATAAAAGGTTTAGAGGATATTAAAGGGCTTGCAGCAGCCATGAAAAACCTGAAGGCTGCTGTCGCACCAACGGGTCAGACGTTAGATAAATTAAAGAAGAGCCTGAAGGAAGTATTAGCAATAACTCCTAATACTATTCAAGGTTTTAGAAAACAAGAAAGAGCATTAGTTGCTTTAAGGAATGGATTAGATATTACAGGCAATGAATTTAAAGAGGTTTCTATTCGGATAAAAGAAGTTAGGGAAGAGATAAGAAAGCTAAACGCGATGAGCGTAAAGCCTAAAGGTGGCAAAGGAATGATGGGAGGAATGGCTGGAGGAAGAGCTGCAGTAGGAGCTATTGGTACAAGTGTTGTGGGATCGATGCTGCCTGGATCAATGGGTCAAGGTGCAATGACAGGCGGGATCGTTGGAGGGGCTGCGAGTGGGACGTTGGGAGGCGGCCTGCGAGGTGGGTTTATTGGAGCAGGTATTGGTGCTGTAGTTGATCTTGCTGGTTTTGCTAAAAGTGCTGCTGAATATCATGCTGAAATCAAGAGATTAGATATTGCGTTAAGAGCTGTCACCAAGACTGACGAAGCTTTTGCTTATGCTCAGGGTGTTGTTCTATCTGTTTCTAGAGAATTAAATGTACCGATAGATGTTGCTCAGAAGCAATTCACTCAGTTATCAGCTTCTGTTATAGGTGCAGGTGGAAATGTCAGAGATGCTGAGATTGCTTTCAGGGGTGTCAGTGAGGCGATAAAAGGGACTGGAGGAAATGCTGAAGATGTGAAGAGTGGTATTAGGGCTATGACACAGATCTTCGGTAAAGGCAAAGTATCAGCCGAAGAATTGCAGGGCCAGTTGGGTGAAAGATTGGCTGGGGCCGTGGTTAAATTTGCTGAGTCCGCAGGATGGTCTTTGCAGCGATTGCAGAAGGAATTGAGAGATGGAACTGTTGGTTTGAATGAAGTTATGGGTTTCACTGCGGATCTAAGCGTTGAGCATAGAGAAGCCGCTTTAGCAATGGCTCAGTCTTCAGCAGAAGCTGGAGCGAGAATGAATACTGCTTTCTTAGAATTTAAAAATAACTTTGGAGGTTTCTTTCAGGGGACTGGTGCTGCAATGCAGGATTTTATTACTTCGATTTTCAGGTTTATAAATAGAAATCAGGACGCATTGAAAAAGTGGATGGCATCAATCCGAGTATTTGCAGGGGAGGTGTCTAGGGTTTTCCAAGGTTTAATGGAATGGTTGAATGAGAATTTTGGAGGGTTTTTTATGGGTCTTGGGAGAATGTTTATAAAAGTGGTAAAGGGAATGCAGACACTGATGTCAAAGCTTTGGCAGAAGTTGGATATGGCGAGATTGAGGTCACAAGTAGAAGAGAAATCAGGAGAAGGTCGATATTATGACTTAAGAGGACAGGCTATCAAAGAAACTCAGACTACTTGGCCTAGAGATCAATACCTGGATGTAAATTCAGATGAGTACAAGAGGGCGAGAGATAAACGTCTGAAAGAATTGATGGCAGAGGAATTAGGTCTATTGATTGGTGATGCACAGTTGACACAGGTTCTTGCTAATTTCGAGGCAAGCACCTTCCAAAGTCCAAGCGCAACGGGAGGAGATGGAGGAGAAGGTGGTCCTAAGAGCTGGAAGGAAGCGATGCAGGGAGTTGGTAAGGATTTAGAAGATACATGGACTGCTGTTCAGAACACAATGACTGGTATCTTTGACAAGATCGGGGACGCTCTTACTAATTTTGTTATGACTGGTAAGCTTGCTTTTAAAGATTTAGCTAGATCTATTGTTCAGAGCATGGCTGAAATTGCTATACAGCAGATGATTCTGAATCCATTTAAGACGTGGTTCTCAGGTTTGAAGATTTTCAATGCAGATGGAAATGTGTATGCAGAGAATGGAATCAAGAAGTTCGCCAGAGGTGGAATTGTAAACAGTCCGACTCTCTTTCCCTTTGCAAATGGTATGGGGTTGATGGGTGAGGCGGGACCTGAAGCAATAATGCCTTTAAAACGAGGAGCTAGCGGAAAGCTAGGAGTTGAGAGTAGTGGCGGATCAGGTGGAGTTGTTGTTAATGTTGATGCTTCTGGCTCTAGTGCTGAAGGAGACGAAGCAAAAAGTGAAGCATTGGGAGAGATTCTAGGAGCTGCTATCCAAGCAGAACTTATTAACCAACAAAGACCTGGAGGATTGTTAGCATAAATTATGGCTAATTTTAATAACGACGTAAATATCAATCCTGATTACGGCATCAGGAAGGTCAGCTCTCCAAAAGTAAGAGTTGTCAAAATGGGAGACGGTTACGAGCAAAGATTAGCCTTCGGCCTCAATCAGAACTTGAAGGAATACTCTGTTTCATTCAAGAATCTACCTGAGACGGATGCCGATACGATTGAGACTTTTCTTGACGCTCGTGCAGCAGATAACCAATCCTTCACATGGACTCCACCAGGGGAAAGCGCTGCTTCTAAATTTGTTTGTATCCATTGGACTAAAACAATTCCTTTTGCCAATAGGGCTACTATAAAAACGATGTTTAAAGAAGTAGCGGAGCCATAAATGGCAGTAAATGCTTGGCAATCTGGTCAAAATTATAACGTTGGCGATGTAGTCAGATCCAATGTAAGAGTAGACACAGGCTTATTTTTTAAATGTGCGGTTGGTGGTCAGTCTGGATCTAGTCAACCTGCTTGGCCCAGTTCTATTGGTGAGACAGTTACGGATGGATCTGGCAGTCTGACTTGGATAAGTATTAGTGGTGTTTATGAAGATGTCTCTGGATTAGCCCCTGATGCAATCATTGAATTATGGGAGTTAGAGCTTAATCCTAGTCTGCATGGATCAGGATCTGTATACCGTTGGCACAATGGCTGTAACGCTGGGGTGACAGGTAATATTATGTTCGGGGGCACAAATGATGCTGCTTCTACATATGTTCGATTACCAATAGAAGTCACTGGCTTTAAGTATTCAAGTACAGGCTCGTTGCCTAGACCTGTCTTGACAATCAGCAATTTGAATGGATATATAACTTTGCTCTTAGCTGAAGTTAATGATCCTGATGCTGGCGGGACAACAGGGAACGATTTAGGTGGGGCTGAAGTTAGAAGAATAAGAACATTGAAAAAGTTTCTTGACGGAGAATCTACTGCTGATCCTGAAGCAAGATGGCCTACTGAAATCTATTTTGTAGACAGGAAAGCCTCAGAGAATAGGGATATTGTATCTTTTGAATTAGCAAGCAAGATAGATCTACCAGGGATGAGAATACCTCGCAGACATGTAATTGCTAACACGTGTCAGTGGGTATATAAAGGCGATGGTTGTGGCTATAACCAGGCAGTTTATTTTGATGAGAATGATGAGTCCGTTGGAACGGCTGCTGCTGACAAATGTGGAAAACGTCTCAGTTCCTGTGCCGCGAGATTCGGAAGTACATTTAAGTTACCGTTTGGTTCGTTCCCCACAGCAGGGAATCTTCAATGAATCTGACAGATAGTATTAAAGATAAAGCTTTATTACATGCGAAGGAGCAATATCCTAAAGAAAGTGTTGGTGTAGTTCAAATTGTGAAAGGGCGCAGTCGTTATTTCCCTTGTACTAATATTGCAGAAAACCCTGAAGACCACTTCATCCTCGATCCAGATGATTATATAAAAGCAGAGGATAGAGGGCAAATAGTCTCAATCATTCATTCACATCCAAAGACAAGTCATATGCCTTCGACAGCCGACAAGGTTGCTTGTGAGAAGACTGGTATCCCTTGGTATATTGTTAATCCTAAGACAGATCTGTGGGGGTATTATGAACCTTCAGGCTTCACATTGCCTTATGTCGGTAGAGAATTTTTTTATGGCATTGTAGATTGTTATTCTTTAGTTAGAGATTTCTATAAGAGAGAATTTAACTTAGAAATGAAAGATTATGAACGTAAGGATAGATGGTGGGAACGTGGTGAAAGTTTATATTTAGATCATTTTGCTGATGAAGGATTCGTAGAGATTCCTATAGAAGAAATAGATTATGGATGTGCGCTTTTAATTCAATTAGAAGCTTATGTTCCGAATCATGCGGCTGTCTATATAGGGGATAATATGATTTTGCATCATGTTCAAGATAGATTAAGTTCACGGGACTTATATGGGAGCTATTATCAGAGGAACACGGCTAAAATTTTAAAGCATGAAAGTCGTTAAGGTTTACGGAGCATTAAAGGAACGTCTTGGTCAAGGTCGATTTGAACTTGATGTAAAGACTCCTGCTGAAGCAGTAAGAGCTTTATGTGCAAATTTTGCTGGTTTAGATAAATGGATTGTTGACAGTAGTCAAGATGGAGTTGGATATAAGGTCAAGATAGGAAAAGAGCTGATTGATGAGGATCAAGTGGAAGAACTTCATTCGCCTTGGAGCGAGAGAGATGTGTTTAGTATCACTCCAGTTGTTACTGGTGCAGGGAGTGGATTTGGTAAAGTCTTGGCAGGGATAGTATTGATTGGAGCGGCTTTCTTAACAGGTGGTGCGACGATTGGAACTTTTGGGCTTACTAAAGCGGTAACTGTCAAGAGTGTACTTATAAAAATGGGGACTTTTGTTGCTCTGACTGGAGTAGCTCAAATGCTCTCACCTATACCAAAGATGCCTGACATGAAAGAGGCTAATACTGTCCAGAATTTTAGTTTTAGTGGAGTTACAAATACAGCTCAAGTGGGAGTACCTGTTCCTATTGCTTATGGTCGTTTGTTTGTTGGTAGTGTAGTAATTGCTGCTGGCTTAGATACTGATCAATTGGAGGTCTCATGACTTACATAAGAGGTGCTGGAAGTGGAGGTAAAGGAGGAGGTGGGCATACTCCTGTAGAGGCTGACGATTCCCTCCAATCTGTTCAGTTTGCAACTGTATTAGATCTCTTAAGTGAGGGCGAGATACAAGGTCTCGACACAGGAGATGAGAGAAGTATTTATTTAAACAAAACTCCTATAAAGAGTGAGGATGCAGACGGGAACCTAACAGATAATTTTGGTTCGTATAAAGTTGTTACTCGACCTGGTTCTTTAAACCAAGCCTTTATTCATGAGCTTTCGTCAAGCGGAACGCCTAGTACTCCTACAATTATTGATGTCAAGGTAGAAAATACGGCTGATCCTTTACAAGAAGATCAAAATGCGTATGAAACGGCAAGAATCGCTGGTGCAAGGGTTGAACAGATCCAGGTTGCTGATGATACAACAGATAGCGTAAGGATCATCATTGCAGCAGAGATTTTGAGAGTTATTGAGGATGACGGAGATATTGTAGGGAACGAGGTTATGTTAGATATAGAGACTCAGCATCGTGAAGGGAGCAATAATGGTACTCCCAGCGGTTATACCTCTATATTTGATCAAAAAGGAGAAAATGCTGAAGCAGATGAGCGTAAATACAACAATGGTTATTGGGATAAGATAAAGGGTAAGACAAGCAGCACTTATCAGAAAGACTATTTATTTACCATCCCTTCAGATGCTTATTTTCCTATAGATATACGAGTATCGAGAGTTAGTCAAGACGAAGGGAGTACTAGGAGATCCAGCACCATTAAATTTTCTAGTTATACAAAAATTATTAATGATAAGTTAGCTTATCCTTATTCAGCTTTAGCTTATTTAAGATTTGATAGTAGGGAATTTTCATCAATACCTACTAGAAAATATAAGATTCGTGGAATAAAAGTTAAGGTTCCTAGTAATGCAAAAGTTGACATATCTGAAACAAAGAGATTAGTACTTTCTACAGGACAACAAGAGACAATCACTGATGGTGTTGGCTATCCAGGTAGGATTTCTGAATATGTAAATATTTGGGACGGTACATTTAGTGCTGTTACTTGGTGTAATGATCCTGCTTGGTGTTTGTATGATTTGTTAATTTCTGAGAGGTATGGGGTAGGAGTCTCTGAAGATACTCTTGATAAATGGGAGTTTTTTAAGATCAGTCAATATTGCAATGAGTTAGTTAATGATGGGAAACCAGGAACAGGCTTGGAACCTAGATTCGCATGTAATTTGTTAATTAATAGTCGTGCTGAAGTTTATACTGTAATACAGCAGATGGCTTCGATCTTCCGTGGAATGAGTTATTACGGAGCCGGGACATTATCGATGTCGCAAGATGCTCCGGCTGATTCTCAATATTTATTAGGCCCAAGTAATGTTGTTGATGGACTCTTTGAATATTCAGGCACTTCTCAGAAAACTCGTCATACGACTGCATTAGTTGCTTATCAAAGTTATGAGAACTTGGGAGAGGTGCAGTTTGAAAGAGTAGAAGATGTTGATGCTATTGTTAAATATGGAGTTATTGAGAAGCAGGTAAAAGCACTAGGTTGTTATTCTCAAGGTCAAGCACATAGGCTTGGACTTTGGATGTTAAAGTCAGAGCAATTGTTGACAGAAACTTGTGCTTTTGGAGTCTCGATAGAAAGTGGAATAGTAATACGACCTGGAATGGTTATTGATATAGCCGATCCAGTAAAAGCTTTTAAAAGAAGGCAAGGGAGGATAAGAGCTGGTTCTACTACTAGCGTTGTTAACATTGATAGCGGCGAAGATACGTCTATTGATTTAACAAAAGCTCCAAAACTATCTATTGTTTTACCAACAGGTGTAATGGAGACGGAAGAGATAGGAAGTATTAGTGTTCAGAACAGAACTATTTCTTTAGCCACTGGTAAAGCTTTTTCAGAAGCACCTACTGAAGGATCTGTTTTCTCTATAAGTACAACTGATATACCTACACTCACGTATAGAGTAATAACTGTTAGTGAAGCTGCTGATGGAGGTTATACTGTAGCCGCCTTAAAATATGAAGAATCTATTTACAATGGCGTAGATGCAGGTGAAGAAATAACGGTTCAGAAGATTTCCAATCTGTCCACTATCCCAGGATTATGTACTTCTATTATTGACAAGGAATTTTTATATTCAGATGGTCAGGGTGTCTTTATTGGTTGCGATATAAGTTGGAGATGTGATCCAAAAGCTGTTGTTGGATATAAGGTAACTTATCGTGTTAATCAGGATAACTGGGCAACTGTCGAAACAGCTTCTCCATCTATAAGTTTGAGACAGGGTGGAAACTTTGGTGCGTTACGGGCGGGGTATTTACAAATTCAACTACAGGCTGTGAATTACTTAGGTCAAAGTGGTCCACTTGCTGTTCATAATGTAACCCTGAGAGGAAAGACACAAGCACCAGCGAGTGTAAAGAATCTAACAATGGTTCCAACAAACGGCCTTGCTCGTTTGCAATGGACTCAATCAACTGATCTTGATGTTGTTGTTGGTGGTCTAGTAAGAATCAGACATTCGTCAGCATTAGCTGGAGTAACTTGGGCTACTGCTGCTGCCATACATGATGATGTAACTGGTACAGCGAAAGAAGCTTATTGTGACTTAAAAGAAGGAACGTATCTTGCTAAGTTTATAGATTCTGGAGGAAGACCAAGTATTACGGCAAGTAAAGTTGAATTTACTAAGCCTGATTTAGATAATCTACATAATGTTACTAACCAAACTGAAGATAGTAGTTTTAATGGAGCAAAAGTAGACGCAGTTGTAGAGAGTGGTGAATTGCTAAACTCTCCTGATGAAGCACCCTTAACTAATAATACATATGACAGTTTATATATGGTTGATCACACTTCTGATTATGTGATCATTACATCAAACCCTCTCACTGGAGGGGGTAATATCGGACATTCTTATGTTGCAAATAATTATATAAATGTAACCGCAAGTGGAAGTAATTCATTCCCTTCTGGAAGTTACAAAGTACACTCTATTGTTAGTGTTTTAGGGTGCGGTGATGCAATACAGTTTGAGTATGCACCTAGTTTTACAAATGGTTTTGTAAACATTAAACCAGCTTATTGGAAGACATCCAGTACTTACTTATTTAATAATAATCCAATAGATTTAGGGGGTATATTTAATGTTCAATTAGATAGTTCATTAAAACTTAGAGGTATATATCCAGCGGCGGCAAGAATTGATAGCTTAGGGGAAGACTATGATTCTTCTAATCCATTAACGACAGGGTTTGATACTGTATTAGAAATTGATGGAACAACACCTAGCACTACTGATGCTCTCTTAAGTATTAGGACAACACAAGCTGCCAGCCCTTATCCTCCTAATTGGACAGTGAAAAATGGTGTAGGAAGTAATGGTACTTATGCCCTTAATGATTTACGAAGAGCTACTACTGATCAGGAGAATTATATTTTCAAATGCGTTGTAGCTGGAGCGTCTGGCAATTCAGAACCTACATGGCCTAATCCAGAAGTATGGAGTGCTAGTAAAGCAATAGCTTTGGGTACAAAAGTAAAAGCAAGTACTAATAATTCAAGTTTTATTTTTGAATGTACTGTTGCGGGTACAACAGGAGCAACTGAACCAACATGGCCTACTTCCGAAAATGGAACTGTTCTGGATCAAAATGTTATTGGAGATGATGTTACTTGGAAAGCGGTTTTTGCCGTAACTGATAATGCAGTGAAATGGGTTCCTATCTATCCAGACGAATGGACAAGTTGGAGGCCATTTAATAATGCTCAGTTCTCAGCTAGAAAATATGAGTTAAAACTTGCGATGACAACAGGTGGAGATAGATTGGCGAGAATTGCTATTGAAGAATTAAGAGCCGCAGAGAATATGGTAATTCGTACTATTAATGGATCAGGTACAACTGTTGGAGGTGCAGATAAGGAGATCATATTCCCTAATAAATTTAAAGGTATTCCCGTTATTGGTATAACTTTTACTGCCAATACGGGTTCTGGGGATTATTATCAGATAAAAAGTACTCAAGGAGGGGCTGAAGGTGATGCTGCTAATGACAGATTCTTTATCTCGATCAGAAATTCAAATGATCAGCGACAAGTACGAACCTTTAATTGGACAGCTACAGGTTATGGGAAGGGCTAACTAAATGGCACAAGTACAAACTGGTAATCTCCCTATAGAAAATGATACAGGGATTAACTTTAGAGCAGATGTTAATGAAAACATCACTGCCTTACAAACCAACAATGCTGGGTCGTCTGTTCCACCTGTAGCGAAAGCAAATCAGTGGTATGTAGATACAAATACAAATCCTCCTACTTTAAAGATTAGAGGAAATGCTGATAACGCAGCGTTAATAACGGTTGGACCTATTGAAGCTAATTTGGGTATGCTCCCCAAATCAGGCGGCACACTGACCGATGTATTGAAGATTCCTAGTGGAAGTGCTGCGGCTCCAAAACTAAGTTTTGACGGGGACGAAGACACAGGTATATATAGACCTTCTAGTGGAACGCTTGCTATAACATCTAATAATGCAGCGGCTTTATTAGTCAGTAGTGCTGTAACAAGAGTGCAGGGAACTGGTAGTAATCCAGGGAAAATAGCGTTAGAGGCAGGAGCTACATCAAATGCAGTTAGTCTTAGCGCACCTGCTTTAACAGGTAATGTTGATCTTATTGCTCCAGCGGATACAGGGAGTAGTGGTCAATATCTGAAATCACAAGGTAATGGGCAGCCGATGTTATGGGCTTCTGTAGCTGGTGTTCCTTCAGGAGCTATTTTCTGTGTTGCTTTTACTGATGTCGGTACTAAGGCTTCAGGGTATCTTGTTTGCGATGGGGAAATATATACTAATGCTCAGCACCCAACTTTATTTACTGCAATAGGTCAGACTTATGGAGGTTCAGGTAGTGGTAGCACTGCAACATTCAGGGTTCCAGATTTGCGAGGTATTTTTGTTAGAGGCTTGAATACTACTAATAGTGGGCATGACACAAATAGAACATTTAATAACACTGTCCAAGGCAGTCAGATGCAGCAGCACACACACACTGCTTCTGCTAACTCAAGTGTTGATGAAAATGGGGGACATAGACACGATCCTACGGATACTGACCCAGCCACTTCTTCAGTAGCTTTTGGTCACAGTATTTGGGTTAATGACAATAATGGCGGTAACTATGGTTCTGGTAGCGGCTGGGGTGGTGGCCCACTAGGGAACAGACAATTCATGAAAAATGCCGAAACAGGTATAAGTGTTAGTACAAGCGTTTCCGTTAACGCTACTGGAGGAACAGATAATGGATCTGAAAACAGGCCGTACAATATGGCTATGATATACATAATCAAGATTTGACGACATGGCTGTATCTCCAGGTGTTTATGACATGACGATCCAGCGGAGATCGGACCACAATATTCCCCTGAATTTCAAAGATGGGGATAATGCAAATATCAACTTGAATGGTTATACCGTTGAAGCTCAAGTTTGGGACCCTGCACGGGAAGCTAAATATGCAGATTTTGCTGTTACTTACACAGATAGAGTGGCTGGAAATATTGATATTGCTTTAACAGATGTACAAACAACAACTTTTCCTTCCACGTTATTAAAATATGATGTCCTATTAACTAACCCTGCGGGGCTGAAAGAGTATTATTTAGAGGGTACTATAACGGTGACTGAAGGATACACCTCATGACAAAAAGGAACACAGTCACCGTTACTGAAGACAATTCATCAGTTGTTACTGTTGCAACTCAAGGTCCGCAGGGGCCAAGTTTTGCATCTTCTGCGACAACTTTGAATGATTCAGGTAAAGTAAACAAAAGTGTCGTTTATTACGACAGTGTAGCTGGCGAATTTAAAGCCGATGCACTTCAGACCACCCTAACCCTCGTAGACGGAGGCAACTTCTAAAATGGCTAACACCCTAAGAATTAAGAGATCAACTGGGTCGTCAGCACCTACCTCTTTAGAAAATGCTGAAGTAGCATTTAGTGAAGGTAATGCCGTACTTTGGTATGGAACGGGTACTGGTGGAGCAGGAGGTTCGGCAACAAGTATCGTTGCTATAGGTGGTAAAGGTAAGTTTTTTGATAAGGAAACTACATATACAGCAAACCATGTTTTAGCAGGGCCAGCTTCAGGAAGTGCTGCTGTTTCTGCATACAGAGCATTAGTTTCTGATGATATTCCTTCCTTAGCACATACGAAGATATCTGATTTTGATACTGGAGTAAGAACAAATAGGCTTGACCAGCTAGCCGTACCAACGGCTTCTGTAAGTTTAAATAGTCAGACAATTACAAACCTTGCTGATCCTGTTAATACACAAGATGCTGCGACTAAAGGTTTTGTTGAAGCTACTTCTCAAGGTCTTGATGTTAAAGATTCTTGTAAAGCTGCAACAACAGGGAATATTACAATTTCCACAGCTCTGAATAATGGAGATACTCTTGACGGTATTTCTCTTGCCACGAATGATCGTGTTCTTGTAAAGAATCAGTCAACTGCTAGTCAGAACGGTATTTATATTGTTGGTTCATCTCCTGCAAGATCTGCTGATTTAGCCAATGGTGCTAATGCTGCTGGATTTTTTACATTCGTTGAGCAAGGAACTGTTAATGCTGAGAATGGTTATGTATGTACTTCTGATTCTGGTTCAGCCGTTGTTGGAACGAATAACTTAACTATTGCTCAGTTCTCTGGTGCTGGACAAATAATTGCAGGAGATGGACTCGACAAGAGTGGTAATACTTTAAGCCTTGATATCAAGAGTGGCTCAGGTTTAACAATCACATCAACCGAGTTAGATACAACAGGTGATTTAGCAACATTAAACGCTTGTCAATCAGGTGGTGCTGCTGCTTTAGCTGCTCTTACTTCTACTGAAATAGCAATTCTTGATGGATGCACAGCAACGACTGCTGAAGTAAATATTCTCGATGGTGGAACATCTGCTACTTCAACAACACTTGCTGCTGCTGATCGCTTAGTTGTAAATGACGCAGGAACAATGGTTCAGGTTGCTTTATCTGATCTTGTTACTTTCCTAGAGAATGGAGCAGTATCAGGTTTCGATATAGACGGAGGAACCTACTAAAATTAATTCTTAGGAGGTAGGTTCAATGGCTAACACTGTAAAACTAAAACGAGGTAGCGGAAGCGATCCAGGGTCTAGTGATCTAGTAGTTGG
>Ga0209404_10000598_pt1 | contig 27900 bp, 27 predicted proteins | sample TroAtlMetagenome_2_FD_187447 | JGI IMG/M metagenome (GOLD analysis project Ga0209404, IMG submission 187447) | Marine eukaryotic phytoplankton communities from Atlantic Ocean - Tropical Atlantic ANT8 Metagenome (SPAdes) (version 2) | ecosystem: Environmental > Aquatic > Marine > Oceanic...
CAAAAGATAGTACTTATACTAAACTATTAAATAATGATGGTGCTGTAAATATTTATTTAGGTGATAGTGGAGATGGAAATAATTATTACAATAGTGGTGGTCATAGATTTAGAAGCATGGATGGTGGCACATATTTTGCAGCTATTAACAGCACAGGGCTTCGCATTGGAACGGGAAGTGATTTTGCAAGTTATAGGTTAGATGTGGCAGGAGATTTAAGAGTAGTTGGTAATGGCGACCACATGATTAGATTTACTAGAAGTGGTGCTGATGTAGTAAGTATAGAACAAGATAGTTCTCAATTATATTTTTACAATAGAACAACAAGTAAAGTAATGTTCTTAATGTCTGAAACTGGTAGTGCAAAGTTAGGATATAACTCTAATCCTGTATTAGAACTTAGAAATACAGCAACAAGTGCTGGTAGTGGTCCAAGTTTAACATTCGGTCATAGTCAAAGTGGAAATACAAGCGTAGGTAGAATAAGTACATATTTAACAGATGGTAGTGAAGCTAGTAGAGCTGGACATATGAGATTTTGGACTACAAGAAGCGGTACTGAAGAACTTGCTATGCAATTAACTAATACAAAAACATTAACATTGTATCAAGCTGGAGATACTGGCGATTATATGGATTTAACTGTAAATGATACTCACACAGAAATGCACTTAGGTTCAGGTAATTACCTTAAAGTTCTTACAGATAGTGGATACTCTTTAATTGGTCCTCAAAATGCAAGTTGGAATCACTTTATGACTGATAGACCTGCAAACTATTTTGATAAAAAAATATCAGTAAATGAAGGTATCATTGGTAGTTACGATGAAGATTTATCATTACAAAGAGCTATGGATACTGCAGATAGAATTGACATTAATGCATCTGATACAAGAATTTATGGAGATGCAGATGAACGAATAAGAATTGGTAGTGTAATTACTATTTTTAAAGAAACCAATCTAAACAATATTTTAAATATTTCGCACTCTAACGATATTCCATTACGAGTTGCTTCTACTGACGGCACAGCAGCTATATCTTTGTCAGATAACGGTTCAGCAAGTGCTACGCATAATAGAATTGGAGTAACTTCTAATGATATGAAATTTTTTACAAATAATGTTGAAGCAATGAGGCTTGATAGTAGTCAAGATGCACACTTTGACCAAGATGTAATTGCATTTTCAACAACACCATCAGATATAAGATTAAAAAAGAATTTTACAAAGATTGATAATGGATTAGATGTTATAAGCAAATTAGATGGTCAAACATTTAATTGGAAAAAAGGTGGAGATAGATTGAGTGCTGGATTTAAAGCACAAGAAGTAGAAAAAGTATTACCTCATTTAGTAGATGAAACAAAACTTCCCCTACAAGCAGATGACGATAAGGATTATAAAGTATTAAGGTATGAAGAACTTATACCTTATTTAGTAGAAGCAATAAAAGAACAACAAGTTCAAATAGATGAACTTAAAACTAAACTAGGAGATAGTAATGGCTAAGAAAATAGCAGAAAAAGCAGTAGAATCAGAAAGTGCAGTTAAAATGGTTGAAATCAAACATCTTCGTTCAATGAAAGATGAAGCAGGTAAAGATGTTTCAGTAGTAGATTGGACTGAATCAAAAAATGTTGATGAAGCAATTTCACAAGCAGAAGCAGATTTAGCAGTTGCAGAAGCAAAAGTAACTGAGCTTAAAGCAGACATTGTTGAATATAAAAAGATAAAGGGTTAATTAAATGGGCGTAATAGTATCGAATACTAATGTAGGACTAGCATTTCAAAGTGTAAGTATTGGAGAAGCTACTGATTGTCAACAAACAACTAACATAAGTTTAGCTAGTTGTTGCGATGGTGGTACTTATAATGGAATACAAAACACTTTTGGAAGTGGTGGTGGACCAGCTAATGACTTTGAAAAAATAGGTGGTAGTAACAATCCATTACAATCAACTGGAGGTTCTACAATTACTACAGCTAATGCTACAGATATTGGTAATGCACCCTTTAATATGAGTCACTTGATTGGAGGTCAGCACGTAGCTGGTGGCGGTGGCGGTGGCGGTCGATGAAGACTCACGCACAAAACGTTACCTATACAATTAAAGATGATTGTATTATAGATGAATCTACAGGTTGGGATGTTATGTCTACCTGGGAAACTCCTATTATGCAATTACATGCTGATATGGTTTGTGCTAATGGTGGACATATATTAGAGTTTGGATTTGGTATGGGAATTAGTGCTGGTTTAATACAAGAGCACGATATTGAATCTCATACTATCATTGAGATTAATGATGGCATATATGATAGATTGGTAGAATGGGCTAAAGATAAGCCTAATGTAATACCAGTAAAAGGGAATTGGTACGATGACATACCTACAACTAGAAAGTATGATGGTATATTTTATGATGGCTTTGGAGATATGATTAATAAAAGATTTTTTCCAAGTCGTATTATGCAGCATTGCAAAGAAGGAACTATTCTTACTTGGTATAGCAACTTTCTAGAAAAGCAAAGTCAATATGATGGTGACATAAAAAAAGTAGATGGTCACAAAAAAATTGAGCAGTTCGATAGAACTGAAAGAATTACATACCAACAAGTAGAGCTTGAAATACCAGATAAAGCTAGAATAGATTGGTATTTAAAAGGTGAAGGTAATATATATTACGCACCACAATTATTAGTAGACAATAATGATTTAAATTAATAAATTAAATCACTATTAATAGTAAATAAGGAGAAAATAATGGCTAAAGAACAAGATAAAGCAAAAGAAGTAGTCCAAGAACCTATCAATTTAGAAGAACAATTGAAGGTAATTGAGGCTCAAATTGCTGAATTGCGTGGAACACACAACTACATAAATAGTCTTTTACAACAAGGCTTTAAAGTTGTGCCACCAGCTGAAAAATAGAAATGAGGGGGGAGCTAGTCTCCCCTACTTTAACATTTAGTTTATGGAGATAAAACGATGGAAGTTGGAAAAGATACCAAATTCAGTCTTACATTAGAAACAGCAGTTACCGTACTTGTGACTATAGGTATGGTTATTGGTATGTGGTTTACGCTTAAAGCAGACATTGAAGAAGCAAAAGAGTTACCAAAACCTGAAGTAGGTCGTACAGAATATGACTTAAAAGACCAGATGATTAGAAATACAATCATTGATACCCAAAAAGATGTGGGCGAAATGAAAGAAGAACAAAAAGAAATGCGTCAAGATGTTAAAAATATTGAACGTATGATGATGCAAAAGTGAGGTATAGGGATGAATTATTTATATGGTATTGCATACTTAGTTGGTATATGTTTATCGTTGTCGCCTTTATATGCTCAAAGTAGTTTAAAAGATTTACAGCAGATTCAATTATTAAGTCAAGATGAATGTATAGTAGTTCAAGTAAATGCAGATTGGAACTATAGTTCATCTTTAGATTTGGGAAAATTGAAGAATTGTACATGGTTTAATGCAAGTATAGATAATAAAGAATATGGAGCTATATTAGCAAGTGAATGGAAAATAGCCTCAGTTCCAACAATTATTATGTTTGAGTATGGAAAAGAGATTAAAAGATTTGAAGCGGGTTTATCGTTTAACCTAAATGAAAAAGAAATCATTAAAAAAATAAACGATGAGATAGATGCAATAATGTTAAGGAGATTTCAATGAGAAAATTATTATGTAGTTTATTATTGTTAGGTTCAATATATGCACAAGACTTTTTTAAGTTTAGCACAATATATGGGGCTTATAATTTTAGTAGTCCAATAACAAAGGAATTACAATATCAAGTATCTGGTGGTCAGTTACAGGAGTTACAAGAAGAGTTAGATGACCATACAGTTATGACCTTTGGTATTCGTAAGCTCGCAAGGTTCGGATATGAGAACAAAAGCGAAGTTTGGTATTCGGGAACAGAGTCTAGTATTAATGAAAGTGCTGCTATTGGTAATGTTCCTACAGGTTGGGAATATGTAATTGAATATTCAGACCACAAAGAGTTTGAAGAAGAATTTACAAATAAACAATTTATGTTGAGATATATGGGTGAACACTTTATTGGTAAAGCTAACTACGATTATCGTGGATTAGAAGATGTAGAGTTTGCAGCAATAGATATGAGATATAAGAAAGACCTTGGTAATCTTGCATTATCATTAGGAGTTGCAGGTCGTTCACATCCAGCATATTTAGATTTCCTACCTATTGATTTATGGTGGGATGAACAAGGAATTGATATTAGTGAATCTACTCCATTCTGGTTATTTGCATATGAATATGGCTATAGCGATGAATGGACACAGCAATTTACTCAATATGGATATTCTTATTATGATTGGAAATGGTATGATGCAGAAGGCAATCTAGTAGCAAATACAGATGATATGTTCTATAAACAGGTCTATGGAGAGATTGTTAAAGATTATAATGAAGAGTATGCAAAAGACCTTGGTTATCAGAATGAATTAAGTTTATCAGTAGGTGCTGATTATTATAAATACACACCTAAGAATTGGTTTCACTTTTGGACCACAGCATATCCAGTAACAAAGGGTATGTCTGACTATTCATTTAATTATGATGTAGCAGAAAATGGAATGGATTATGACTTGGGACTAGTTTACGGATGGAAAATAAGTAACAAGTTTGGAATATTTTTAGAAGGTCGTTATTTTAACATGTACGATGTTCAAAGTTATGAGTCCAAGGTTGGATTCAATTGGTTAATATATTAATGTTAGGAGATAATATGATAGGATTTATAGTAGGATTAGTTTTAGGGTTTGGGTTGCATTATGCAATCTTTTGTTCAGAAGACCTTAAAGGTAGATGTGTAAAATGTTATAATTTTATGAAATTAAAAAAGAAAGTTGTAAAAGCGAACAAGAAAAAGAAAGGTAAAAAATAATGCCTAAACTAGATATAGTTGCTGGTATTATTGATAAGGTTGCAGGTCATGTAGACAAGTTTACTTTAGACAAACAGGAGAAAGCTGAGTTAATTGCAGAAATTAACAAAGCACAAATGGAAGTCAATAAAGTAGAAGCTGGTCATACAAGTATCTTTGTTGCGGGCTGGAGGCCCTTCACGGGCTGGATATGTGCCACAGCATTAGGGTATCACTTTTTATTGCAACCTTTACTTACATTTATTATGTATAGTTTTGGAAATGAAATAGTATTACCAACCTTTGATATGGGCACTCTTACAACAGTACTTCTTGGAATGCTCGGTCTCGGGGGAATGCGTAGTTTTGAGAAGGTGAAACGCAGTGCCTAAAGAAGAATTTCAAATAAGAGGATTTCATGGTGGAATTAATAATAATTCAGACCCTACAGATATATCTGATATTGAATTAAGAGAAGCTGATGGAGTTTCAGTTCATAGACTTGGTAGAATAGTTCCTATAGGATACCAAGGAAGTCATATTAATTCTGTAATTCAAAACTTAGGAACAAGTAGTGTAGAACCAGGATATGGATTATACTATTTTTCTACAGACTATGATGTTAGTGGAAATAATGAATCAGAAGATTGGTTAGCATTTTATAACAAAACAAGTGATAAAGTTAGATTTTATTATAGAGACAAAGCTGGTGGAGGTGCTAGTCCTGGATTTATTTCTTCTACCTTAGAACTATCAATGACTGATATAAAAGCAGATTTTTATTATGCTGATGGAATGCTAAGAACTGGAGATGCTAAATTTACTCAAACTAGTAAGTGGTTTGGTTATATTAATTCAGAATTATATTGGACTGGTATTAGTGCAGATGGAGATACAACAACTAATCTTCACAACATTACTGAATGGGCAAAAGGCGACCAACAATTAAAATCTTTTGATAAATTAAATATTGGACTTGTAATACACGATTCTAATACTGAGGGTCCTAATTTTACAGATATACACACTACAAGTAATAGTGATGCAGGAAAAGTTATTCTTTCTTATTGGCAAAATGATGGAGAAGGAGAATGGAACGGTAGATACCAGTTTGGAGCTACTCCAGTATATATAGGAGAGCAAGAAGGACCTATAAGCGAATTTCCTATAACTTTAAATTTTTATGACGATGAAGTTATATTTCAAACATTTATACCAATGGGTACATCAGCTACTATATCTAACAATGCTGCTCATTTATTAATTGACGATAGAATTATTGGAATAAATTATTATTTTAAAGAAGTTGGAGATGAAGATTGGACTTTTTTAATGAATACAGATTTAACAAAAGGTGGAGAACATCTATGGAAAGTTTATAATGCTGGTGATTCTGATGGTGATGCAGCGTCTGAAAAAACAGATGGTTATTGGGAACACGCAGATATTGCTACATCTGGAGATAATGGAGTTCAGATAGGGGTAAGTATTGATGATGGTCTAGGACAAGGAAATTCTGTTACTACAAGAAATTTAGTATTTCATGATACTAACGATGGAACTAATGGAAGCGGAAGTGACTGGGTAGGTGCAGCTCAAAGTTCAGGTGTTCGTAGAAAAGGAAAATCTTTTGCGAATGTTTCTTTAGAAGTAGTAATAGATAATGATAATAGAGCAGATGGATTTACTGGAAGAAAAGGATTTTTAAGAGTATGGGGAGGAAATGTTTCTCCAGCTTATGTTACAGATGTTAGTTTAGATGCAAATAATGAAAAACATTTTGTAGAATTAACTTTACCTGGAATGGGAACTGATAGAGAATTTAAAGTACAAGTATTAGATGAAAGTTTTACTACTATAGCAGATAGTGGAATATTTTTAATGAGTATACTAGATAGTGGAAAAGCTAGTCCTTCTGACTATACTACACAAAGAGGCAATGATGGCTAGATATAGTGTTATGAATCCAGGTAAATACCATTTAGGAACACCATTTACGTTTCCTCCTTTACAAAATAGAACTTATAATGAAAAATTTATTATAAAAGATATTAAATGGAAAACTTCAGTTTTATTAAATAGAAGAATGTATCTTGGAAATGTACAAATAAGAGATGTTAACAATACAGTAAAAGTTCTTTCTGATAGTATTTTAAAATCAAAAACTAATAAGTTTGATTCTTTTACATTAGATAGACGTATTGATGTTGCAATAGGAGACGGAGATGAAATAATAAAATTAGCAACCTTTGCTGATAGATTATTACAATTTAAACAAAATATTTTGCATATTATTAACGCAACTAGAAGTACTGAATTTCTTGAACAAAGTTATAAATTTAAAGGCGTTTCTCATGCAAGTGCAGTATGTACTACTGAATATGGTGTTGCATGGTGTAATAGTCATGGTGCTTGTATGTATGATGGTGAAAGAGTACAAGAATTACTTGTTAGAGAAGGTGTAAGATTAATTTCTGATGAAGATTGGAGTAACTTCTATGTAGAAGGAGAAACTATGGTTTCTTATGTTCCAAAAACAAAACAATTATTATTTATTAGAGGAAACAACTCTTCTACTGATAATATTGGAAATGTAATGATTTATAATCTTGCTTTACGTTCTTGGACAAGAGGTACTGGAAGATTAGATGAAGCAGACAAATCTAATTTAATTAACATATGGGATGGAAGACCTTCTTGGGCTCGTGCTGAAGGAGGTAGTGTAACTATTTTTCCTTGGGACCCAAATGCAGCAGCATTAATTAATAATTTTAAAATTGAAACAAAAGAAATGAATTTTGGTACTCAAACAAAGAAAAAAATAATAAAACTTAATTTAACATACAAAGGTGGAAGTAGTGGCAATACTAATGTTTTACCTAAGTATGCAGTAGATAATGGAGGTTTTAGCAATTCTTTTAAAGATTCTTCTGGAACTACTATTACAAATATACCTTATAGTAGTGATTGGGCTGAAATATCGCTATATACAGACTCTTCAAATGCTGGTAGCGTAAGAAGTTTCGCACTTCAGCTTACAGACGTTTCTGGGGCTAATGTAGTAAGTGACTTTGAAATTAATGATATGACAGTAATTTATAGAAGAAAGAGCATAAAATGATTGATAGAAAAAATATAAGAGAACTAAATCATCTTTCATTAAGAGAGCCTAAAAATGTAAATACTTTGCCTTCTGATTCTTCGGGTCAAGAAGGAGATATTGTCCATCTTGTAAACAAAAAAAATATGAGTGTTTTAGAACAACACGTAAAAAAAGATGGAAGATGGTACAACCTCTTAACAGGTAGACCTTCATTAGATAAACAAAAAGTTAGACGTTTTGTAAAGTCTAAGTTAAAATAGGTTGATTTTTACAGTATAAATGAATAAGTTACAGATAAACATCTAAGAGAAAGCGTAATATGGCTAGACAAACTAGAAATAAAACAACTGGAATAACAACACCTTATGTAAGAGCTGCACAAGCAGCAGGTGAATTTCAAACAAGTTTATATGATGCAATGTCTTTTGAAGACGATGCCCTTACAACTTCTAAAGCGTGGGAACTAAAAAAAGACGCAAAAACAGAAAATAGAAATACTGCTATGCAAATGTTACAATTAGCTGATAATGTTATAAACGAACAAGAAGAAAAAAGAGAATTTGAAGACGCTGTATCTGAATATGAAATAGGTACAGGAACTAGATTGAATTATCAAAGTACATCATTTTTAGATGCTTTATCTGGAAAAGGAACTTTTAAAGACTACTTATCAGGTAATGTTGATATGAAAGCTGGAGGTAAGCCTGTTACTAGAGCAGAAATTGAAGCTTATAAACTTAAAAGAGATGCTATGGCTCCTGAAGATAAAGTTAATTTAGGAGAAGCTTCAGGGTGGAAATTTGGACAAAATACTATAGCTATACCTGGTTCACAAAGACAAGGGTATGAATTAGCAGAATTAATGGACCTAGAAACTGCTAGCGTTGTTGGTGAAATGATATATAATAAAGATACAGGCGGACAAGGACTTGAAGCGTGGAGTACTAAACGAGAAGTATTAAGCGATTTAATGAATAGTGAAGAAAATACTACTATGCAATGGTTTAGTAAAGAAGAAATTTCTGATTTCAATACACAAAAAGCTATATTTGAAAATGAAGGAACGTCTGATATTAATAAGAAAAAAGCTTCAGATAAAATTCAAAAATATTATGCTATGGTACAACCAGGTAGAGTAGAATGGGACGACTTAAAAGGATTTATTGAAGCTAGAGAATCTAAAACACCTTATGATATATATAAAAATGAAAAAGAATTAGGCAATGTTAATTCAGGTGGATTTGATATTGGTCCTTACCAAATTAATAGTAAATTTGTATTAAGCGGAGAAGGTACTTGGGAAAAACAAGCACCTCCAAAAGGACAAGAAGATATGGCTTGGGAAGATAGAGTTGATTATAAACTATATAGTGATATTAATGCATATTTATCTGATAGAGTAAAAAATTATAAAGTACAACACGATAATTCTTATTATGGTAATAGAAAAGGATTTATAACTAAAGATGGAATTGATTGGTCTGATTTGTTTGGACATGACGAAGAAGGAAAAAGCAATAGTATTTTTAAAAAATATAGAAATAGAGAAGATTTAAACCCATATCAAGAATCAGATAAAGATATGAAAAGAAAGCAAGCATTAATGGAGGCTGGATTAATAAACGAAAATTGGGAGACTTTCTAATGTCAGTATCAGGATACGGAAATAGCACTGCAAACAATAATAATAGCACTTCTAACAATAATAGAAATTCAAGTTTTGGAAGCATTTTTTCAAAGATGATACCTGGACTTGGTGTTGCTATGGAAGTAGGTGGATTACTAACAAATGCATTTGGTACTTCATCAGCTTCTCAGTCACAAATAAACTCTCTTGAAGGTAAGCTTGATAGTATAAATACTTCACGTGAAAGATTAGATATATATTCTAGTTCTCAATCAGAAGCAGCACAATCGGAAACAAGGTCTAATTTTGGTATGATTGGAAGAACTTATGGTGAAATGCAAAATGAAATTGACATACAATCTAATGCTCAACAATCTGAAGCTGGTTTTGCAGTTAATACTGAATTAACTAGTCTTGCTGATAGAGCTAACAAAAAGTCAAATATGGAATTTTTAAATAGAAGAACTAATCTATTTACAGAACTTGATAAAATAGAAGGTCAAGTAGAGCAGAATAGGGTAGAACAGATGGCTAAATTAGACTATGAAGAAAAACAAACAGAAAACCAAATTAAACTACTTAAACGTACAAATACTCCTTGGAAAGCAATGATGGGGGGAATGTAATGGCACAGTCAAACGTATTACAAACTTTAAATGCTATTTTTGAAAATAGAGCTGCAGAAAGAAGAGATGATAGAGATGCTGCATTTGATGCATTAAAATTAATGCAACAAGACAAACAATTTCAACAAGAACTTGCAATAAAAAAACAAGCTCAAAAAATGGCTCAAATAGAATTTAATGAAAGAAAAAAAACAAACTTTATAGCTACTATAGACAAAGTACAAGCACCTATTGTTGCTCAAAAAGCTAAAAGTGCAAATACGTTATTTAATTCTCTCGTACTTCCAATGATGAAGGCTTCTAATGCATATAAAGAAGAGGGAACAGGAGATGATAAAAAAATTGAATATGATTTTAAAAAATATAATACCTACATGAAAAAAAATTACAATACTAATATGAAACAAAATGAAATCTTATTTAGACTTGCTTCAAGTTATCATACTCAAGGAATGAGTAATTCAGATTTGATGGTACAATATGTTAATGCTTATTCAACAATATTTCCAGGTGATGAACAAGGAATAGAACTTACTAGTAACTTTATAGAATTAGACCAACAAATAAAGATGTTAGATAAAGAAAGAAAAGATATACAGCTTGGTGATTATGAATTTAATGAATATGTAGATTTTTTAAATGAAACAGAAATAGCAGAATTAGAAGCAGAAAGATTAAAACAGGAAGCTAAGTTAAAAGCAGAAGCAGGAATTGAAACTGGAGAAGTAACAGTAACAAGAGCAGGAATTTCTAAAGCACCAGATACTTCTAGTAAAATAATTCCTGATGTTAGTAATATTCTTTATACTAAACTTGGAGGCGATGAAAATAATCCAGATGCTGAATTTAGTTTTAACACAGAAAATGTATCTATTCCTTCAGACATATTTAATGTAGATAATTCAGATGATGTAAAGACAAAAGAAAATAAATATGAAAGTCAACTATCATTTGTAAACGATTTAATTAATCAACAAGAAGATATTAAAAATCAAATTTTGAATACTCAACAAGCATATTTAGATAGTGATTATAGTAATCCTAGTTATACTTATGAAGGTTCAATAGAACAAGTAAATATTGACAAATCATTAGCATTTCTAGCATCAGATATAGCTAGACTAAATGCTATAAAAGACCCAATTGTTGTATTAGAAGCTGAAAGTGAAGCTTTAAGAAGAGGAAGAGGCTTTGCAAACTTTAAAGACTTTTTAGGAGACGCCCGTGATTATATTGCTCCAGGACATGCAGACTATCAATATGGTCGTGAACTTAGAAAGATTGATGGTTTCATAAAAGATGAAGATGGAAATGCTGCTCCTACTATTGAATGGAATGAAGAAGCTGGTGGATTTAGATATGATGTAGATAGCATTTACCGAAAAGATAAACCAGAAGGAAGAAGAACTTTAGCTGGAGATTTACTTTTTCCAATTGGAAAAGGCTATTCAGAACTAAAAGAATTAATTGATGATATTAAATCATACGAACCTATTAATAGAAAAAAATAATAAATGCCAACATTAGAAGAAATACTACAATCAAGGTTGGAGAAAAATAGTAATGTATTCTCAGATTCTACATCTACTAATACTTCTCAAGGACCATTAAGCGATTTTGCTAATATAGGACCTGCTCAAGCTCCTAGTTTTAATACACAAGAAAAATCTATGTATAAAGGATTAGGTTCTGGATTATGGGACTTTACTAGAGAATTTGGAGAAGGATTCGTAGATAGTGTTGCGTTTGGTATACCTAGTGCAGCTAGTGATTGGGAACCTGAAGATGGTAGAGATACTGAAGCTGGTAAATGGGGTGGAGATATTGGTCAAGCTTTAGGATTTTTAGGTCCATTTGGTGTCGGTAAATTAGGTGTTAGTGCGGCAGCAAGAGGTATTGCTGGTGTATCTAGTAGTGTACGTACTGGAAAAAGAATAATAAAAGGTGTTGATAGTTTAGCAGACGATGCTGGTAAAATAGCTGGAATAGAATTTGCTCCAAATCAAACTTTACATAAAGGTTTTCAAAGTATAATACAAAAAGATATTGAGAAAAAAGGTATGGCATATGCGTTTAAACATCACGTATTAGACGATGCATTAATTAAACCATTAAACAAATTTGACGATGCTTTTGGTTCTGCTAGGGCTAGAAATAAATTCTTTGACCAAATGGACGATGAACTTATGAAAGATTTAACGGAGCACGCTGCAAGTAAAGGATTTAATATTGCACCAGATGCTGCTAAAGGAATTAATGGAGTAGTAAAAAATGCTATGGCAGAAGCAGGTGGTAGACCTATTTCTAGTTTATCTGGAATGGTAGCTAAAAAATTAGGAGATGGTCCAAAAGCAAGTTTATACTCTCATATGTTTGAAGAAGCAATTGTGTTTGCTGCAGTAGACAATGTTATAGCTGGAATTGACGCAGTAGCTGGAGAACATGAATATGACCCTCTATCAACTACAACACATGCTTTAATCTTAGGACATGTATTAGGAGCTATAAGATTTGTACCTGGTGGTCTTGCTGGAGGAGTTATAGGAGGTATGAATCCTAAAAAAGCTGTAAGTAATCTTAGTGATATTATGTCTAAAAGTAGTGCTCAAGGATATAATTTATCTACTAAAAAAGGTCAAAACGCAGTAACTAAACAATTTGCAGTATTATCACAAATTAATAGTATGCACCTAACAGCAAAAGGTGGAGGTAATGTTTCAATATCTAAAATAATGCAAGATTATGTTGCTCGTGGAAATAAAGAGATTGGAAAAAAATTAACTTCTTCTGAAAAAGCAAGATTAAGAAAATTAGGTAGCACTTACGATACTAGCACATTAATAGAATTAGCACAAACTGGAACAAAAGAACAAAAGAAAATAGCCGCAGAAGTAATGAGAGATGTTGTTAAAACTATTCACGGACAAGCTAAAAGAGAGTGGAGAGGTGAGTTTATGAAAGCCATCAGACAAGATATAATTGGTGGCGGTGAAGGTGGTATAGGTAGTATGCCTCGTATGTTTGCTGGTGGTATAGCGATGTCTGGTGGACCAGGTATTCTTTTTGATGAAGATTTGACTATGGGTGATAAGGCTAGGTCGTTATTAATTGGAGCTTTCTTATTAAAACATGGTAAAGAATTAACTTATAAAAATTATAACCTTAAAGCTTGGGAACGATATGAAGGAACTTTTACATTTGGTAATAAACCTTTAGGAGGATTTAGTGAAAGATTTCAGCAAACAAATCAATTAATTAAATCTTTAGGCGGAAAATTTGAAGGCGATGCTAAAGGAAGATATCTATGGGGTCAGTTAGAAAGACAAATGATAATAGATAATAGAACTAAATTTGATACATCAGGTAGTGATAAGCCATTTTCTAATCCAGAAAAGATACAAGATATTTTAGACATCAGTAATTTTCAATACAATGAAAAATCTGGTCGTATATTTGTTGAAGACATAAATACTAAAGTAAATGAAAAACAAGTATTAGATAATAGAAAAGGTAAACAAGTTGCTAATGATTCTTCTTGGAGAAATGTTTATGAAGCAAGTAGAAAAGGAATGCAAAAAGATTCTATCATAGGCGAAAACAAAAGATTAAAACAATGGAATGAATTGTCTGTAGGGCAAAAAAGAGTATACATACGCTTAATGGAATCTAATGGTTACAAGCCTGGCAAAAGAGGACTAAAAAAATTAAAGAAGAAATTTTATGATGCTAACATAGATATGTTAAATAAAATTACTAATAGAATGGTTGAAGATGTTAAATTACTAATAGACACATTAGAAATACAAACAGAGATACCTTATACATTTGATAGTGAAACAGGAAGATACAAGTTCAAAACTATAGATTATCTTGATATTATTGAAAGATTAGATAGTGTAGCAACAAATAAATTAAATGAATATAATAGTATGGTTGAAACTTTAAATACATCGGGAATACATCAAAAAGAAGGTACAGTAAGAATTGCAGAAAAAAATAGACCTTCTTCAGAAAAAATAGAAGCCTTTGTTCTTGCAGCAGAAAAGTCAAAAAGAGAATCTAATGAAATTTTTGGTACCGCAGAAGAATCATTTTTTGAATATTCAGATAGTTGGTTTAAAAATACAATGGACCATGCAAATCAATTTGGAGTAATTGAAAAAAGTATAGACTTGCTTCCAGCTTTTATTAGAGAAAACGGAGAAGTTGCAAGAATATTTAGAGTAGAAGCACAAGGAAGTAGTTACGGAGGAATTGTAGATAAAATTACTATTGAAGGAAATAAAAATGCTGGATTACAACAAAGATTAAACGCTGCATTAGAAATGGTAAAAATGACTTCAAAAGCAGTAGGTCCATTTTTACAAAGTGAAAAAACTATTACTAAAAAAGAAGCGTTAAAACTATTTGAAAAATTAGAAGAAGCTAATATCTTTATGTTTAGAGAAGTTCAAAGATGGGATAGTTATCAACAAGAGATGTATCAAGAAGCAAAAGAAATGATTCGTGAAAATGTTTATAATAAAGGAACGGTTTTAATAGATGGAAAATGGAGAAAATTAAACGATAAAGATATTACGGAAATAGAGTTGTTAGAAGATAATCAAGTTGTTATACCTGGTACATTTACAATGAGACCTCTATATAGAGAATTATTTGACGTAGGACGAATATTAAATAATTTTAAAGATACAGCTCAAGGAAAACAATTAAAAAAGCTAGAAGATTTAGTAGAATTTGCAGAACAATCAGGTGCAGATATAAAAACAATAGAATCTATAAAAGAGTTAATGAAATTTGCTAATGGAGAAGCAAGAACCTTTGAACAAATTATAAATGTTTTCAACAAAGAAGTTGGAAAATTTGTAAAAACAGCAGAAGGTGGAGTATTAGATGTTTCTCCTTTTGGTGAAAAAATTGCTTTAACTATGGCAGATGTTACAAGAATTGTACATGGAATTGAAAGTATACAAAACGGTATAAGCGTAAAAAGTACTAAAAGAATGATACTTGAATTGCGTGAAGATTTAAAAAGAATTGGATTAGACCCAAATGTATTAGATAGAGAAGGTGAGATAAATGCTAAAAAATATATCTTAGCAGCTCTTGTAAAAGGAAACGCATATAGAAAAGATGCTATTGATATTGTAGCATTGGCAAATCAATTAGGTGTATATAATAGTTATAAAAACGAGTTTAAACAAAATGAACCTGGTAAAGAAGGTACTACTTGGGAAAATGTAAGAAAGAAGTTTCAAAAACTAGTACAAAAAGATTGGATTGAATCAGAAAGTGAAATTCAGTCTCTTTACAATACAATGTTAACAGAAAAAAATATAAACCCTAGCGATATTAACCCAATAGATTTAGGGCAAATTTTTAAAAAGTATAATTTTAAAGTTTTTGCTAATAATACAGAAATGAAAGATTTACAATATTTACAATTAAGATTTGAGGCTTCTGGGCTTCAAGGTGGATTTAACGGTAGAATTGACAAGTTTACAGAAGCTTTTATTAAAGATTATAAAGAAAATAATAAAAATGTAGATGCTGATAATATTACAAATATATCTTATGCTATTACTAATTTTATGGCAGAACAAGCTAGTAACATGAAAATTACTAGATATAAATTTAATACTGGGAATACAGATAGTGTTGTTCATAGTAGGGATACTGTTAAAAGAACTATAGTTATGGACTATATACATAAAGCGGTTGGAGATGGAGTAGATATTGCAATACTAGACTATGAAGGTAAAGGATTTAATGGTTATAATACTAATTTAAATAACTTGCAATATAGACAAGCATCTGAAAGAGCATTATATAATGGTAAATATAGTAGTGTTGATAATAAATTTGATTTTATGGAAACAATGGAAACACCAACAAATACAAGATATTTTTCATTTCAATATGGGACAAACAAATATAAATATTTGATAGAAAATAATCCTCAAAATTTAAGAACTTTAGGCGATAATTATATAAAATATATTGATGATTTAATTTCAAAAAAAATAATTGATAAGAATGATAGAGCAGATATTTTAGAAGAAGTAGGTCTTGTTAGAAAAAATAAATCAGGAAGCAAAGAAGTATATGTTTTAGAATATGGAGATTCAATTACAGCCAATAAACAAATATATCGCTTACTAAGTGATATGATACAAGGTCAAATGATTGGAGAAACAAAATGGTGGTCAGAAAATATTAGAAATGCAAAAGGAAATGAAGCTGCTAAAGTATTAAAAAGATTTAAATTATTTGACAATCTTAGTGCAAAAAGATATGACCAGCAAACTATTAGAGAATTAGCAAATATACTAAAAAATAATAAAGCAGACTTTAATGCAAGTGATAGGCTTGTTAAAAGTTTAAATGATTTTGCTGACGGTAAATGGAAAGAAGTTGTTATAGCTGATGAAGGTGGTAACAATCAATGGGAACATAATGGAGCTAAATTAGGTATAGATGATATACATTCTGTTTTAAAACAAGAAGTTAAAAACTATGAAGATATTGTTAAGAATAAACAATACAATAAAGCTATTAGAGATGGAGCAAAAAAAGAATTAGATACTCTAAAAGAAGATATAGATTCTGAAGTTATGAGTGATGCTTCCAATGTCAATGGTGTAACTTTTGTTAGTGAATCTGCATTTGAAGCTGCAGCTTTCTTATCTGGTAAACCAAATTGGAAAGAACTTGGAGGAATTAAACCTATAGTTGTATCTGTTGGAGAAGGTCAATTATTAATCAATAAAACAGCTATGGTTAGAGATTCTAATATTGCTAATATGTTTAAACAGAAAGGTAATGAAAATCTACACTTTATTACTTTTACTTCAGCATCTAAACAAATTGGTAAAAGCTATGATAAGCCATTGTTAGATTCTGTAGATTTATTTGGAGGTTCCGATTTAACACCTGGTATGCATACTATTAGACCAGAAAACTTACAGATTATTAGTAGTAAAGATATGAAAAAGAAAGCAACTGTAGGTTTAAATCATACTACAGATTTAACAGTTGATAATAAAAGACTATTTAAACAATACGTTTTAAATGATAAATTAAAAGAAGTTCGTAGCAAATCTGATATGTGGAAAGACGTTTTAAGCTCTTGGCAACAAATAGCACAATTTAAACTTTGGAGAAAAAGTAAAAATATTAAAGATACTACTAGCGAACAAGATAATGCTACTGATGGTATATTAGATTTAATGGCTGATAATAATATTCATCCAGGAATACTAAGACCACAATTAGAATCTATGTGGAAAAAGTTTGAAATTGACCCTTTATTTAAAACGGAAATTATTGGTGGTCAATCTGTTATGGTTCCTGAAATAGGTCTTGGAGGAGTTAAAAGATTAAGAGATACAATTATAGTAGGAGATAAGATTTTTCAAACTGGTGAAGTAGAAATTGCTCACGCAAAAAGATTTGACTCATTTGATTTTTATAATGTGACTTTAGTAGATACTAAAAGTGATAGCAAAATGAATAAAAAACCAGATTTTGATAATTATATTAGGTTGTCAAAATTAGTGAGTTTAAGGAAATTAAGAAAAAATGGAGCACACGAAGAATTAGGGGAACTACATGATTATATACAAAAAGAGTATAAAGGCAAATATAAAGTATTAATTATTAATGAAAGGCAACCTAATACTAAGCACTCTAGTATTATGCCTACTGCATTAAGAGGATTTAAAAGTGAAAGAGATGGTAATGTAATTGTTCTAAATCAATCAGATGTTAAAAGAGCAGCTGAAGGAGATTTCGATATAGATACTGCTAACTTCTTTTGGAATATGCCACATGAAGTAATGTTAAATTATATAAAAAATAGAACTATAGTAAGAGATTCTCGTAATGTTGAGATGCAAGGAAATGAAAGTTACAAAAATTTAGACCTATCTGATGCTAAAAGTGTAAATGATTACAATGCTCTTGGTCAAAAAGCTAGTATTATGAGAGGAGTTACTATGAAATCTAGGGGAGTATTAGATTGGTTAACTTCTAACAATAGCAATCAGTCTTCTCAATATAAAGTATTAGAAAATATAGTCTATGATAAAACTGGAGAGCCTATAGCATATGGAAAAGCAACTTCTAAAACAGGTTTATTAATGAAAATGGGTGACAATAGATATATAGGACTAAGAAATGAAAGTGACTTACGTAATGTTTATCAAAAAATAGCAGACTATAATCAGCACATATTAGATTCAGATAATGGTTATAATACTTCAATATTTAAAGATTCAGAAACTCTTTACAAAAATTTATTTTTTGGAAGTGACGGAGCTTTTCAAGTGTATACAGTCTCTAAAGTAATATCACCTCTTAAAAAGCAAAAAGCTACAATAGGTTTAAATAGATTAGTTCCTGAATCAGGTGGTATTTCTGAAGCTGAAATGAAAGCACTTTATGACCACGTATTTACTCCGTATAAAGATTTAAGACAACTATCTACTGCTACTTTTGATAAAGGGCAGCAATCAAAGGTTAGTTATAAGCAATTATTATCTGGTATAGCTGAATATAATTCTAGTATGCATATGGCTAACGCTAACATCGCTAAAGAACTTGGACTTAAACCTGATGCAGATGTATTAGGAGATTTTGCTACAAACGCTAAGATAGAAAGTAATGAGAAAGGAAATGCTTTTAAAGACAATGTAATGCTTTATGATTCAGTTTTAGCTGAAGTTATGCATATAAGTGAAATAAAATGGAGCAATAATAAATCTGAAATCCCTAATACTACTATTAGAAATGGTCAAGAAATAGATAATTTAATGATAAACCAAGATGCAATGAAAGATTACGCTGGTGCAGCAAAGAGTTCTTCTGAAAAATTTGATATAATTAATAGTATAGAACAAAGAATTAGAAGATTACAAAAGCTAAGAAGTGTAAATTCAGATGCTACTAGTCTAAGAATAAATACAGAAAGAATAAAAAAATTAAAAGAAGTTCAAGAAAAAATTAGAGAAGATATAATAATTCCAGAAAATATTTTAAATGATATAGCTGAAAGAAAAGTTTCAGAAGCAATAGGAAAATATTTTAAAGAGTATAGAGAACCAATGGATGGTGAAGCGGTTAAAGCTCTTAGAAAAAAAATGAGAGAAGAAGTAAAGAATGGTAATATTGTTACAACTGTAAAACCTCACCTAGAATCAGAATTTGTTCATGCATTAGCTATGGTAGAAGGATTTGGTAGATATGCTCAAATGAATTTTCAACAATTAGGAATGGATAGAACTAATTTTATAGATTTAAGTAACAATGCTAGAAATTTAAAAAATGATTTTAGTAGAGCTTGGTCAGATTGGAGAAATGAAAGAGAATCAAACTTTGAAAATGGAGATGTTCAAATAAGATGGATTAATGAAGGACATATATATCAATATTTTTTAAAAAGAATGCAAGAAGAAAGCAATGCGTTTGAAACGATGCAAGAAAGAAATATTTATTTAGCAAAAATAATGACTCCTAGCGTAGATATGACAAGTGTTGTAAGTTATAGAGGTAGATGGTTTCCTAATCCAGAATCAAAAAGAATTGATAAATTTATAGCATTAGCTTTTAGATTTAACGCACAAAACGTTGGAAAAGAAATGCAATCAGAATTTATGAAACAAGTTGGAAAGTCTTATGAGTTGTCTGAAAGGTTATTAAATGGAGAACAAGGAATTAAATTAGGGGAACAAACAGTTGATAAAAATAGTTTCTACTTAGACCCATTTACTTATACTGCAAATCATAGTAGGTCAGAACTATTAAATGTTTTAAATCCTGCTACAATAGAGTATTCTCGATTAAGCCAATTTCAACAAATGCATAAATTGTTTGGTACTGGATTCTTAAGAGATACAGTAGCTGAAAATGTAATGGCATCTATTCCTATAGGTGTTAGTGGAAATGCTGGACATCGTACTATAAATAGAAGTTTAAAGGGATTAAGTGATATGGATAATAATTTGGAAGATTCAGCTTTTATTATAAGTCCTGGTAAAAATAGTGTGTTTGATAATAGTGGTCAATTATATGATTATACTCCTTATGGTAAACGTAAAGAAAAATATAGTCCAAGTAAATGGACAAAACAAGAAAACAAAAGAAACAAGAGGTTCTGTGACTAATGAATAAATGCATACAAACTGAACAAGAAAAAAAGAACGATATAGAGTTTGAGAAACTAGCTGTAGAGTTTGAGAACATACCAGTAATCAAACAGTACGGAGAAAATGCTACAGGAATGTGGAAGCGTATTGTAGATATGACTAGAGATGCTAGCGTTGGATATGATGTTGTAAAAAGTTTTAGAAATAAATCTCCCAATGTGGAACAGCTAAAACTAATGAGAAGAGTTATGGATAGAGAAGTAAAAAATCTAACTAAAACTAGAGGCGGGTTTGCAAAATGGTTATATTTGCCTCAAGAAATATTTGGAGATGTTAGCTTTGTAAGTAATTGGTATAATGATGTTCAAAAATCTAATGAAAGATATAAAGGACATACTCAATATTTTAATTCTCAATTGAATAATATAATGAATGAACTTAATACAGCATCAGCAAGAGCAGGACATAAGTTTTCAAAAGTAGAAAAAAAACTAGTTAATTTATATAAAAAATATAATAAAGCAAGATTAAATGGAGACCATAACTTAGCAAATACTTACTATTTAGAAATAGATAAGTTTGTAAAGACGGGAGAAGCTAAAGTAATGAGTGATTTTCATAAACTAGTATCTGGAACTGGTAAAGATTTTAATATTGCAAGAGGAACTACAGATGCTAACTTATATAAAGCAGCTGAAATATATCGTACAAAAGTTCAGCCTAAAGCTCAAGAAATCATGATTGATGGTTTAAGAAACTATAGATGGGCTTTACAAAGAAATGAAACAACTTTAAAAGGTTACGATAATTATAATAAGTTAACTAATAAACAAAATACTGGTGTTCTAGATAAAATTATTGAAAAATTTGAATCAAAAGAATTACAAAAAGACGGATATTTTCCTGTTTTGAGTTTTGATGTATTACCTACTTTAGCTAAAGCTTCAGAATCTTTATTTCATAGTCCTAACAAAAATGATAAAGCAACACAAAAAGAATTTAATAAAGGATTTAACTTAGTTAATAAATTGGAAAAAGTTATTAATGAAAATGTTTATATCAATAAAAATTTAGGAAAAAATAAATTAGCAATAGAAGGAGCTATCGACTATAATGTAATACCTATTATCGATTCTTTTATTAGGAGTGCAACAAGATTTAATTATGTTGCTTATAATTCTGGTAAATATATAGATGTTATGAAAGATTTTTCAGAAACATTTACAAAAGGACAAAGAACACAACTTGATAAAAAACTACATTTTTTAGAATCTTATGTTTCTGACCATTACGGACTTATAACTGGTGAAGCACAAAATGCTAATCCTATGGCTTCAAGTATTGCAAGAAATATAACAGCATTTCAATTTGCATCTAAGCTAGGACTAAATGTAAGAGGTGCTTTAAGAAACTCTACACAAAGTTTGTTTAACTATATATGGTTTGGTGCTACTGGAATGAATCAAAATAGAAAAATGTTTAAAGACCAGGATATGACTAGTCGTGTCAATCAGGGTTTATCTAATAACGGTATCTTATTTCCAGAAATACAAGAGATATATGGTAATTTAAACTTTGAAACAAAGTATGACAATCAAACAGGAACTTATAAGATGAACATAGACCCTACTTGGGGTAAACAGTTAAGTGATAAACTAGCTAAAACTGCAGAAAAATCTGGATTCTTAATGACAGCTGTTGAAAATAAAATTAACCGTAGATATACTTTTCAACTTGGATACGGTATGCAATGGAAAATAGATAATGCAAATAGAAATTTAAGTATTGAATTTGAAAGAGCGTTAAAAAAAGATTTAAAGAAAAATAAAAGAAGTGAAACTGTGGAAGATTTAAAGTCAGCTGATGCTGAGAACAAGTTTCAAATATTTAAAAAGAACGATGCTACAGAGTATCAATATAAAATGGAAATGTGGCGTAGAAATAGAGCAGAAAATCAAGGTAATGCAGCTGTTAATAATTTACATTTTGACTATGGTATTACAGGAAAGTCTAAAATTTTAACTAAACCTTTAGGTTCTGTTGCTGGACAATTTCAACATTACGGATTAAACTTTTTTAATCTACAACGTAAAATTGTAAGAGATGGAAAGGATGCTGTATTTAGTGGACAATGGGATTCTGCTGCAGGATGGAGAATGTATAGATTAGGTTTCTTATATGCTGCGGTTAATGGTTTAGCTGCACCAATGTTAAATGCAAATTTAGGTAACATTATACAAAATGATACTTATGAACGTATTATGAATTATCACGATGCTGTATTAGGTGATGATGAACAAAAGAAAAGAGCTTTCTTTGGTAAAGGTCCTATTATAGGGACAATCGGTGGTCCTTTTGTTTCTGATATGGTTTCCCTAGGAAATGTATTTCAATTATATGAAATGGAAGAAGGCACATGGCCAGCTTATTTATCGGGATATCAAGATATGGCAGACCAAAGTCAAGATGAAAAATATGGAAGTCTTTTAAGAATATTAAATACTCAAACTTACAGATTTGTTAACACTACGTTACCTAAAATGAGAGATGGCGTTAATCTTGGTGTAGTTGTACAAGGAGAGTTAGGATTGTTTCCTGATGCAGAAATTAGAAAGAAAAGAGAAGCTATTGGAAATTCTAGTATTGGTAAAAAGTTAGGTTTACAGTCCCAAAAGAAAGCAAAAAAGAAATCTAAAGCTCAAGTAAACTACGATGAAGACATACTTAAATCTTTAGATTTCCTAAGTAATTAGTAGTGTTCTAACATAAGCTCAACTACTTTAAGACTACTTTTTAGTTCTGTTATTTTTTTATTGTTGTTTTCATTGTTATCTTCAAATGCTTCCATTTCTAATCTTGTTAGTTCTGCTTTAATATCTGACAGTGTTGCTTTTCCATATTTTCTTTTACTATTTCTTGTAGGTTTTTTGTGTGTGTTATTCATTATTCCTCCTTTAATGCGTACATTCCAATACAGATTGCGTCTGCATTCTTTAATGTAACTTTGTGATTATTACCTGCCCAATCTTGAGCAACTTTCTTAAAATATCTTTTTCGTTCTGCATAGTCTTTTGGTATATCTCCTCCAATGAACTGTTGCCATACCTTAGGCAATACATCTACTCTCTGTAACTTTAATGATGCTATAATACCTAACCAAACACCATAATTTTCTCCAAAAGTAAAAGCACCTCTTTCGTAAGGTCTAGCCCACACTCTTTCTATGTATACTTTAGGTTTCTTACGACCTATAGCATTTCTTATAACTTTAACCATATCTTTAGGGTCCCTGGAGGTAGGACAATTGGTAGTGAATTGGAGGTTCATCGAGTCGAAGAAAGCAACTGCCCCACTCCATCCAGGGTCTATAGTTATAATTTTCATTTATTCATCATTCTAATTGCTTCATTTCGGTCAAAGTATACGCTACATTTATCTCCATTGAAGCCCATATTATATGAACCCAATTGACCATATCTAGCTTTTTGACATATGATTTCAATCTCATACCTATCATTGTCTCTATTATCTACCGCATAAGGATAGTATACAAAGAACGCCGCTTCAGCAGTTTGTTCAATTACACCACTTTCTGCAAAGTCTGATAGTTTTGGTCTAGGGTCTAATCGTCTTTCAATTTCTCTATTAAGCTGCGATACTAATATAGCACTACACTTAATTTTCTTACAAATCCACTTATAGTCAAGCATTATATCTTCTATTTCAAACCTTCTGTCCTTATTCTTTCCGTCTGTACGAATAAGTTGGATATAATCATCGAGGATTACATCTGGTTTTTCCTTTCCTATCTCTTTCATTGCATCTGCAAGAGTTTTACAATCATCTAACATTATTAGATTCTTATACTTTTCACCCAAAGCTTCTCTTTTGAGATTAATTTGAGTTATCTCTTTATCTATATTACTAGCTTTTCTAATCTTTTCATAACTAAACTCTTGAAATTCCATTACTAAAATCTTCTTCATCATTTCAACATTAGTCATTTCACGATTAAACAACATAACTTTCTTACCTTGTTCTAGTAATCGTTTAACAATATTGATAACCATAGTAGTTTTACCATGTCCTGGTCTACCACCAATAACTGTTATCTCACCTCTAGTCATACCACCAGCTGCTTTATCTAGCTGTTCAATGCCAAAGGGTATTAAGTTACTACCTTCTTTTAACGCTTCTAGTGTATTAGCTAATATATCTTTAGTTTCAACTACTTTACTTGGAGCAATATCTTTTAACTCTTGAACTATTTTTTCATGCTGATGTAATACTTCAACAATATCATCCGTATTTTGTAAAGTTAAGTTATAAAGTATTTGGGAACTCTTTACTGCTTTACGTTGTATAAACTTATACCAAATATTCTTAGCGTAAGTCTCAGCGTTTGCAGTAGTAGGAACTCCATTAGCTAATCCAGTTAAATAATAAGTAGTTAGTGTATGGTCTGTAACATTATCTTTAATATCTCCGAATACAGTAACTGTATCAATAGGAACATTGTTCTTATATAATCTGTTAAATGAGTTCCATAGTTCTTGATGTTTACTTGTATAAAATGCATCAGCTTCTTTAATAACTGATTTAGCTTTTTCAAAGATTTCATCGCCTTCTAATAAAATACTACCTAATAAGGCTATCTCTGCTTCTTCATTCTTGGGCATAGGTTCCAGTCCATTTGTCTGTTTAAGCTTTTTATTGTCTGTTAATGGTTTCATAATACCTCCTATTCTTTAAATAGACTAATTTGCTTTTCTTCTGGTACATAATTTGTAATGACCAGTTCTATCTTCTTTTCTTCGCTATGTAATTGACCAGTATACTTAATAGGTATTTCAACTATTCTCCAATGTTTGTACATATCCCAAATTGCAGGACTATTATCATATGATAGCATAAACTTTCCCCCGCTATCATCAATTTCATGGCACATAGCACATAAATCAATATGGTCATTCCAATTAAACGAATGTATATAGTAATCATTTCGTTTAGTTGCTGCAACATAAGGAGGGTCTAAATACCAGACATCTCCTTCTTTTGGTTCATACTTGTCAATTAACTTTCTAAAATCCATATTCTCAATGAATGTGTCATTTAGTTTTTGTCTGCTTAGTTCTAAGTCGTCTAATATCTCATCATTCCATTTAGCAACGCTGCTTAATGGTAAGAAAGGCGTTTTGTTGAATGCTGTCTTTATGATAAAGAAGTATTCTGCTGCTCTCTTAACATCTGGAATATCTATCTTGTCTTCGGCGTGTATCTTCTTTCTATAAGTCTCGTGAAGTGTTCTTGATAACAATATGTGTTTAGCATAGTGTTTAAATTTCTCGAAATCCTCCGCTATTGAAATATACAAATTTATTACATCATTATGCAAGTCATTTAATATATTTATCTTAGCTTTATCTTTACGAAAGAACATACTTCCTCCCCCAAAGAACACTTCAATATATCTATCGTGTCTAGGTAACATTTTCACTAGCTGTTTACTTAGTGTGAACTTACCTCCGTAATATGGAAATACTGTAGGACAATCATTCTTCATTTTTTGGTCCTTCCTCTACCATATCTTTTCCAAAATATTAAATCATGTGCATTTTCATAATATTTAAACATCCATTCATCTACAACGCCACCAGCGTAATCTGGATGATATTCGTTATTTAAGCACATATTAGACATCATTTGATGATATACAGCTGTATAAAACATTGTTGAAGAATGATTGTCACCTACCATCCACCAAGGAACATCTGCCTTATCATATATATCATATAGTTCTTCAATTTTATATCTCTTCATTAATCCTCCCAACATGCTTTGCACAATGCATCGCCATTTTTATGTTGTTCCCAATATAATTGGTCTTTTTTGTCCAAATATTCCCACCAATATAAATCGTCTGAATAATCTATAACTCCGCATTCATCACAAGTATTTAAATCGGTATTATCTAAAACATATACTAACACTTCAGATAAATGTTTTGGATTCTTACTCCTGGATTGCATTCCAACCATTTCTTTTTCATCAATCATCTTTGACTCCTTTTAATTCATTATATAAATTAATAAATGAATCATTGCTTTCTACACCAACTGGTAAACAATCAGAAAAAAGTCCAGCCTTCTGAAATCCTTTTCTACGTGCATCACTCATACCAACGTGTAAAGCACCTGGACCATTTCCTTCGTCATCCATTCCTACAAAGAATACATCACCTTTATCTGTTTTAAAACAAAGCCCAGTACCTTCTTCTGGATAATCTTTATCCCATTCTTGCCACCAAACATCTGTTATTGTTCTTCTTTTTAATAGCGTTTGTGCTGATTGATACCACATTTTAGTTCTATCGTATTTTTTTTGTAAACTTTCCATTTAACCCTCCCCATGTTTAGTTCTTAAATGTTCATCTCTTTCATGATTTATGTTTGAAATATCGTCTTCTATTTCATCTAACTGTTCTTCAAACTCTTCTCTGATGCTATCTGTATCTAAGTAATATCCTATTTCTTCATCAAAAGAATAATATATACTTAAACATATTTCTGCATCTATTTTCTTTAAGCTAGGTTTGTAATCTAAATCTCCTAATTTTTGAAGCTCATTTATTTTTTCTTGTAAGTTTACTTTATTGTCTTCCGTTACAACAAACTTTTTATTTACTACGTTTTTTCTCATAATTCAGCCTCAAACCAACATTCACCAGTTTCTTTAATACAATCTCTAATTTGTATTCCTAATTGTAATCTTGCATAATTAACTAGTAATATTCTAACATGTCCTTCATCTATCTTAAGATATTCTGCTAACATATTATCGTTATATCCACCTGGTCTTTTAAAGAATTTATTCATCTTTGTTAAAAATCCACGTAAATTTTTCTTACATTCTCTAATACCTTCTTCTGCTGCTTCTAAATCCCAAGCATGGTATTGTATATAAGAAGGTTCACATTCTGATGCTCCAAAGTGTTCTCCATCATCTGAAGATTGTACAGCAAACCAGAATTTTCCTTCTATGTCTCCGTGATAATATCTACCCATTATTTTTCTCTCTTTCTTCTTATTGAGCTTTGTTGATTATAAAACATAAATTCAAAACCCAGTTTATCTAATTTATCAATTAATTTTCCTATTCTTTCTTGTAATCTAAATGCTTCTTCATATTTCTTTGCTTCTTCATTCATTTGTATGCTCCTTCAATTTATCATTAACTTTTTTCATCTTTTGGTAAAGTTCTTGATATTTATTATCATGGAAGATAATATTATTTTTATTCAAGTGTCCCTCGTGTTTAATACTCCAAGTAGTATCTTCTTTAGTATCTTCTATTTCCTCTTCTGTAGGTATATGGGGCATAGGATACCTATAATTTTCCATAAGACCTTCAACCTCTTCTTCTGTATAACCTAACTCAGTAAGGTCAAGCAGTATCTTCTTGAAACTTCCCATGTTTTTCCTCCTCATATT
>Ga0209404_10000600_pt1 | contig 27843 bp, 26 predicted proteins | sample TroAtlMetagenome_2_FD_187447 | JGI IMG/M metagenome (GOLD analysis project Ga0209404, IMG submission 187447) | Marine eukaryotic phytoplankton communities from Atlantic Ocean - Tropical Atlantic ANT8 Metagenome (SPAdes) (version 2) | ecosystem: Environmental > Aquatic > Marine > Oceanic...
AAGAAGAGAAGGTTGAAACACACTGGGAGAACAATATACTTACAATAGCAAGTGACTTAACCTATGCACACAAGATAGGTAAACTAGATAGAGAGACTGCTATGTCTTACTTGGATCAGAAGGTAGAGCCTTGGAGAGTGGCAGCAAAACTATGGCATAGTAAAAGGAAAGGAAAATAATATGCAAGGAAAGATAATACTCAATGAGCCTGACTATAAGATGATAATCAAAGGAGCATTGTCTCACCTGAATCCTGACCTAAAACACTGGGATAAACCTAAGATTAGGAATGACGAGATGGGTCGTAAGATTAAAGGCAGACCCTCAAGAGGATTTGGTGATAGAAACTTTGAGTACGCAGGCAAGATGATGAACCCAGAGCCTTGGGATGCAGAAGAAGTAATGCCTTATATGAAGACTATAGCTGAATGTGTAACTAATAACTACTGGAATGGTGGAGGATATGAGTTTACTTTCTGTTTAGTAGGAGAGTATCCTGATGGTACAACAGAAGTAGTACATCATTCAGATACAGTACCAAGCAGCTATGATATAGTCTGTAGTATGTCATTCGGATCACCAAGACTATTTGAGTGGACAACTTATAACGACCAAATAAAAGATATGTTTGAGACTTCTAAGTTGAGATACACAGACAAACAACTAGAAAAGATGGTTGTAAAGAAAGAAAGATATTTACTTGAGCACGGAGATGTAATGATCTTCAATGGCGAGAGTCAAATGAACAGTACACACGCAGTGCCTACGATAAGTGGAGTAGATAGGAGACTCAACTTCACCTTCAGAAGTAGTAGTCACTACGATTAAGGAGGATATATGTGGATACCAGTAATAGTAATTGCTTGGTCTCTAGGAGGTAATCCAGTTTGGGTTAACTTTCCTATGGTAAACTTTCCGTTTACCTCAGAGTTTAAATGCCAAGCTTATATAGCACAAGTAAAGAACAGTGTAACTAAAGACCCTCAATACTTAGAGGGTTATAGTACCTGTGTTAATGTAATAGGTTCACCAACCTAGAAAGGAATGCTATGTCCGAAGACGAAGTAAGGAAGGCTATTGAAGTCATAAAACAATATATGGAAGAGCATGAACTAAATAGCCCTGCATTTACAGGACACGCAGTTGTGTTCTTTAAAGAGATAGATACTTATATGAAACTAAAAGAAGTAGAAAGGAAAATCGATGCCTAAGTATATGATACGTACTAAGTGGACAGGCTATACTAAATACTTTCTTGAAGCTGATAGTGTAGAAGAAGCTGAAGAAAGATTTTATAACGGAGATTACGATGGTAACACCGAAGAAGAATTAGTAAACGAAAGTATGTATAACAGTGAATTAATACTATATACAGAAGAAAGGAAAGACTATGAGAAGAATTAATGTAGAAGTTAGCTATGAGTCAGTGATAACTCATGAATTAGATTTGCCAGAAGAGTTTGAAGGCAAAGAAATATATCTAATACAAGGTAAGTGGGATGAGTTCAGAATAGATTTTACTGATGGTACTTACTATGACTTTATAAGTCATTCAGACCCAGAAGCTGATGTCAAATACCCTGCTACTATAGCAGCTTATGGAGAAGATTACAACGAATTCTTAGGAGAATGGTAATGCGTAAGAAACATTGGGTAAAAATAGTTTGGGGAGAATCTGAAGACTATTCAGATACATATTACTTTAATACTGAAAAAGAATTAGCTGCTTTCTTATATGGAGTAGAAGAAGGTAATGGCTGGTTGAGTTATTATGTTGATGATGGAGATGAACCAGCATCAGTAAGTAACAGTGAAGACGGATATATAAAACGATTAAGGGAGTTCCAGGAATAATGTTTGAATCAGCATTAGTATGTCTTGCACTCAACATCTATCACGAAGCTAAGAATCAAAGTTACTTAGGTCAGTTAGCTGTTGGGCAAGTAGTAATTAATAGGGTATATGACGAGAGATTTCCTGATACAGTATGTGAAGTGGTAACTCAAGGTCCAACCTATAGTTGGAAGCCTGATTTTCCAGTGAGGAATAGATGTCAATTCAGTTGGTACTGTGATGGGAAGAGTGATATACCTAAAGAAGAACACGCATATGAAGTAGCTGTGATGGCTGCTGAAGACATTTTATATAATGATATCAAGGACTTAACGGACGGATCGACTCACTATCACGCATACTATGTGATACCTGAGTGGGCACAAACTAAAACACAAACAATTAGAATAGAGGATCACATCTTTTATAGGTGGGATCTGGAAAGGAATAAATGAAACTATACGAAGTACTAGTGACTAATACTGTCGGAGAAGTATGGCATATCGAAGCTGAAAATGAGGATGATGCCAATAATAACTACTCTGAAGGTGAATTGGTCAGAGAAGAAACAATCGTATGTGACGTAGAACAAATAGATTTAATAGAAAGGAATTAAAATGTTACAAGTATTAAATAAAACTATGTTTCAAAAGCAAGAAGCTATAGATGCTATGAGAAGTGAGTATGATTTCCCAGTAGAAATGTATGACCTTACTGCGTTCAGTAAAAGAAACACAGCAAGTAAGGTAGTGTTTGGGGAAGCAACGCATGTACCACAAAATATGGCTCAAGCAGTAGTAAGAACTGATACTAATAAAGTATTAGGTGTACACACTGGTAGCTATAAGTTAGTAACACACGCAGAGATAGTAGATAAGATCAATGCTGCTGTAGTAGCTTCAGGCTTATCTAATAATGTAGAGCATACAGTAGAAGCATTTGAAGATGGAGCTAAGCTCAGAGGTAAGTTTAGGTTCCACGATATAACAGTAAAAGATCCTGTCATAGGTGATATGATTAGGTTCGATGTAGACTATATGAACTCTTATGATGGTCAATGGTCTATTATGATGAGAGCTCAGGGATATAGATTATGGTGTGACAATGGATGTGCATCACCTAATCCTCTTACATTCGACAGAAGAAAACACACTTCAGGTTTTAGTGTAGAAGGTTCTGCAGAGAAGATAAAGAACTCTGTAAAGATATTCCACGAAGACAGAGAGAGATGGGAGGCTTGGTCTAAACAACCATTAGATATGTATAGTGTACAAGAGCTATTAAAGAAAACTCTCTGTAAAGCAACAACTAATACAACTAAAAGTAAATACATAAAGACTAGACTTGAAAATATATTGGGTCAATACCTAAAGGAAGTTCAAGAACTTGGTCCTAACAAATGGGCACTGTATAATGCTTGTACTTACTGGGCATCTCATGCTGGAGATAAGAGATGGGCAAGCTCTCAACCTCATCGATCAGAGGTACTGAGACACGCAGAGGTAACGAAGTTATTAAATTCGCCCTTATGGGAAGCTGCATGATAAAGAATTTTTTAAATGAAAACATAGAGATACGTACATGTGATATGTGCGATAAAGATTACTGCAGTGGTGCATACGACTTTTATGAGGAAGAATTTGTATGCCCCACTTGCAGTGATGGAAAGGAAAATAATGAAAGTAATATTCGACATCGAGACTGATGGTATCGATGCTACAAAGATATGGTGTCTTGTAATACACTATTATTATGCTGATAAGACTCTGAGGTACAGCGACTATGACGACAGATACCCTTCGCTTAAAGAAGGGTTGATGCAATTAGATCAGGCTGAGGAGCTTATTGGTCATAACATAATAGGATACGACATACCTGTAATAGAAAAGTTAACTGGTTTTAATCTATTCGACAAGACAATCTATGATACTTGGGTGATGAGTCAAGTACTCAACTACAAGAGACCTCATAAGCAAGGTCTCAAGGGTTGGGGAGAACATCTTGGCTATCCTAAGTTTGAGTATGAGGATTGGACTAAGTATACTGAAGAGATGATGGACTATTGTGCGAGAGATGTTAAGCTCAATACCAAGGTATACGAATTACTTATAGGGGAATATAACGAGCAGAAGAAAACTAAACCTCTAATAGGTAAAGGTCTTCGTGCTGAACACGATACAGCTATCTTCGAAGCAAAAGTTAGAATGAAGGGATGGTTGTTTGATGTTCAGGCAGCTGAGAAGCTGCACATTCAGATGGTAAAAGAGATGGAGGATATTGAAAATAAAATTCATCCTCAATTACCTGAGATGACTATATGGGTAGATAAAGTACCTAAGAAGGCTAAGTATACTAAGAAAGGTGCATTCACTGCTGTAAGTAAAAGACTTATAACAGAATATTTAGGTGGTGAAGAGCCTGTTGAATGTGAATGGGATCCTGAAAAGGAATTCCAAAGGAGTTATAACACACAAGTTACTCTAGGGAATATGGAAGAAGTTAAAGAGTGGCTATACACTATAGGATGGAAACCAGATGATTGGAATTACAAGAAAGTTGGGTATGAGTTTCACAAGACAAGTCCGAAACTTACAACGACTTCGCTGGAATTGCTCGGTGAGGTTGGCAAGATGGTGGACAGGTATTTTACGACCAGATCTAGACGTTCAATACTTGAAGGGTGGTTCAAAGAGGTTGACTCTGGAAGACTACGTGGAAAGATGTGGACGATTGGAACACCCACCTTCAGAGCAAGACACGAAATAATAACTAATCTACCAACAGTAGAAGCAACTTGGGGTAAGGAGATGAGGAGTCTCTTTATCTGTGAGGATGACTACAAAGTTGTAGGAGCAGACTCGGCTGGTAATCAGATGAGAGCTTTGTGTCACTACATAGGTGATGATAGCTTTACTAAGGAGGTTACTGGTGGTGACATACACTCTTATAACGCATCGATCCTAAACTGTGGTAGAGGAGAAGCTAAACGATGGCTATATGCTTACTTGTTTGGTGGAGGTGGAAAGAAACTAGGTACTATACTTACAGGAAAGCCTGATGCTACTGTAGGTAATAAGTCTAAAGAGAAATATCAATCTGCAATTCCAGGATTACGTAAGGTAAAGGCTAAGCTAGATAAGATATTCAATCAGACTAAGAACGGATATGGTAATGCATTTATACCTGCACTAGATGGTCGTAAAGTCTATGTGGGATCTGCACACCAATCACTTAATTATCTTCTGCAATCAGCTGAAGCTATCACCTGCAAAGCAGCTGTTGGTTATGCTATGAGGAAGATAGAAGCAGAACAACTAGATGCTTATCCAGTTATCTTCTATCACGATGAGATGGCTTGGGTAGCACATAGAAAAGATGCTGAAAGAGTTAAACAAATATGCATAGAATCCTTTAGAGAAGCCCCAAAGGATTTTGGTGTTACCTGTATGGATGGCGATGGTGTCATAGGTGACTGCTATGCAGACGTACATTAAAGAAAGGAAACGTTATGGGTAGAATGAAAGATTATGCTATGCAACTAGAAGATGAATTCTGGGATATAGCTGGAGAGCAAGTAAGTGAACACGAAACATTCGATGCTTATGTAGATTATCTAATGGCAAATCACTATGAGAATATAATGCACTTAGAAGAAGAAGATGTGATGCACGAATTAAACGAATACTGGGGAGAGTATCATCAGAAGTATGCTGAGATGCAAGAGCCAGTAGAAAGTGAGGAGTAATGAAAACTATAGCAATAGTTGATGCTGATAGCTGTATCTATCAGGCAGCTTGGCAACAAGAGTCTATTGAAAGTGCCTTATCTAATTACAAACATTTAATTAGTAAGAACTGGATAGACCCTTGTTGGGCAGATGAGAGTGTAGTTTATTGTGGTAATACTGAACAAGATAATTTCAGATATAAACTGTGTCCTAACTATAAATCTAATAGAAAGAAGCTACCACACGATGCTAGACTGTTTAAACCCTTGATGAATAAGATAGCAGAAGAGGGTCTAGCTATACCAGCTAAAGGTATGGAAGCAGATGATATGGTAAGGATTAAGTCTGAAGAGCTAAGAGGTTCACACGAAGTGGCTACAACGATAGTACACATAGATAAAGACTTAGACTGTATTCCTGGAATGCATTACAATCCTAGGCACGATAGATTCTATAGTGTAGATGAGAATGATGCTGACTTAAACTACTGGTTACAGATGCTCAAAGGAGATCCAACGGATAATCTTCCAGGACTTCCTAGAGTAGGTGAGAAGACTGCTAAGAAGATACTTAATGGTGTACCAATGGAAAGACGTAAGAGTAAAGTCTATGCTGCTTGGAGATCTAAATATGGTAGATCTGATTGGGAGCAGAAGCTACTTGAGACTGCTAATGGTATACACATACTAAGACACGAGGAGGATTTCTTCGAGATTGGGAGTATAAGATGAATGATCATCAAAGATATACTGAGGTGGAGATACTAGATGTCTCCACCAGAGACAGTAAAGACTGGGTAGGTTTAACTACTAAGAATCATGGTGAACTCAGATGTAAATCTAACTTGAGAACTAAACTTAAGTTAAAGAAAGACTGGGTTGGTGACTTGACTGTATGGGTTAATCCCAGTAATCAAACTGTTTGTGTAGCATTCGATCAGAAAGCTCATATAGTTAGTGGTGTTAACGCACTACCCACAGGTCAATGGAGCTTAACTAGGCTACACAGGAACAATGAAATAAACCCTTATGATAACGAAGGGTTTATCTACGAAATAAAAGATAAATCCAATGGTAAGAAATACATTGGAAAGAAGTCTTACTGGAATTACAGTAAAGGTAAACGAGTTAGACAATCTAATTGGAAGACTTATGGTTCATCAGGTGTAGACACAGCAGAAAAGGTATCTAATAATCCTGATGCATTTAATTATTATATACTGAGAGAAGCACCTGATAAAGCTGCATTAAATTATTTAGAGATGTGGTATCAGATAATGTATGGTGTGTTAACAGAGGTAGATGATAATGGAGATAAAAGATACTACAACAAAACAATAGGCAGCGAGAAGTGGATGCTGACTGAACAATTTATAAAGGAGTTTAATAAATGAGTAATGTAACTATAGATGGTAATGATTATAGTGTAGACGATCTTAATGATATCGCTAAGCAATGCATAGCAAGGATACAAGAATACGATAGGAAAGTCGGTATGCTACAGCTAGAGATTAAAGAGATTAAGATTATAACTGACAACTATTTAGATACACTAAGAAAGGAAATTAAAGATGCGAAACCCATTCTTCAACAAGATACCCAAGCAGAAGGTAATTCAAAGGAAGAAAGCTGAGCCTGAATTATCTGAGTGGGAAGATTTATTTTATTCAAAGAGAGCTGAAAGGAATGTAAAGTCTAGTAAGGCTCGTAGTAAAAGAAAGGAAGCTCGTAATGTTAAAGAAGCGAGAATATACGGAGAGTAAAGAAGTAGAGAAAACAAATTGTCCAGAGTGTACTAGCTCAGATGGCTTTGCTATATACGATGATGGACACGGATACTGTTTTGTCTGTAATCACTATGTTAAACAAATAGGAAAGGAAAACGATATGCCGTTTGACTACAAAGATAACTTTGATTTACCTGAAGGAGAGATAACTCATAACGTTATCGTTTCTTCGTTTGAACAATTACTTGGTGACCATAGAGGTTGTCAGGAAAGAAATATAACTAAGGAAATAGCTGAACACTATGGTGTTCGAGTTATATACGATGAGAATAGAAAGATAGAATCTTATTGTTATCCTTATTATAATAACAATGAACTGGTAGCTTATAAGATTAGAAAGCTACCTAAACAATTCAGAACTGTAGGAGACTTTAAAGATGTCGAGCCTTTTGGTTGTAAAAGCTTTGGAATGGGAGGCAAGAGACTTGTCATTACCGAAGGAGAATTCGATGCAATGGCAGTTGCAGAAGCATCGAAACAACACTATAAGAAGATATATCCTGTTATTAGTGTTGCTTCTAGTACTAACCTGAAGAGCCTTCTCAAGGTAAGAGAATGGATCAGATCATTTAAAGAAGTAGTATTATTCTTTGACAATGATGATGCAGGAAATAAAGCAATCAAAGAAGCTGCTAATATAATAGGTATAGATAAAGTAAAGGTAGCTCGTAGCCAATACAAAGATCCTTGTGATGCATTCATAAGCCTAGGTTCTAAAGGTCTTATGGAAATAATCTGGGAAGCCCAGCCATATAGTCCTGCTGGGATAATAGTAGGTCACACTGCTGTATGGGAACAGTACTTAGATAGGCAGAACAGAGAGAGTATAGCCTATCCACCTTGTCTTGATGGTATCAATGATAAGACAAATGGTATGCGATTAGGTGAGATAACTCTGTTTACTTCAGGTACAGGCAGTGGAAAGAGTACTGTAATAAAAGAAATAGTACTTGACTTATTAGAGAAAACGAGTTATAAAATAGGTATGATATCTCTTGAGGAATCTATAGGAGATACTGCTGAAAAGTTTATTCAGATGCAGTTGAAGAAGAACCTTCAAGAGTATGATGTCCCAATAGAGGAGCAAGAGAATGCTTCAAAGGAGATATTTGAGGATGAACGTCTTATACTATTGGATCACCAAGGTTCAGTTGGTGATGAGTCTCTTATTGATAAGATTGAGTACATGGCTCTTATGGGTTGTAATCTCCTTATCCTTGATCACATTACGATCGCTGTTTCAGAGGGAGCAGAAGGTTACACTGGTAACGAAGCCATTGATAAAGTTATGTCTGACCTGCTCAAGCTTACAAAGAAGCATAACGTTTGGTTGGGCATTATCAGTCATCTGCGTAAAGTCGCAGGTGGAACCAGAACATTCGAAGAAGGAAAACTCCCTAGCATGGATGATATCAAGGGTTCTGGTTCAATCAAACAAATCTCGTTTGATATCATTGGATTCTCTAGAGATATGGCGAATGAAGACGAGAACACTAGGAATACGATTAACTTCGCTGTACTCAAGTCTAGGTTTACAGGTAAAACAGGACCAGCTGGTTCCGTAAGTTATGACTACAATACCTGTAGACTCAGTCGAACTACTGGAGTTGATTTCGAAATAACTGGATAAGAAAGGAAACTATATGGAAGATATTAAAGAGTATCTTTTAGACAAAATAAGGAGTGACGATCTGGGTGTAAAGCCCAGACGTAACCTTCAACTTATGCGTAGAATAGACACTGATGGTGTTGATATGTTAGACTTTCTATTAGAAGATATGGTCTTTCAATCAAGAAAAATAATTCAAAGATGTTTTAAACGTAATAAGGTTGAAGGTGAAACTGCTATAACACAAGTATCTATGGCTATAGGTAAATATGTTGTAGAAAGTTTTGACCCAGATAACGTTAACTTCAGAGACCATGTCAGAGTAGGTGACTTGTTTGTAGAAGGCTACGTAATGTGTGGATACCTTACTATATCTGTAGGACACATTAAGAGTCGTAAGCCAGTTACTATACACGCAACTGAAAAGTGGGGTGAGATGGAAGTAATAGCAGGTAAAACTACCTGTATCAGTGCTGATCCAATCGAACCCATTACCAAGCTAATACAAGCTAATGGTAAGAGTGTTATTAAGACATGGGATAGGTCTAAAGAAAAGAAATTCACTAAGCATTTACAAGCACCATTTGTAAAGGCAATAGATAAACTTCAGGCAACTAGGTTTAAGGTAAACCAAGATGTACACCAAGCTATCTTAGATAACTGGGATATGTTTGTGCATAATGAAGTGTTCGAAGGTGAAGACAAAGAAGAGAATGAAAAGTTAAAGCAACGTCAAGCCTCTAAGAATAGAGAAGTAAAAGAGATAATGGCTGCTGCAGATAAGTGGCTACATACAGACTTTAGTTTCTATGTAGATGCTGACTATAGGGGTAGACTATATTATAGTGAGCCCTTCTTTAACTTTCAGGGCTCGGATGTAGCAAGGAGTCAATTACTGTTTGCTAAAGGAAAACTATTTGATAGTAATGCTAACTTCTGGTTGGCAGTACACACTGCTTGTTCATACAATGAGTCATATCAAGTAGATGAGATACCTGAGTGGGTAACTACTGACTACAGAGCTATACTAGAACAAGAAGAACTAGATAGTATATCAGTTGACAAGATGACTCTTGCAGATAGAGCTGCTTGGACTAGAGAAAATCTTCCTGCCATACTAGAGCATGGTGAGATGAGGTTTATCAATACAGAAGCTGAAAAGAGAATTGCATTCTTAGCTTGTTGTATTGAATGGTATAAGTACTCTATTACTGAAGGAGAATTCTATACACACTTACCAGTACCTATTGATGGAGCTAACAATGGTTGGCAACATTTAGGTGCTATGTCTAAAGATCCACTGACAGGTGAGTTAGTAGGCTTAACACCTACTGAAGTACAGAATGATTTCTATGTACAAGTAGCTAAGAGACTATGTAAGAGGATGCCTGACTGGTTTGAAGAAAGAAAGATGCCTATGAAGCATATCAGAAAGGGTATTGCCAAGCGTGGTGCTATGACAAGAGCGTATAGTTGTGGTCAAAAGAAAATGGCTGAGTCAATGTACAGTGATTGTTATCAGTTTAATTATACTGAAGACTACAATATCAATACTTGGGATTGTGAGTTACTTGCTGACCATGTCATAAGGTCTATAGAGGAAGTATGCCCTGGACCCCTGAAGACTATGAAGTACCTACAAAAGTTAGCTGACAGAGAAATAGTTAACTGGAAGAATATGTATGGTACTGATAGAGGTCGAGGTGTTGAGTGGACTTCTGCTTCAGGCTTCCCTATAATATATGAGTGTTATAGATCAAGACCTGCAAAGGTAGATTGTTATGGATTTAATACACCGAGTGGTGAGATTAGATTCAAGCATGTGATAAGAGAGAAGACTGATATACCAGACAGAAGAGGTTATATGTGTGGTATAAGTCCTAACTTCGTTCACAGTGCTGATGCAGCTCATATGGCACTTGTAGTGGCGAGCTGGGAAGGAGACTTTGCTGCAGTACACGATTCCTTTAGTGCTCATGCACCGAGCATTGAATTACTTATGGAGAAGACACGAGAAGTCTTTGTTGAAATGTACGACAAAGAAAACTTCTACGAGACTATTCCGTTCGGAAGAGGTTACAAAGGAGATCCACCAACAGTAGGCTCTCTAGATGTTAAAGAGATAATGGACTCTGAATACTTCTTCTGCTAAAATAAAGAAACCCCACAGGGAAATTAATCCTTGTGGGGTATTTTTTTTTATATATGTTTAGGTATTCTTTCTTTTAAACCTAGGAATTTATATAAGTGATTTATCTGAGCAATAACAGTCTTAGCATTTTTATTAGCAATATACCTGACCTTATCTTCTGGCATACCTTGCCTTCGACCTTCACTAAGATTTCTATCTCTCATAGCCCTAATTAATTCAGGGTTTATTTTAGGTGTGTAAGCAATACTAGGGTCTAGATTAAACTCTCTTACAAAATCCATATCATCTATTTCTATTCCTTGCAGTGCTAATCTATTCCAATTACTTTTGTCATTCATTTTTTTCATAATATTTTCCTTTAATTTAAGTTTGCACCTATTCTTTCGAACTCATTTCTGCCCATATTCTTTTTCTCCTCTTCTATTTGTGCCCTTCCTCTCAAAACCATTCGATGTAATTGGTTCATTCTCATTACTAAATTATATTTCTGGTATATAATAAGGTCTATCATCTTCTTAATATCAGATCCTTTTACTTTAGCACCTTCAGGTTTAAAACCCCATTCTTCCATTAGCTTAACGAACTCTTTATCTCTTAGTTTAGATTCTGGGATAGCATCATTTAATGGTTTATATTTTCTCCAGTCAGATTCTAAATCTTTTTCTTTATTCCTTAAATAAATATCATTTATTAAATCATATAACACTCTAAGCCCTGGAGATTCTTGTGATAACAAATAATCTTTATCGTCTTTAAGTAATTTTTTGTAATCATTAATATTCTTATTAAAAGAATTTTTAATAGCTTGATATACACTATAAGTTTTATTTATCTTATCAAATGTTTTATTATAAGCTTGATGATATTCTTCAACACTGGTAGCATCACTTATTATAGCATCGTGAACTCCTATCATCCATAAAGGAGAGGCTCTTCCACTGTTTACTAAATTAATAGCTTGACCCATTATTGCTGCATCTAACCATTGAATAGATAATACAGGTAACTGATTAGATACTTGCTGTCCATACGGACTCATCGTTTGCTTTTCGTATAAACCTGTTTCTTCATTTAATACAAACTTAGGTTCAGATCTAGCATCTCCAATAGGTCTTGACTTCTTAATAGGAATAATTACATTATCTGCTCCTTCAGCTGATCCCATTCTAACACTTACAGTTTCTCCTGTATCCTCCATCATTCTAGAACCTAAGAATACAGTACTACCATTTGCATTTTGAAAGCTAGGTGTCTTACCAGTTATTGCCCATAGCTTAGCCATTTGAGACAACACTCTTTGATGAGTAAAATTAAGAGTAGAGTTTAATGCTTGCCCTAATAAAATATTTAAATCTCTTTTAGCTTCTTCAAGGCTATATCTGTTATGCATATTAGTTTTTCTTATTGCATCCATTAATATTTCAGTATGACCTTCTTTAGTAAAGAATTTATCAATGGCTCCTTGATTAAAGAAAGCATATCTACCATAAGATGTTTCCATAAGAGGTTGCTTAGATAAATCTTTTGTAATGTCTTCTTTATCTGGAGCAAGAAAAATATTATCCACTATATGCATCCAAATATTTAGCTTAATTTCGTTAGAAGAAAAATAGCTAGGTATTGTTTGTTCGCCTAATGTCTCTATAAATTTTGCTCGTATGTCACCTTCTGGAATAATATTATTCCCTCTTTCAAAGATAACTCCAACATGTTTTAGTATATCGACATGACCAAATTGGTATCCTTGTAAAGCAATTCCATTTTGAATTCCATCATGCTGTGTTGTAGCTCTAGCTCTGAATTGTTTACTGCCAGAAGATTTTCTAGCATCGTCATAGTTAGCAACATCTATTAATGATTGCATTATGTCAGCCCATTGATCTGGCTGTTGGACAGAACCTATATCTTTATCTTCCCACATATAAAAGTCTTTCATAATAGCTTCTATATCAGCTAATGCGTCAGCTGGCATTTGAGGAGCTTTAACAGATCCATCAGGAGAAGCAGAAGAATCAACTACAGGCATCATAGCTTGTGCATTAGCAGGTAAACCTGATAATATATCTCTTATTCTTTTTCCTGCCTTCACCCATTTATTATATATAGCTATATCAGATCGATTACGAACATCCTTTGTTGTAGGATTAGTAGCTACTTTAAATATCTGCTCTGCTCTCTTTCTCAATACATAAAATGGCATTTTGCTTGTAGATAATTTACCATTAGCTTTATCAGTATCTTCTAACTGTGTAACTAATTCTTCTGCAGTTAAAATTCCTTTTGATTTTATTTTATTAGTAGTAGTTTCAGTATCATTTAATAAGTTTCTTGCTACTATATACATCCAATTCTTTAGTACTTTACTACTGCCTTCTGTATTTACTAATATTGGTTTAGCACTACCTACTGTATTTCTTACAAGTTTACTTTCAAGAGGATTTAAGATAGTATTCCTCATAAAGAATCTTCCAACAGCTGTTGAATTAAATATTTTATTATAATATATTTTATCTTTTCGTTGGTCTAAATCTTTTAAATCTTGAAATAACTTTTTAGCTTTTGTTCTCATAACCCCATCAGCATGAAACTCAGCTGCTTGTATATCATTAGTTTGTTGAAAATTATTATTATAAGCTTTTTCCCAGCTAGATTTACTTAAGCCTACCATCTTAGCCCAAGGACTAATTGAATACCAACCAGTACCTTCAGGATCTGGGTGTGCAACTCCTGTTACAAAGCTATCCGACCTGTCTGTTTTTAGTAATGATCTAACAACAAAGTTAGCAACCTTAAGCATATCAGTATTTACACTCATAGCCATCTTACCAATATGATTCTTAGCTTTATTAGCTATGAGTTCATTTTTATCGTAGTCTGCTTTGATAGATACTCTTTGATTTTGGTATTTCAATAAGTCAAGTGTACTTAATACAGCTCCGTCTACAGGTGGAGTATAAGAGACATCTATTCTTTTATCAGGGGTGATTTGATTTAGTAAACCTCTAGCATTTCTGTAAAACAATTCTCCTCTTTCACTGATAGTATAAGCAATGTCTTGTTTTTCATTTGTATTAGGGTCTGTAAATCCTTCTGTTTTATTTAAGAAACCATTTTCTTTCATAGCATCCCATAAGAGATGGTCAAACACTTGAAGTATTTTAGGATCAACAGTTGAGCTAAAGGCTCCTCCTAAATTTAGTCTTGGTTTTCCTGTAATAGGATCTACTGATCCAGGTTCTCCTGTTTGTCTAGACGTATCTCGTCTTGGTTGGTTAGGAGACTCCACTAGTTTATCTAGCAGTGATTTAGATAGATTACCTACTTTATAATTAGGGTTATATAATTCCCCCATTAGTCTAGTAGAATCATTTGGGTTAACTCCAAATCCTGTAGCTGTTATAGCTCCTTCACCTTGTACTGAGTTATACCCTAGCTGATCTCTTTCTTTACTATTTATTTGATCTTGTATTTCTTCTAATGCAGCCAAAGATAAAGCATTACCTAGCTTCGCATAAGGAACTAATGTAGTTGGATCAATTAATCCTTTATCTATTAGTAATTGTTTTAAATCCATTAGAGTAGGATCTAACTCTTTATTCGATAATGCTGTGGGTATTACACTTTGTAATTCATCATTTAAATCAGTTCCTGCATCCATAAGAGTATCTACTTCTTGAGCCTTAGCTAATTTAGCTTTAAATATTTTTTGAAATGAATCTCTACTCTTCCATTCATCAAAGGCTTTTGTATTACCTAAGTAAGTAGGTGCAGATGCTTGTTCAGATTCGATTGTATCTAGTATAACTTTTCTAGCATCATCTTCGTTATAGCTTACGGAACCATCTTCTAAGACGACTCCCCTATTAGCTATTTGTTTAACATAAGTTTGAAAAGGATCTTGTAATTGTTTCTTATAGAAAGAAATCAATTCTTCCTTACTCATTTTAGCTTCGTCTTCTGGACTCATAGGAGCTACATTTTCTTGATCCCACATTTCCTTTCGTGCTGCTTCTACTGGATCATCATACTTAGGTCTTGTAATTTGATCTTTAGTTACTAATGTAGCTGTATCAGGAGTCTTTTTTAGTAGTGCACGCTTCTCTAAATTAGACATAGTTAAAGGAGCTTCTACACTACCTATAAATTCGTCTTCTTCTCTAGGTGGCTGACCAACTGGCATACGTTCATTTAATTTTTTAGTTGGTGTTGTAGATATAGTTCCTACTGTTGCTTCAGCTTCCTTCTCAGCTTTTCTGAAAGCATCTGACATAGCAGTTTTTTTAGCACCTGCTCTAGCTCTGTTTATTTTATTTTGATTTGTTATTAAAGGGTTAAAAACCATTATTATTTACTCCTTTGTGGTGGACTCTCTTCGAGTAACCAATTCATTATTAAATTACTAGTGTCGATAGGGCTGGTAATTCCTTGTGCTAATCCTCCCCTTACCTCTGGTAGTGTTCCAACTACAGGTGCAGCAGTTAATGCTTTTCTTATTCCTTTTTCTGGTTCTCCTGTAACAATTTGTTGAGTACCAGCTAATACGTTAGCTACATTTCTAGCTGATGGTCCAAGCTCTCCGAATAATTTACTACCAATCCAGTCATCTCTAGAAGGATATAAAGGAGAAGCTAAGTCAACTACTCTCTCTACTTGACCTAATACACCTGAAGAATATAATGCTCTTTGGGCTAAGCCAGTTGAATCTAAATATGGAGTTCCCTTAAGATCAAAGAACTTTATTAAGTCTTTTAAGTATTGGGAGGCTCCACCTAATGCTATCATAGTAACTATCAATGCAAAGGTATCATATTTAACTTTGGGATTACCCTTTCTTAATTGTCTGTTCCATAGCTTAGGCACTATATTAGCTGTAAATGTAGAAAGAAAACCATTAAATTGAGTCATCATTTGGTAATGAGGATCTTGAAAGAATAAAGGTCGATTTGCTGCTTGAGGATTCTGTATTCTTTCATTTACAAATTTATAAATACCATTTTCTAATTGCTCTTCAAACTCTTCCATTATATCTAAAGCCTTAAAGAATGCTTGTTTTTCTTCTTCAAGTTCAAGGAATTCATTTTCCTTATACTTAAATCTTTTAGGTATTCCTGATTGTTTTCTGGCTAAATCTTTAAATGCTTCTTCTTGAGGTGTTGCATTTGGACCCATCCATTCTGCAAAAGCTCTTGTTGGAGTCATAAAGATTCCTTCGACTTCATCAAAGTCAGTTGTGAAAGCTCTATCTTGGGTAGATAAATTAAATACATTATCTCTTTTCATTTCATCTAACTGATAGAAGTATTTCATTAATAACTCTACATCTATACCTAAATCTTTTAATTGGTTATAAGTTCTCATCTCATATTCAGTGAACTTATCAAAGTTAAATGAATCCCAAGTACTTGTAGCCTCTGTTCCATCAGGTAACTTAGAAAGGTTTTTAGGAGCAGTCAATAAAATATTAAATCCTGACTTAATAAAGTCCATACCGAAAGCAGCATTCATTCTTCTTTGGAATTGTGTAAATTGTTTAATCCCAATAGCTTTAAAGAAAGACTCGTGTGCTTTAACATAAGCCATATCTCTTTCACCAGTTGCAAGTCTATCTACAACAGTATTTGCATCGTATGCTACACCACTTCTCTTTAGATTATTTTCAGCATTGTCATACTCAGCTTGCATTGTTTTACTCCATAATGCAACTGTCTGTTTTACAAGAGCTTCGTTCGCTTTTTGCCATTCAGCATCATCTTTAATATTAAACCATATCATAGCTGTTTCTGGGATAGACGATAGAGTTGATAAGGTAAGACCAGCAAAGATAGACCAGTTAGTTAGTAGTCTATTTATGGCAGCGAATCTAGGATCTTTAATTCTTCTGAAGTTACCATGCGTACTATCAATAATAGCCTTAACATACCATGCTGCTTGCTCAACAGCTTTCCTAGAAATTAAACCCTCATCTACTTTCCTTTCAAGATCAAAAAATATTTCATTTAATTTTCTACCACCATCACCAAAGTATCTCATAGATGAATTATATTTTGCTGCTTCAACTTGAATTTTATTTAAAGCTTCAAACATATTTCCACTAGACCAATTCTTATACCCAGGAAGTCTAGACATCCCCATAACTCTTTCTCTAAAGGATACAGGGATATATGATTCACCTTCAACTAATGAGAATGTGCTCTTAGCTTTATGAGTTCCTCTGTAAGCTATTGTTTCAAAATAATCATTAGCTATTTTTTCGTTTAATCCCACCTCATCTATAAGGAATTTTTTAAAACCATGAGGATCTTGAGTAGCTTTATACCAATCTAATCCCTCATTAACGTACCAGTAATTGGCAACTTCTTCAGGAACATCTTCAGGTCTAGTAGGTAATGGTTGATCAGGGTGTTCAGAAGTCCATTCTACATTTATAGTAAGGTAAGCTGAGATATAAGCTTGTTTAATAGACATAGCAGCTAGATTTATTTGTTCTAACTTACTATTAGTTAATTCTATTTCAGGGTCAAATCCTTTAGCTACTAATTCTTTTTTAAATTCCTTTAATGTTAATTCGCCACTTACAAACTCTTCGTATAAAAGAAATCCATCTGCTTCACCATATGCCTTTAATTGTTTAGAGACATACACAGCATTTTCTGAGTCTAATTCAGGATGCAACTTATACCAACGTTTAGTTTCATCTTTAAATATATTAGCAATAAACTTTTGATCGACCATTGCCTTTAGCCTTTCTAATAATCTATCTTGATACCCTCTATGGTTCATTCCTGAGTGATATACACCAGTATTTGTTTGACCTACTCTTGCATTTAAATCTAATAACTCTGGATGATTAAGTAAGTCTTCTTCATTAGCAATATTTACTTCAGCACCCCAGATTAGCATTCTCATAAATCCATGAGCAACAGACTCTAAATAATCGTAAGGGTCTTTATTGTTTTTAAAGAAGTTAGGTATGCCTTTATATTTACTTTCATATTCATTAGCAATATTAGAAAATCTTTTAGCATTTCTTCCTACGTTTCTTAGAGGTTGTCTTTTAGTAGTATCTTGTTTAAGAGAACCAAACTTGATAGGCTCTCCTATGTGATTAATTACATCAGTATACTGTATTGGTACTAAAGTATTTACAGGAGTAGTACTAAATTCTACTTCAGCAGTATCATAAAGATCTTTACTCCCAAATATAATTTTATTATCTTCTATTCTTATAGGTGAATTTTTATTTTCTCTTACAGTTTTTAGGTCTTGTGGTCTTATAAAGACAGTATCAGTTAGATCGGATTCACCTTTTTTATCTGTCCTAGTAGACTTATTATCTTGATATCTATAAGTAGTACCATCCCTAGTTTGAAATGTAGTAGTAGTTCCAGTTTCGTATCTATCTTTATTATTTACATTATCGATTCTTTCCTCTACACTTTCTATTTTACCTTTTGTAGACTGATCTCTAATTCTCTTTTGCTCAATGGCTAGTATTCTTTCCCTGTTCCAGTTAGCTAAATCAGAAGTCTTTAATCGATCTTGACCTGCTGTATATAAACCACCTGCAGTTGAAATACCTCCACCAAGTACTCCACCAGCTATACCTGCGTTTATGTATCTATCTAATAGCTCATCTAATTGATAATCTTTTTCAGAGAACATTCCAGCCGTTCCAGCTTGAATTGCTTCTTGACCTACTTCAGTAAAGGATTCTCTTGCAGCTCCTCTCATAGCTTGCTTTGCAACTCTACCTGCTGAAAATCTTTTAACCATTTCAGGGCTTAATGCCATCATCCCTTTAAGGAATTTAGATTGTTCTTGTCTAGTTGCTTTTGAAATTATAGCTGTAGCTTTTTCTTCACTCATACCATGTTTTTTAGCGTATAATTTAGAAGCTTCTTTTATTCCTTTTTCACTTAAGAATCCTTCAGGAGTCATAAGACCTTTAAGACCTATTCTTTCCAATACTGAAGAAGCAACACCAGCAGCTGATGCCATAGCAAATTGAGTAATGCCTTTTTGACCTTCCATTTCATTCCAAGTATGACCAGCATAAATCATTGATATAGGGATGTATCCTACAGCAGCACCAGCAACAGGTCCACCGAAATAAGTAGCTGGAACTGAAGCAGCTATTGCAGATAGAGTAGCTAACATATAAGGTGCTGACATAGCAGCATTGTTGACTATATAACTAAATGAATCCATTAAACCATTAACATCTTTATAGTTAATTATTATTTTAGGTTCATTCATTATCTGCTCTCTAGCCCTCATAACCCCAGCTTCACCAATGCTTTCAATCATCTCGGATCCAAAGGTCTCGCCCAAGGCATCAATATAACCCCATACACCTTCCTTAGCTCCTGCAGCACCAGTTCTCCAACCAACTCCTGCCTGCCCTAATATTCCTATTGCTTTATTATCCATTGTTCTATTAGGGTCTCTGAACATTACTCCAGAGTGTACATCAGGATCGTAAGTAGATTCATCTATAGCTAATTGTTTAGGGTATAATCCGTAAGGATACATATCTACTGGCTTTCCTACTTCAGAGTAAGGTAAAGCATCTCTTCCTTTTAAGCTTTCAATTAATTCAAAATCTAATTTAAGATCAGTAGAAGTTTTAGATGTGTATTCATCTGGTTGTGCGTAGCCTAAGGCAATCATATAATCTTCTACTCTTTCTCCTTTGGCATTGGTAAGAAAAGATAAATCTCTTTTTCCTTCGTCTTTAGTTGTACCTACATAATCATGAATATTAAATCCACCTGCTTTAATGAGATCAGCTAATCTTTGTTTAGCTTCATCTCCTCCTACTTCTCCTCGTTTGTAACCCCTAGACTTTACTTTATCTTTATCATCATAAAGACTAGCTACTTCTCTTGTATTAAATCCTCCGAGTCTAACTAGACCTTTATTTGGATTCCAAACAGTATCGCCATCAACGACAGTATTTTTTGTACCTGTACTATCATAGAAAGATACTTCTGCCATAACATTCTCCTATTTATTTGTATGAAATTTTAATAGTTTTCTCATTTCATTTTGTTCTTTTTTGCTAGGACTAGGATTAGCTTCCATTGCTTTCTGGAATGCTACGATTGAATCCGTTGTGTATACTGCTTCTAAAGTTTCCATAGGCACATCTACCTCTCCTGAAGTAGCATTTCTTATAAACATATGGCTTAACCAGTATGTAAATGGAGACCATCCTTCTGGAGGATTATCATATGCTCCATGAGATTTTACTGCACCCCATAACTGCTTATGCTGTTTAATGATATACCCTAGTTTCTTTTCATGTTTTACAATATCATCATCCCATGCAGCATCACTTAAAGTTTGATATAACTTAGACAGATTAATTTCATATACTCCTTTTGTATCTTTAGGCTCTAAACCAACATCAGTTTTGAATGTTATGAATTCAGCATCAAGGAAAGGTTCAAGACTTTCAACTATTCTTCCTTTTTGTAATTGACCATTCTTACCCATTAATCTTGCTTTATAATACTTTGATATTGCACTTGATAATTTTTCTTTTATAGCACGAGAATTATTATTAGATGCTCCGAATCTTATTTTTAAATTAGCTAAAAGTTTTTCTGCAGCTTGAGCTACTTGTATTGTATTCTCATCAGCACCTAATCTATTTTTGTAATCTTCAGCTGGAAAAGTTTTATGAACATCGTCAATTATCTGTTTAGCAATGCCCCTCCATGTATCAACTATCACATCTGAGTTGTGTTCTTTATCAACCCATTTAGTAAACCTAGGAGTGTTAGTTCCTTCTGTTTGTATAGCCGACATAGCTCCCCAAGTCGTAGGCTTTCCATCTACGTATGCCCACTCTACTCCTTCGCTATTGACGTTCATATCTATTCTATTACCAGTCCATCTATCGTATAAGGATGTTCCAGGTTTTTTAACATCAAATAATGTAGTAGTTTCTACTGGTTCTAAATGATCCATATCATGAGTTCTTCTAAATTTATTTAAAGAAGAAGGTTTATATTTCTCTGCATTATCCAATATGAATTGATCAATTTGTTTTTGTTTCTGCTTGGCATACGTATTGTATTCCTTTGCAGCGAAGTTAAGAGATGTACTATGATCATAACCTAACATTCTAGTAGCACCATAGTTGAGAGCCATCTTAGCCAATGCTTCTTCATCCAAAGCATTACCTAACACCTCAAACATTTTATCTCTGGCTTTCTCCCAGAAACCTCTATTGTCTTCTTCGTCTTTTATTTTAGTATTGACATCATTTCCATCAACTACAGAGCTATCATTAGTGTTTTCTATTATATCATTTAAGATATCTGCAGGTTGAATGCCACTGCCATCTGTTGTATTTACATTTGTAACTGTAGGGAAACTTCCTGAAGTTATTGTATCAGCTTCATACTCAGTCATTGGACCTGATAATTGAAGTGCAGTTCCTGCTTCTTTCATTGATTTTTCTGCTTGTTTATTAGCTGCTATCTCTGCAATAGTAGGTACATTAGGAATACTTTTATTACCCCATATAGTTCTAAGATCTGGATCTTCTTCAATCCAGTTAGCCACTTGCCATTCATCTATTCCTTCAGGAGGTCTTTTACCCCAATCAGTATTAGCAACTATATTTCCATCTTCATTTATAAGAGGTAATTCTCCTTTCTCATCAATAGCTCCTTGTCTATACTGATCTAAATAATTATCTGGTGTAGCTAATCCTGTAAACATACTTTGAGGAGAACCTGGGGGTATTCCTCTCGCTCTTTCATTCTTCCATCTATTCGTTATTATTTCATTTTCCATTTCCATCTTAACGTTGTCATCAGTTAAAGCTCCCCAAATTTTCTTGGGGAGGAAAGTAGTAAAGTCTACAACACCTTGACCAAGGTCAGCAAGCCTATCCTCCCATCCTTCATCTTCATATCTACTTAGTAAAGGATCGACATAAGCAGTATTATCAAACCCAATATGTTTATCAACTCCTCTACTGATATCTCCAGCTTTGGCAGCTTGTATTCTAGGAAATCCTACATTGTAAGCTCTTATTACATCTTTTAAACTCCAAGTCTTATTAGCTTCTGCTATTGCTTTTAAATAACCTATGGAAAATTTTCTGTGGTCTTTTTCTTTACCTGCTAGTAAATCAAAATTAAGATCAGGGAATCCTGAATCTCTAGCTGTACTTTCTAATATTTGATATTTACCTAATTCTCCAGCATCACCTGTCACTAAACCAGTTTCTGTATTAGGATCAAAGTGACGACCTTTAGGAAATTGTGCATTGCCTGTCTCTTGTATAGCTAATGCATCGGCTAATGCCTCATAATCGATGTGATCTCTCCAATTTGCTCCTGATAATTCAGGGTATTTATCAACAAATCCTTCAGTGGCATACACAGGCTGTCGACCATCCTGTATACTTCTACCTGCTTGAATAAGCCTGTCTACCTCTTGTGGAAATTTATCGACTGCTTCTTTAGGTATGACAGCTTCTCCAGCAGATAACCAAGCTGGTATAGTATCTTTTCCTTTAGGATCTCCAGGATGATCATATCCCATATGACCTTCTGGTGGAGCCATACTACTTGCCATCCGACTATTATCTGCGTTGGGAATCTCTTCCATAGGAGGAACATTGTACTCCACTGAAGTAGTTTGTTTGTTACCATCAATCATCTTGGTAATCTTTTTAATAGCATTCATAATTGTCTCCTAAGACATTAACTTTCTGATGTATTCCTTGGTCATTGGAGGACCAACATGACCTCCTCTGTTTGCATATCCAGCTCCATCGATATAGCCTTTTTCTATTAATCCTTTAAATTTATTTTCATTATCTATAGCTTCTTGTCTTTTAAGTTCTTCTAGATTTTCTTCTATAGGTTCAGGAGGAAGACCCCAAAAATGTTTAGGAGGTGGTGCATTAATATCGCCTTCATATCCACTACCATCAGGTGGTGCAATATACATAGGATAATCATGATTACCTATAGGGGCATGATATTTTTCATATGGTGAATCATCTATAGGCATTTGTCCATAATCAAAGCCTGAAGAATCTTGAGCACCTACCCCTAATTTATTTAATAATGGACTAAGCCAAAAAGAAACAGGAGGCTTATCTTGTAGTTGATCACCTAACTCAGAATAATAATTATATAAACCATCATCTTCATTAGGATATCTATTATAATTAAAAAAATTATCTAATTTTTTTGCAAAAGGTCTAAGAAAAGCAGGACCATCTTCATAGCCTGCACGCATCACTCCTTCATTAGCATACTGAGGAACATGACCTCCTTTGTTAAGGAACATACCAGATCCAGGGAGTATAGCATTGGCAGCCATCTTCATGCCCATTTTCATAGCCATATTCTTAGCCATATTACCTGTGCTACTACCTCCACCTCCTTGAGTTTGTGGTGCATCTATATTCTTGTAGTCAGGTGCAGGCATAGGAGTTGTTTCAGCATATTCTCCTGCAAGGGAGACTATTGGGTTCTGTTCTTCGGCATAGCCACCTACGTTATAGTATGAAGGGGAAGGAACATCGTAGTATGGTATATAAACTCCTGTATTTTCATCAAGATATTTACCTTCCATCGCGTCATCCTGTAATCTTTCTCTTGCAGCTGATCCAAAAGGATTTCTGTCAATGATTATATTAGTTAAATATTCATACATATTTTTTCTTTTTTCTTTTCTTTTATCTGCAACTATTTTGGCTTGCATTTTTCTTTCGTCAGAAGGCATGTTCATATCTGATGGCACTGGAAAATGATAACCCATATATCCGTCTTTGGCATGGACTACTCCACCTTTGTTAAAGTTAAGAGGTTCATAATTTTCTACTAATTCTTTATCTAGTTTAGTTAAAGCTATATATTCTTTAAGTCTATTTTTTTGAGCCTTAGCCCCTATATCTTCATCTGTAATAATTTCATTTCCTACCTTATCCAACACACCATAACCAAGCTCTGTCAAGTGGTCTTTTCTTTCAGGAAAGTTAGGTACACCTGATATTGTATATCTAGCAGCTTCCATAGGGGATACTGCCATTGGTCCAGCTAGTTTAATCATTTGCCACCTCCACCTGTTTGGGTTGATACTTGTTGTTGTGGAGCAGCACCTAGATAACCAAAGTATCTTTGGGAAGCAGTATGGGGAGCATCCAATACCTGTTGATTATAAGCTTGATGTGCACTACCAACCTCACCTAACTGTTTAGCACCAGCAGCTTGATCGGCTTGCTTAAGTTGTTGGAATTGTAAGGACTTATCTCCTATGGCACTAGCCATCATCTTCTGTGCTCTCGCTGATCCAGCTTGCCCTGCCAACGCAGCCTGTCCAGCTGCTGTACCGACAGTATTCTGAAGGGCTGTATTCAATGCTCCAGTATAGTCATAAGCACCTGTGCCTGCTAATCTAGCTTGTGCATCTGCTTCACTAGCATCCAAAGCTTGTGTTTGTTGTGTAGTCATAGGCGACACTACTTTACTAGCATCATCGACTGATCCAGTGTAAAGATCAGTTGCCTTGCTCAAAGCCGTTTCTAAGTAAGGCTTAAACTCTGGATCTATGCCACTTGAAGTTGTTGTTTGTACTGGTCTGCTTCCACCACCCATAATTTATTCTCCTATTTCACCTCTGACTGAGATGTTTATTTTTGCTTTATATCGCTTATTTAGTAACTTACCATAGCTTAATGCGTCATCAAACTCTCTTATTGAGTCTGCCCTCCAATATTTACCACCATGCTCTTCAACACGACCTATCATATCATCGAATAATTTATATATGACATAGGCATTATTACTATTGTCTAGGTCTACTATACAATCTTTGACATCCATAACATATTTATTATCATAATAGTTTACATATGAGGCAGCTGTCAAAAAACCATTTATCTTATCATCCTTATAACTTCCTATTGCTATAAAATGTGGATTACTTTCATTTTGTTTTTGTACTATCTCTAAAAAGAATTTTATCCATACAGCTTCATTGTAGCTGAATCCATAAAAACTTTTATTTTGATTTACATATTTCTTCATTAACTGTATTGCTTCGAATACATCATTGTCCTCTATTTCTTTTATCACTTCGGCTCCTCTGGAAATGTTATTGTATCAGGGTCTGTTACCCCTTTAGTGATGTCTCTAAGTTGTTGTCTATAAGTCTTCCATGCATCTTGTGTACTTGGATATGTACTATCTGATAGCTGTGTATAGTCTGAGTCAGTTAGTAGTGTATTTCTTTTAATTCTTATTCTTGTAAATTTAATACTATCAGGTATAGTAATAGTTTTAGTATCACTATTATATTTATAACCTACTGATTGCATGACTTCATCTACATTAAGACTATCGTTATTAATAACTGTTTCACCTTCTTTTAAATCAGACCAGCCACCAGTTTCTGATTGCACCCATCCTAATATGATATTATTTTTATCTAATTTTAATTTTATCATAATCGTTTAACCTCTATAACAGTACAAGAACCAGTCATAGTAGCATTACCACTACCAAAATTTCTTACTTGGTAAACTGTATTTTTACTTAATGGTATTTTACCACCAGCTAATGCTGAGAATCCCCCTTGTCCATGAGTACTAGTTACTCCACAATTAATATTAGGAGTAGTTGGAGCATTACCACTTTGAAATTCAAATCTGGTAGAACTACTACCTGATTGTCCAGACCAAAGTGATGCAGAGCTAGCTGATAAATGAACTACAGCATCAGTATCTACGTTAGGGATATTAGCTGAAGTAAAAGTCATTATAACACCACCACCACCTGTACCACCATGAGCACTAACAACAATTCCTTCAACTAAATTCTCTGCTTTAATTTCACCAGTTATAGTTATATTAGTTACATCAATATCAACAGCAGACATACTACCTGCAGTAATAGTTCCTAAGTTTGCACTTAGGGCTGCAAGGTTATTAACATTTATTTGACTTGCAGTTAACGTACCTGTTACTCTGGCAGCTTCAACTTGTGAAGTACCTCTGATATTAACATTACTGAAAATAGCATTACCACTGCTTCTAGCTATACCCCATCCTGCAGTTCCAGGACTATTAAATATATCAGCTAAATTACCATTAAAGTTATCTGATTGAAGATTACTACCAACGGCTATATAACCTGTAGGGGTTTGAAAAGTAACTGTGGCTACATTTCTACCAGCAGCTGTCTCAGCTTTAAAGTGAGATTGCCAATGTTTCTTAGTTGTATCAGTTACATTTACACTTACTGGAGTTGCTTGCCAGCCAGCAGTTAATCCTGTGAATCCTCCTGTCACATAGTTATAATCAGTGGCTGAAGGAGTAGATGGTGCACTGGCTTGTTCTGTAGTAAAATAGACAAACCCTTCTCCAGTGGCTACAGTATTAAGATACTTAGGGTTGCTCCATTTAGCTACAACTGTTCCTGAACCAGCTATCTTAGCCGATACTTCAAATATAGGAGTACTGCCATCATCTGAAGGTACAGTCTTCTGCCAATCTGTAGTCTCTGTCCATGCCCCATTACTTGTATTATAAGATACAGTTCCTGGATTTGGTGGGAATGTACCAAAGGCTCCTGTCCTTCTATATTGATAAATAGTAGTATTGACTTGTGTCTCTGAGTATGCAGTGAATACTAAACCAGTAACAGGTAATGTAGGAAGTGTATCTGTGTAATCTACATAAGTAACAAACCCTTCCCCTCCAGATAGAGGTTCAAACTGTTGATTAGCTCCTGTAGAATCAAGAGAGTATACAGCTACTTTAGGTGTTGATTCTGTGACTGACTCATTGATATTATCTAATTGATATTGTATATTATTAGTAGCTTCAGTTATTTGTTTTTCCCAAGCAGCTGAAGCTGGATCTTTATTAGCATCCTGAGAGGGTTCTATTATCTCAGTCATTATCTAGTTCCTCCTTCTTGTACTGTAACTTGCATACCTGTAAGACTCCATTTAGTACTTACCCCAGAGCTATCATCTATTCTATAGCTTATGAATCTTCCATTTAACCTAACATCAGATTTATATCCTGTAGCTATTGTAAAAGTTCCTTCTTTATCTGGGCTACTAAAATCTATATTGGCTGATGGAGCATTACTTGCTACTGTTTTAACTTTTAATGTATTACTAGCAGAAGCAGAAGAAGGTTGTTGGGTTAGTAATGCCATAGAATTAAATTGTTCAGTATAAAATTCTGGTGTTACTGACATAGATTTTCTTTCAATAAAAGAGGTATAATTACTTCCACTAAACTGATACCCTACGTCTGCTACTATTAATTTATTATTACCTGTATTAGCTTGAGCCATTACTGGGAATTGTTTATTTTCATTTATAATACTTGCTGACCAAGGTCTGTCAGAGCCTGAAGTAGCATCTCCTTTTACTGGAGCAATTACTCCGTATACTACATTATTTAAATCTCTTATTGTCCAGTTATTTAATGTGTAGTTGTATATTATAGCTTCATTACACTTACCTGTAGAAGATAGATTAGGAAAACAAATCCATATTTCATCGTTAGCTTTATTATTCATAACAAACAAATTAGATTCATAAGTAGGATTTAAACTATTGTAGAAATGATCTCTTATTCTCATATCAGCAACAGACTGTATATTTCCTGGATTCCCTGTAAAAATATAAATATCATTACTTCCGACTACTAAATGTCTACCACTAAATTCTATCATACCATTTGT
>Ga0209404_10000604_pt1 | contig 27746 bp, 24 predicted proteins | sample TroAtlMetagenome_2_FD_187447 | JGI IMG/M metagenome (GOLD analysis project Ga0209404, IMG submission 187447) | Marine eukaryotic phytoplankton communities from Atlantic Ocean - Tropical Atlantic ANT8 Metagenome (SPAdes) (version 2) | ecosystem: Environmental > Aquatic > Marine > Oceanic...
ATAACAACCGGTGGTGTGGGTATCGGTACAGAGTCTCCAGCTGGTGTAGTAGATGTCTGGACAGGTTCAAGTAGACTATTTCAAGTACAAGGTGATGGTGCTGGTGTTGGTAATAATAACCCTGGTAATTATGGTACATTTCACGTAACAGGTCCTGGTGACACCTCAATCACTGGTTCAACTTTTTATGATGGTTATGGTGAAATAAATGTATCGGGTAATGCTGTAGGGCCACACGTATTGTGTTTATCAAGTACCGCAGAGTCAAGTAGTGATGTTGGTATACAGAATATGGGTCCAAGTATAGTATTCAGAGGTCAACCAGGTAATGGTTTAGATGGTGGTGCTACTTTTGCAGCTATAGCGGGTACATTTGATGCTAGTAATTCGACATATGCTGCTCAAGGTAATCTAAGATTCTTCACATCAGCTGGATATGAATTTAGTCCAAATTATGGTACTGAAATGATAGAAAGAGTTCGTATTACATCTGCAGGTTATTTCAAAGCAGGTAATCTTTTAGGCACTGATTATAGTAATTATGATGCTTCTGCAGTAATAGCTAGTACTGACCATAGTTTCGTAAATAGAGAAAATAGTAGTTACGTGATAAGATGTTATCAAACTCACGCTTCTAATCCTTATGGAATTATTGTGAAATATTCAAATGCTGATGTTAGTAATACTTCAAATCACTTTTTTGTTGGTGCAGAAGATAATCAAGACAGATTTCAATTAAGGTCAAATGGTGGTCTAGCAAACGTTCAATCTAATAATGCAGATTTATCTGATGAAAGAGTAAAGAAAGATATAACAGATATATCATCACAATATAATTTTATAAAATCATTAAGAGTAAGAAATTTTAAATACAAAGTAGATACTGATGACGATAGAGTAAAAACGGGTATCATAGCACAAGAAGTAGAGACATTAGACTCAAGTTTAATTGACAATACAGGTACTTATACTTCAAAATATGTTGATGAGGGTGAAAATACAAAGTTAGTATATGATAAAGATATACATTTCAGAACAATTAAAGCTTTACAAGAAGCTATCACTAAAATTGAAACACTTGAAGCTCAGATGGCACAAGTAAGTGGTAGTAGTTAGATATTTATAAAAAAAGAGAAAGTAAATGCCTTATTTAGGAAGACCAGTAACAAACGCAGGACAATTTGAAATAATAGATGATATTAGTTCAAGTTTTAATGGTAGTACAACATCTTTTACTTTACAAGTAAATGGTACTAACATACAACCTGATGTTTCAAATGTAATTATAACACTTGATGGTGTAACACAAATACCTGCTAATGCTTACTCAATTACTGGTTCAACAATTAACTTTACTGAAGCACCTCCTAGTAGTACAGCATTCAATGGTATATTGGCTGGTCAATCACAATTTATAGAATCAGATTTTATAACCGACACCCACATTAAAAGCACTGCTAATATTAGTGGTAGTAAGATAAATACAGACTTTAGTGCACAGAATATACAAATTACACACATAACTTCGAGTGGTAATATAAGTGGTTCATCAAGTTCAACCATTTCAGCTGGTACTTTTACAGGTACATTTAGTGGTGCGGTATCTAGTTCTGTTTTAAGTAGTCCATCTCAAGGTACGGTAAGGTTAGCTACTAATGGTGTGAATACAGACGTGGATACAGGTTTACAATCAGGTGATTCACCAACATTCACTGGTGGAACAATAACTGGAGATTTATCAGTTGGTGGTACATTAACAGCACAAGAGATACACACCGAGTTTACATCAGCCTCTATACTATTCACGAGTGGTTCTACCAAGTTCGGTAATTCAGGTGACGATATACAACAAATGACTGGTTCTATCAGAGTTAGTGGTTCCGCAGCTAACGAGAGTTTTATATTAGGACATAATTTAGGTATTGGTACAAATAATCCAGATGAGGCGTTACATATTTCAGCATCAAACGCTGTTATTAAATTAGAAGATGGTGGAACATCTGGAGCAGCATTTATAGATTTTGATGGTGGTAGTTTACAACTTAATACTAATCGTAATCCAAACTCTGGAGCTCACGAAAATTCAAGTAAATCTCACGCAAGTATTATACTAGATGGTAACGCTGCAGGTTCAAATATAACTTTTTACACTAACGCTTCAGCAAATACAACTGGAACAGCAAGAATGCATATTTCAAGTTCAGGTAATGTCGGCATCGGGACAAATAATCCAGATAGTGAATTGCATGTTGTATCAGCTGGAAGTCCAAGCATAAGAGTTACAGACACAACGAATACGGTTACTGGTAAGTTTCAAGCTGATAATAGTGTTGGTAAGGTTGGAACCCATACGAATCATTCTTTTCAATTATTTTCTAATAATACTACTGCCCTAACTATTGATACATCACAAAACGTGGGTATCGGGACAACGAATCCAACAGACCAATTAACTATTGCTGATAGTGCTACACCAGCTCTTGTTTTTAAAGATACTGGTGGTGGTGTAGGTTCTAAACACTTTAGATTAGCTGGTGGTGGTGATAAATTTTTCTTTTCAGGAAGAAATGACGATAATGATGGTGCTGGAGATGTTGAAGATATAATGACTTTACAATTAACTGATGGGAAAGTTGGAATTGGCACAACTTCACCACAAGCACCACTACAACTAGCTGGTGATTTTGGAAGTGGTAGAGATACAGGATTTAACATAAGAAGTACAAATTCAAGTGGTTATGGACCAGCTATGAACTTTCAAGCAAATGATGGTTCAGATGATGATAGAGTAATCGCAAGACTTTACTCAGAACCTAATGATGCTAACAATTCAGATTTTAGAATAGCTACAAGAGATGGTGGTACTCTAGCTAACCGATTAGTAATTCTTAATGATTTAGTTGGAATAGGCACAGCCACACCTGGAGCCGAACTCGATGTTAGACATACAAGTGAAGCTAGATTGAGAGTTCGAAGTGGTTCTACTTATACAGAACTTGCTCAGAACGGTAGTGGTGGTGTTCTGACATTTCAAGCAGCCGGCGGAAGTTCTGGTGCTCAAATAAATGGATACGGTAGTTCATTCTTTGTGAATAGTGTGGGTATCGGCACAACAAGTCCATTAAGACCTTTAAGTGTAAGCTATGGAGCAGCAAAAACAAGTACTAGTACAGCCTATGCAATGGCACTTCAAAGTAATGAAGGTTCTAATCAAGCAGCTTTACAATTTTATGCAGTAGGTGGAGCAAGTGCAGCTGTTAGAAAATTTCAAATACAATCTACTGAAGTTGGTGTTGCAAATAGTGGAATAATAGAATTTCAACCAGATGGTGGAGATGTAAGATTTCCAAATGGAATCTTATTTGGTAGTGATACAGCAGCTGCAAATGAATTGGATGATTACGAAGAAGGTAATTGGGAACCAACAGTTGGCCCGTCATCTGGTGCTTATAGTAGTGTTAGTTATCACGCAGACCAGGGTGGTAAATACACAAAAGTAGGTAATATTGTTGTAGCTCAAGGTTGTTTTAGAGTTCAAAGTTTTAGTGTCAATACAGGTAGTGGTTACTTTATATTGACAGGTTTACCATTTACAGCAGCATCAAGAGACAACGGTGACAATGCAGATTTTACTTGTCACATACACCCTACAGGTAATTGGCAAAGTGGTAGATTTCCAATTGGTGGATATGTCAGCCCTGGTAGTACAGATTGTTATCTTTATTACTATGATACTGGTAATGGGTTCGTACCAATAGATTATAATAGTCCATCAACAAGTTCGTATTTTAGAGCTCACTTTGTAATTACTTATCTGGCAGCATAAATTTTAAATATAGGAGAAAAATAATAATGGCTTTAACAAAAGAAGATGAATTTGATTATGAAATAAGGACACCTTATAAGCATATTCAACAAAGAAAAAAAACAACGATATACGAAGATGGTGTGGAGTTGTCTTCTACTTATCACAGAGTATCTTTTCAGATAGGTGATAATGTTAATGGTATAGAAGATGAGGCTACAGTAAAGACCATGACAGCATCATTTTGGACACCACAAGTATCAGCCTCTTGGTCTAACTTTCAAACAAGTCAAAGTTTAGGTTTATAAAAATATTTATGTCGTTAACTAAAGTAAAAATAAATTTAGGCACTGAAGGTAATCTATCAGGTAGTAGAAGTATTGTACAATCTACTAAAACACTTGTATCTGGTTCTGCTCAAATACATTCTGATATATCTGGGTCGTTTAATGCTGCAAGTTCAAGTTTTTCAACACGAGTTGCAACAATAGAGGGTAGTGGTACTGCTCAAGGTGTTGGTACTTCCAATTCACCAACGTTTAATAACATCACGGCTACTGGAACACTAACGGCTCAAGAAATTCACACCGAGTTCACATCCGCATCAATTTTGTTCACAAGTGGTTCAACCAAAACTGGTAACTCAATGGATGATGTTCACAATATGACTGGTTCATTGAATATTAGTGGTTCATTAGATGTAAATGATGGTAACCTAAGTATTACAGATAAAATGATAGCTGGTTCTGGTTCTGGTTTTGGTTTTAGTGATACAAATCATTCATTTACTGTCAAGTCGAGTGGTAATAACTCTGGTTTTTCAGTCTTGAGTTCGGCAGGTAGTGAACTACTTAGATTTATTCAAGAGAGTAATGATTCTGGTAAACTTGATATGTATGATGGTGGTTCTTTAAAATTAAGATTATCAGCTCATGCTAGTGAAAATAGTTACATAAACAATGGTGGTAAACTAGGTATAGGCACAAATAATCCAGTAGAAATGCTTGAAATCTATAATACTACATCACCAGCTATACAATTAAACGATGGTGGTGAGTATAAAGGTATATTTAGACTTGCAGGAAATGACTTAGAAATACGTGGTAGTAGTGGAAAGTTAGAACTTTATAATGGTTCTGCTGATGGTGATTCGGAATCAACACCAAGAATGGTTATTAACAACTCTGGTAATGTCGGCATCGGGACAGATAGTCCTACTTTTCATAGTGGTGGAGGTCTTCATATTAGTAATGCTACTGCCGCAAGATTACATTTAACTGATTCTGATGCTGGAGAAGGAACTGGAGACGGAATGTATGTTGCTGCAATAGGAACAGAAGCGTATGTATATAATTTTGAAAACGATGCTCTTATTTTTGGTACTAATACTTCAGAGAGAATGAGAATTGTAGCTGGTGGCAATGTCGGTATTGGTAAATCTAGCATTGATATGGCTAGAGTTGGTAGAACAGCACTTGAAATTGGAGCTGAAGGTACTCTTTATTCTGGTACTTCCTCTGCTCAAGGAGGAGTAACTGGACTTGGGCATAACTACTATTATGATGCTAGTAATCAAGCTAAATTTATGAGAGCAAATGAAGAAGCTGCCACAATGGAAATTTACAATGGTGGATTTTATTTCTATTCAGACGAGAGAACAGACCAATCTGCTGATGCTAATGTTACTGTTAGTCAAAAAATGCTTATTTCAAATGATGGATATATAATTCACAACAACCCAAGTGGAGGAAAGGCTTCTATTTGGAGATATGACAATGATGGTAATTATCAACTATCATTAACTCAAGATGTTAGTAGTGGTCTTGTAAAACATACCTTTGATTTGACAAATGCAGGTAGTTCTTATAATGACAATCTAGTACTAGATAGAGGACTAGTTGGTATTGGAACGATTTCACCAAGCGGTAGTTTACACATTTATTCCAACGAACCTACAATACGGTTAGTAGATGCTAATCATGCAAGCAATACATATATTGCTCTAAATGCTAATAGTTCAGCAGGTAGTTTAGAGATAGGAGCAGATGTAAGTAATGCAAAAGATGGTTCAGGTGTATCAATACAAGTTGACGGAGCTGAAAAATTACAAGTATCTGGTAGTGGTGAAGTTGTAGGTAGGATTGGCGCTCCAGCAAGATTTTCAGGTAATTGGGAAGTTCTTGATGTGGTTAGTTTGAATAGTGCTGCTGGTCACATGCAATCAGAGAATTGTTTTAATGATAATTTTTATTCCCACTTTAAAATCGTTATCCCTTACATAAACGTAGCTTCTGATGGTGCAGAAGTCTATTTTACTTTTTTGTACAATAGTGGTGGTGGTCTAACTTCAGATGGAAGTCAATATTATGGTCACAAACAAACTATGGCGCATGGTTCTAGTGGGTATGCTGGTGGTGCCTACAGTAATACAAATATGATGACAATTTTTGATAATTGTTGGGCTGATGATTCAGGTGGTATATATGGTCAAATAGATGTTTATAACGTCACGACAGGTGATACACGAAATTTCCCAAGTAAATTTACTAATCACAATTATACAGGTGATGGTGATAGAGGTTCTAATTTTAGACCTTTTGCTAAATTTGAGTTAATGGGTTATGAAACTGGTCTTGGTTATTGTCTACAACACGGTGCTTTTAGAAACAATAACGATAGACATGCATCATATTGGAAAGGGTTTAAAATTGAAGCAAGCACTGGTAATTTAGTAGCTAGTAGTAAAATGATAATAAGTGGTATGGTTTTATAATTTTTAATTTACAAAATATTTGTTATATTTATATCAATAATGAAATATGCTTTTTTAATACCAATTTATAATACAATTAGTGGTCGTTTGTTACCACAATTTTTAAACTTACAAGAATGGTGTCGTAATTTAGATGGTGAGATTTTTACAGTAGTAGGTCGAACACACGTAGATGCTAGAAATTGGTTATGTACTGATGGTGGTGGTTATACAAACCCTACTAACTTGATTGATAGATTTGATAATTTAGTATGGATAGATGCAGACCAACAATTTAATTATCAACAATTATGTACATTGTTAGAAAGTAGTTATGATTTTTGTAGTGGTTGGTATATTAAAGAATTAAGTGGATTAGCGATGATAGCTGATTGGGATGAAGATTATTTTGAATCAAATCTACATATGAAGTTTTATCATCAGGATGAGATTATACAGAGAGAAGAACCATTTGAGGCTAGTTATTGTGGGTTCGGATTTACAAAAATTGCTTCAAGTATAATAAAAGAATTAGAATATCCTTATTTTAGACAAAGAATGGTGACAATCGGTGACCATAGTGAAAATGTATCCGAAGATGCTACGTTTTGTCTTGATGTTTGGGAAAAATGTGGTATAAAACCAACTATTTTACCACAATTAAGAGTGAATCATCTAAAAGAAATGTATATTTAGTAATATTTATATACAAACAAGGAAAAAATTATGTGGCGAGTAGTTAAACAATTAATACCAAACCCTCAAGCAGGTGACCCAGCATGGGCACAAAGAAATACGTATGTGGCGAAGTTAAGTGGTAGTGCTGACCAAATATGGGAGTATACTACTGAAGCCGCAGCGTCAAGTAAAATGAACGAGTTAAGTGGTTCTGATGGAACTGGCAGAAAATATAAAGTTATACTCGTTTAATTGATACTTATAGTAATAAAGTTATAATAGGAGACCTTAATTATGGCAAATGAAGAAACAAAAGTAGTAGAAGAAACACCTTCTAATGAAACACCTCTTTCAGAGAGTGAAAAAGAACAAGTTCAAGAGATTTTACAGACTAATCAACAAGTTCAACAATCTCTAGGAGCTTTAGCAGTTAGAAGAATTCAACTTGAATCACAAGAAACTCAGTTGAAACAACAACTAGCAGCTATTTCACAAAAAGAAGCAGAATTTGCACAAAAGATTGAATCAAAATATGGTGCTGGTTCACTTGATGTACAACGTGGTGTATTTGTCCCTTCTGAACAGTAATGGTAGACGATATTAAATTCACAGAAGAGGAAATGAAATCTCTTCGTGACTTACAAGATAGTTACACTAAAAAACAAGCTGAATTAGGCCAAGTTTCAGTTCAAAGAATATTATTAAATCAACAAATAAGTGATTTAAATAAACGTGAAAGTGATTTACAGACTAAATACGTTGAAGTTCAAGAACAAGAACAAGATTTAGTGCAGAAATTAAACGAAAAGTATGGACCAGGTCAGCTTGACCCTGAATCAGGTGTCTTTACACCAACTAATTCATAAATTTGTTTAAATAATTCTCCAAAATATATATTTTAGGTAATTTACCTTATATTTATAGAGGAATAAGTACATTTTGTAACATCTTTTAAGTAAGATTTTAGGAGAAAAAATATGGCAGAACGAATTGTGTCACCAGGTGTCTTTACTCGTGAAAGAGACCTTTCATTTCTTCCAGTAGGAATTGGTGAAATAGGTGCAGCAATAATAGGTCCAACAAAGATTGGACCTGCATTTACGCCAACACAAATAACTTCATATCAAGAATTTGAAGAAGTGTTTGGTGGCACAGATGCAAGATTTTATACACCGTACACAGTAGAACAATATCTACGTAGTGCAGGTGTAGTAACAATAGTAAGAGTATTAGGTTTAGGTGGATACAAAGTTGATAGTATTAGATTAGGTTCAATTACATCTGGTACTACTACATCATCATTAGCAATCTTAGCACCTTCACTTGGTACATCAGCAACAGCTGATTTGAGTGAAAGTACAATCAGTGGTAGTGTATATGTAAACAATCATAGTGAATTTACACTTCAAGTGACTGGTAGTGATGTAAGTCTTGAGACATATACATTATCATTTGATACTGGTAGTGCAAACTTCATTGATAAAGTAATATCTTCCGACCCACAATCAACAAAGTCTGGTGGTAATACATCTTCAGTATATGTTTATAAAGTATTTAAACAAGCAGCTTCTGGTTTAAGTAATGCAAACTCAGCTTCAATAAGTGTTGGTTCAGATGACTTAGATTTCACTGGTACAACATCATTTGATACTTTGGGTAATGCTTCATCATTTACAGGTAACAAAGATTATATGTTTGGTAGAACACCTTATATACAATCACAAATATCTAATGGTACAAGAACTAATTTATTTAGAGTTTACACACAATCTCATGGTACTGATGTAAATACAACATACAAAGTTAAAATTCTTAATGTAAGACCTGATACTGACGTAGCGGGTTCAGATTATGGTACTTTCTCATTACAAGTTATTAAACATGGTGATGAGATTATACTTGAACAATATGATAATTTAACACTTGACCCATTATCAACTAACTTCTTTGCAAAGAGAATTGGTGATAGATGGACAGAGATTGATTCAAATGGAAAACTTACTCATTATGGTAATTACGAAAATATAAGTAAATACATTCGTATGGGTGATTATGATGGTGATGGTTTAATAATCAAAGATGGTAAATTCGTAGGTTCATCTAAAGGTGTAGTGCCAATGGGACACGACAAATTAAGAAACCCAGTCCCTGGTACAACAACAGTACCAACAGCTTCATTCAAATCTGACCAGACTGATAGTAATGGTACATTTGATTCAAGTGTAGCTTTTGGTGTCGATTTAATTACTGATGACATTGCAGATGACAACGTACAATATCTAGCTCCAATCCCTGTAAGTTCAGGTAATGGTAGTAACGTTACTATGTCACTTGAAGACTTCAATGGTAATACAGATGCTAGTACACTAGGTTCAACATATGCAAATGCATCAACTAAGATATCATTATCAAACTCAGCAGTACAACAGAGAAAGTTTGTTGTTCCATTTCAGTTTGGTTTTGATGGTAGTAATCCAGCTAGAAGATATAAGACAGGTGCAGAAATTGTAAACACAAATACAATGGGATTCAACTGTTCATCAGCAACAACAAGTGGTTCAGTAGCTTACAAAAGAGCAATAAACGCTATTAGTAATCCAGATGAGTTCGATATTAATTTATTAGCAACTCCAGGTATTATTCACGGTTTACACTCTACAGTAACAAATCATGCAATATCTAAAGTTGAGGCTAGAGCTGATGCTATGTATATTATGGATGCTAGTGGATATAGTGATACAATTCAAACTGTGATTAGTACAATCAAAACACTTGATACTAATTATGCAGCTACTTATTATCCTTGGGTTAAGATGGAAGATAGAGATACATCAAGACCAGTTTGGGTACCACCTTCAGTAGTATTACCAGGTGTTATCTCAAATACAGATAGAGTAGCTCACGAATGGTTTGCACCAGCAGGTCTTAATCGTGGTGGTCTAACTTCAGTAATAGAAGCTAAGACAAGATTGACTCATGCTGAACGTGATGATTTGTATGAAAACAGAATCAATCCAATCGCATCATTGCCAGGTCAAGGTGTCGTTGTGTTTGGACAGAAAACACTTCAGTCTAAACCATCAGCATTAGACAGAGTTAATGTACGTAGATTATTGATTGCATTGAGAAAGTTCATTGCATCATCTTCAAGATTCTTAGTATTTGAACAAAACAATCAAGCATTAAGAAATCGTTTCTTGAACATTGTTAATCCTTATTTAGAACAAGTTCAAGCAAATAGTGGTCTAAGTGCATTCAGAGTAGTAATGGATGATACTAACAACACACCAGATGTTGTAGATAGAAATCAACTAGTAGGTCAAATCTTTATTCAACCTACAAGAACTGCAGAGTTTATAGTATTAGACTTTGTTGTTCAACCAACAGGAGCAACATTCCCTGAATAAGTTTGACTTATAAAAAAATGTACCGTATACTAAAAACCCTCACTTCGGTGGGGGTTTTTTGTTTATATTAAAATTATCGAAAATTTGATTAAATGATATTTATTATTGAAGAATTAAATAGAACTTAGGAGAATTTTAATGGCTACATTAGACCCTTCAGAAATTATGTTTACTCCGTTTGAACCGAAAACTAAAAATCGGTTCATTATGTACATTGAAGGTGTACCAGCATATCTAATCAAAGCAGGTAACAGACCTCAAATACAGTTCGAGGAAATTATACTTGACCATATAAACGTAAAAAGATATATAAAAGGAAAAGGTGCTTGGCAACCGATTGACATAGTACTTTATGACCCAGTAGTACCAAGTGCTGCTCAAGCAGTTATGGAATGGGTTAGACTATCACACGAATCTGTAACAGGTCGTGATGGTTATTCAGATATGTATAAGAAAGATGTGACTTTTAATATGTTAGGTCCAGTTGGTGATGTAGTAGAAGAGTGGACATTAAAAGGTACATATATTGAACAGGCTAACTTTGGTGATTTAGATTATGCTACAAGTGACCCTGCTGAAATTACATTAACACTTAAATACGATTACGCAATCTTACAATTCTAGGAGAATAAAATGAGTGATTGGATAGTAGCAAATTGGGAATACATTTTGGTTGTTATTTACGCATTAGAGAAAATTGTTAAAATGACACCAACCAAGTATGACGATATCGTTTTCGATATGGTTCTTAAACCTATCAAAGACAAGGTAATGCCTGGTAAAAAATAATTGTTATTCACGTACAAAGGTTATATTTATAATTGGTTTTAAAAATTAATCTCACATAGGAGTCATTTATGGCTGATTACAAATTCCCTACAGAGATGGTTGATTTACCATCCAAAGGGTATTTCTACCCACAAGGTCATCCACTATCAAGTGGTAAAGTAGAAATTAAATATATGACTGCAAAAGAAGAAGATATTCTTACTTCTCAGAACTTAATACAACAAGGTACAGTAATAGATAAATTACTAGAAGCTTTAATAATCGATAAAAAAATTAAAGTTAGTGATTTATTAGTTGGTGACAAAAATGCTATTATGGTATCTGCACGTATTCTTGGTTATGGTAAAGAGTATAAATTCGAATATCAAGGCACAGAAGTAACTATTGATTTATCTAAGTTAGAACCTATAGCAATGGATTTTGATGATGTAGTTAAAGGTAATAATGAATTTAGTTTTAAGTTACCTAATTCAGAAAGAGAAATCACGTATAAACTTTTAACAGGTAATGATGAAAATAATATTGATGAAGAAGTAAAAGCTATACAGAAAATTGCTAAAGACAGTTCACCAGAATTAACTACAAGATTAAAACATATTATTTTATCTGTAGATGGTAAAACAGATAAGAAACACATTAACAATTTTGTAGATAACGAATTTCTTTCCATTGATTCTATTGAGTTCAGAAGACATATGTTGAAAAGAACACCAGATGTCGATATGTCAACTTTTGTAGAGATAGACGGGAAGGAGACGTTGGTGACTATCCCAGTCACCGTCCGATTTTTTTGGCCTGACACCCGAATATAAAAGGGGTATCCACGAAGAAATATTTCAATTAATTCTTCATTCAAAAGGTGGTTTCACTTTTAGTGAAGCTTACAACTTACCTGTATATTTACGCTCTTTTTATTTGAAAAGACTACATTCATACTACAAAAAAGAAGCGGAAGAAACACAAAAACAAATTAACAAGTATAAAAAATAAATTTTAGTCTAATTGATATTTATTGTTGAGTTATAACACTCTTTTTAATTCGGAGAATACAATGGCAAAAATCAATGAAAGTATATTATCAAATTTATTAGCTGCAACTTTAGGCACTGTTTTAGGTAAATCATTAGGTAAAACTAAACCTATAAAATCTTCTGATAAAAAAGCTATTGAAAAAATTATTAATAAAAATCCAAAGTTAAAAGCTAATGTTGAAAAAATAAGAGCTAATAGTAAAGCTATGGAAAAAAATCTTAAATCTTTATATTCAAAACTATCACCAGAACAAATCAAAGATATCGAAAAAAATTATAGTATTTAAATATGGCACAAAAACAAACTATACAAGAATTAGAACTACAACGAGAGAGTTTGAAAATACTCAAACAAAAGCAAAATATTACCGCTAAAGAACTTTCAGATTTAGATAAAATTATTGTAAAGGTTGAACAACAACTCAAATTTGAAAAAAGAATAGAAGACTCAGAACAAAAACACCTTCAATACAAAGAACAAATAGCAAAGTTTTCTGCTTCTGATGCTGGTGAGAGATTACGGTCAGCAGGTATAACTGGTAATGCAGAGCGAAATAGTATAAATGCAATTCGTAAAATTATGCAAGGTGAAAACAATAAAACAAAAGTTTATAAATCACGAATGCTAGCATTAGAACGTTTTGAGAGTATTGATAAGCAAATATTAGAAAACTTAGTAGAGGGTACTGAAGGTGAATTAACAAGAGCAGATATTATAAGTAAAGTTGGTCAAGAAAACTTAGACAATCTACAAAAGAGATTAACAGCTTTAGGTCAAGAAGAAGATATAGTAGACAGAATAGTAAAAGGTCAAGCAGAATTTTCAAAACAAACCAAAAAAAGTGTTGGTTTGATGGGTTTTTTAAATGAAGGTGGTAAAAGTCTACTTTCTACAATTGGTTTACCAATGGGTATAGCAGCTGCTGCAGCATTAGTAGTTTCAGAGTTTATTGACTTTGGTAAAAGAATACAGTCCACTAGAAAAGAATTAGGTTTAACTCTTGCAACTTCAACTAAATTAGCATTTCAACAAAAAGCACTTGGTTTCGAAGCTAAATTGTACGATATGACATCTGATGATATTGCAACGATTCAAAAAGAAATTCTCAATAACTTAGGTGGTCAAACTAAACTTACAACACAATTAGTTCGTGAGTTCGTAAAACTTGAGGGTACTTTAGGTGTAAGTGCAAGTAGTGCTTCAAAATTATTACCAATATTTGATGCTCTAGGAGCAGCTGGTGAAAAAGGTGCAATAGCACAAATCAAATCATTAAGTGCACTAGCACAACAAGCAGGTGTAGCACCAGGTCAAGTATTTGCAGAAATTGCATCAAATGCAGAGTTCTTTGCTAAGTTTTCAAGAGATGGTGGTGACAATTTATTTAGGGCTGCAGTAGAGGCTAAAAAATTAGGTTTAAGTTTTGATAATATAGTTAAAGCAACAGACTCATTATTAGATTTTGAAACAAGTATTGAAAAACAATTAGAGGCATCTTTATTAGTTGGTAGAGAAATAAACCTTGATAAAGCTCGTCAACTAGCTTTCGTAGGTGACCAAGTAGGTCTAGCGGAAGAAATAAAAAATATAGTTGGTAGTGAAGCTGAGTTTAATGAAATGAATGCTCTTGCAAGACAATCACTTGCAGAATCAGTAGGTCAAACAGTTGAAGACGTAGCAAGAATAGTTAGAGGTCAAGAAATAAGTGCAACAGGTGCAGCAGCTGGTGCTAGTGCAGCAGGTGCTACACAATCAAGTGATACAGAAGCACATGGTTATTTAAGAAAAATCGTATCTAATACAGGTTACTTGAGAGATTAATTATGGCATTAGTAACTTTAAAATCAAAATTATCAAATATCACAAGGTCTAGTACCACACCTAAAAAAAGTACCACTACTACAAAAGCTGTTGACTACTTTACAAATACTGATGCAAAAGGTTTTACTGTTAGACATGCTAAAAACGATACAAAGTTTGTTATTGAAGGTTTCTCTCAAAACCCTATTTTTAATGAAAAAAATCGATATCAAGAACCAGTCAACAGAGAAGATTCTAAATTAAAGATAGCATGGGACAATATAAAAGATGATTACTATGCTAGAGGTAGAAGTACTACAGATTCATTAGGTCTACGTAAAGGTAAGTTTGGTAACACACAACCATATGTTATAAGAGATGTCGGTCAACGATGGAATCTAAGTAACTCACCAGTTGTTGGTAACAATGTAGAATTAATCAGAGGTGGAGCTAGCACTTACGCTAGTAGAGTACTTGCTGACATAGGTCGTACAACAGATTTCTTAACTAAATCAGGTCAAGGTGCAACATATCTTTTAAAACAACAATTTTTACAAACGTTCAATGTAGGTGGTGATTTAGGTGAAAGAGCAAATATTTATAACCCTTTATCACCAATGATAAATGCTCAAGGTTTCATAAAAACACCACGTCATATTGATATACCATTTAGTGATAGTATAAGAAAAAATCTAAAAGGTTTATTACCTTCATTCAATGGTTTAAATTTGTCAAAATTAGCAGCACCAGCAAATCAAGCACGTTATAAAGATATTGATTTGAGTTTAGGTGGTTTATTAGGTTTATCATCTAATGAAGTACCAGATATTAAAACTTCAAAAGGTGATAAATTAAATTTTTATCAAAAAATAGTCAAAGGTATAGACCAAAAAGGTGGTGATAAAGTTAACTTGATACCTTATGGTAAAAGATTTGATGAATTTGGTGAGATAGATGAATCTGATGGTGGTAATATAGCAAGATATTTCAATGAAACTGAAGATACTTTAGATTTTATACCATTTAGATTTAAAGATGTCAACTCTGGAAACTACATAGTGTTTAGAGCTATCCTAAGTGGTATAACAGATACTTTTACACCAGAGTATTCACCTGAAAGATATATTGGAAGACCAGATAGTGTTTATGTTTATCAAGGGACACAACGTGAAATAAGTTTTACGTTTGATATTTACCCTAAATCAAAAGAAGAATTAGAGGTATTATGGGAAAAAATAAATTATCTATCTGGTTTGACATATCCATCTCTTGGTGATATCAATGGTGGTGGTCAAGCAATGATAGCCCCATTTTGTGAGTTGACTATCGGTGATATGTACAATGACACACCTGGTTATATCAGTGGTCTTACACATACAGTTCAAGACAACGGGACTTGGGAAATCGAAGAGGGTTTACAATTACCAAAATACATACAAACAGCTGTCACTTTTGTATACATAGGTAAACGATTACCAACTAGCACATCAAAACATTATGAATTACCCTGGATAAAAGAAACAACTTTACAAGACCCATATTAAAAATTATGAGAAGATACAACAAAATAGATAAAAAAATAGATAAATCCGGTAAAAGAGTATATACTACTACTTACTATCCAGATATACCAATCCAAAATACAGATAAATTTATCACTTCAGTATTTGGTGATAGATTAGAACAGTTGGCATATAGATTTTACGGTGATACTACTCTTTGGTGGATTATTGCAAAAACAAATGGTATCAGAGGTATAGCTGCTTTGACACCAGGTACTCAACTAAGAATACCAACAGACATAACAAAAATTATAGAAGATTTTAATGAAATCAATTCAACTGGTTCAAGTCGAAACGGTTATTAACAAGGTTTTTAAATGATTAATTTAGAACCAATCCCAGCAAATATACAACGAAGACTAAATCAAAAACAAAAAGTTTTAAGTCGTAAAACTAGAGAGTTTGAAATAGGTGAAACAAACACGAGTGATTTACCTGAGTTAACTTATGATATGATGGCAACGAGAACACCATTTTTAAGAATGTCATCAGGTTTAGAAGAACCCGTGGTTTTGATGGGTGGTGAACTTAAAGAAGATAACACTATTCCAAGTGGTTACAATGAAATTTACAGTAAAAGTCTAAAAAGACCTATACCAGGTGTGAAATCAGTTGATGCTGAATTTTTAGGTGGTTCAAAAGCAACAAGAAGAGCAACAATTAATTGGACTTGTTGGAGTTTTGACGATATAGATAGATTAACACCTCACTTTTTACAACACGGTAGGTCTGTTTTAATTGAATGGGGTTGGGTATACAATTCAACTGATGTTTACGACTTACCGAACTTCAGAGAACTATCAGGCTTCGGTTCAGGTGACATTGGTAAAATAAAAAAAAGTGCTTATGCAAACTATAGAGAAAAAATCTTAGAAAGTCATGGTAATTTAGATGTTATGTCTGGAATTGTTTCAAACTATGAATATTCAACAAGAGAAGACGGTGGTTTTGATTGTCAGACGATGATTATGAGTCAAGGTGTAAATTTATTTAAAGGTCTTCAAAAAAATACAGAACAAGATGATAAAACAGCTAAATTAGAATATACTGATATAGTTAACAAAGATTCAAATTATGCACTAAATACTAACGTTCAGTTCAAAGCTTTTCTCAGAACGATTGATAACTACATTCAAACTTTAGCTTTAGATTTCGAAGATACAACGGAAGAACGGCGGGGAGAAGTAGTCGTAATAGAAAGAACAGTAACACCAAAAGAAGGTATAATATCGAAACAAATAACTAATGCAGTACCTAAAGCACAAACAGCGTCCGGTACTGATAAAAACAGAACTTTTTTCTGTGAAAAAAATAACTATATTATTTGTCAAAGAGGTGATTATGGTGCTACTGATGATGTATGGGTTCGTTGGGGTTGGTTTGAAGATTACATTTTATCTCAATTCGTAACACTTACAAATAAAGATGGTGATATTGTTGGTCGTTTTAGGTCAGTAGAACAAAATGAAGATGGTACATACGAAAGTGTAAGAATACGAAATAGTGATTATTTTGAAACATATAATTTTAAAGAATATATTTTACCTGGCCAATTTTTTCCTTTGAAAAATAGAACAATACCAAGCAATAATGACGAACCTGGTAGTTTTTCACTCAATCCAAAAGCTCAAAACAACGTTATCGAAGGTGATGTACCATATGTCACTGGTTTAGCTGAATTCGTCAAAGAAAATTTTAACCCTTTTTCAACTGAAGATAGTACAAAAACATTTGATACTTATGGTATTTCAAAAGAATTAGGTAGAGGTTACTTTGGTGGTAATCAAGGTTTTATGAGAAACATTTTAGTCAACACTAAGATGATTAAAAAAGCTTTCGATGTATTAGATACAAGTGACTCAAACACTCAAATAGAACCAATGAATATACTTGAAGGTATGAAACAACTTTTAACTAATATGAGTAGTGTTGGTGGTAGTGGAATATGGAATCTTGAAATAGTTCAAGATGAATTAGACCAAGAAAGATTAAAAATAATTGACAACAATACTTCGTTTATAGACTTTTCAGATAAAGATATGATATCAAGTACTAAATATAAAACTATATTCAATAGTAAGAGTGAAATCACTAATCAACCTGGTGTATTTTATTTCCCTGTTTGGCAAACAGATAGTTTAGTAAAAAGTCAAAACATCCAGGCAAAAATACCGTCATCTTTACAAATAGCAACTATGTATGGTTCTAATGTTGGTGATTTTATTCGAGAACCTGATAATATAGCTTCTAATCATTCACCTGAAGGTGTGGCTGTTAGTGCTATAGCTAGTGATAAAGTTGATGCTAGATTTGTAGGTACTGATATAGCTATTAGAAATTCTCACGAAATAGAACCTAGTAAAAAAGACGAAAAAAACGAATTAGTTGTTAGTACTAGTCAAAAAATACTTAATTGGATGAAATCAGATTTAGTACAACACGTGTTAGGTATATCAGTTGAGAAAAAACGTAAGGCTGATGAAGATGCTATGAAAGCTGAAATAAAAAAAGATTTCAACATTGCAATAAATAATAAATTTAAAGATGTTTCTAATAGACCTTTACCAAACATATCACAACTTAGTGATTTTGATTTAGAAATGTTATTTTCAGATAAAGCACTTATGGAAATTTTAGATTTATTCCCAGTACCAGGTGGTAATCCAAATTTATTACCAAGTCAACAAATACAGACAGAAGAACAAAAACTTATACAAGATTTTAGAAAAGGTATAGCAGGTGCATTCTTTGCTAAAAGAGCAGAATTTATAGATACTTTTGCATCAAAATATGATTATGAATCAGGTGAAATGAGAAGTGAATTTATTGAAAACGCTCGAGACAAAACTACGTATTTAGGTAAGACAAATAATGATAATGTACCTTTGTTGATACCATTGGAAATAGAATTAGAAATTGACGGTATCGGTGGTATATATCCTGGGAATTCTTTTCATTCAACATATTTACCACAAAGGTATCAAGATAGAAGTGTGTTCCAAATTGTTAGTGTGAATCACAATGTAACTGATTCAGGTTGGAAAGTAACACTCGTTGGTAAAATGAGAACATCACTTTCAAAAGTTTATTTAGGTAAAGTTGGTACTAAAAAGAAAAAATTAAAAGCAAGAGACAAACCTGAATATCAAAAAAATAGAGATAGAGTTAGACTTGAATTTTTAAGAACCATTGAAGAACAAATACCTGACTCAATTATTCAAACAAAATTTGATGAAAATAATAAAAGAAAATCAGATGAGAGTTTTTGGGGTTTCGTTACAATTCCATATAGAGGCTTCTTAAAAGGGGTCGATAAATATGCTGATGTTTTTGATTTGATAGAACCTGAAGATTATACAGGTGGAAATAGTAAAAGTATAGTAGAAGAAGCGGCTAGAAAAGATAAAGAATAAAAATAATGAGTACTAAACAACAAATATACAATACAAAACTAAGTTCAACACGAGTTATAGAAGGCTTGTTAACTGAACCTAATGAATTTATATTCGATAATACAAGTGGTCCTGTGAAAGCGAATACTCGATACTCAATATATTATACTGATGATATGAAAGAAATCTATATGACTGGTTTGTTTAGTACTAAAAAATCTAAAATTATAAGAAGACTTAAAAATCAAACTACTTTTAAACAATATATTGATATTAAAAAACCAATTAGAACACCATACCCACAATCATTTATACCAAAACCAACAGATGAAGATTATAAATTCGGTAGTATTAATAGATATTTTGTTCAAAAATCAAATGATAAAACACAACCTGTCTTCGAAGTTAGTAAACAAACATTTAGAACAAAAAATAATTTATACGATTACATAAAATTAAATTGGTTGATATCAGGTTTAAAAACTGAAGTAGGTAGGTCAAATTTAATCACAACACTAAATGCTGATGACCCATTTCCGGGTATTTCAGTACTTTTATTTCCATTACAATATTGGAAACCGTCAATTGGTTCTAAAGATGACATAGAAAATAAATTGAATCGTTTGAAAAAATAACAAATACTTATAGTAAACAAAGGTTATAAAAAATGAAAATCGATGTATTAGATAAAGGATATATTGAGTTAGTAGATTCACTTGGTGATGATTTAACTCCAGTAAATGCTGCTCGTGTATCATTTGATGGTTTTAGTGAAGAGTTCACAGATAAAGACAGAAAGTTATCACGTTTCTTAATTAAACACAAACACCACTCACCATTCAGACATCAACACGCAATGTTTATCATTAAAGCACCAGAGTTCGTTATGAGACAATGGTATAAACACGTTGTGGGTATAGAGACAACATCAAGTCACGTTACTAAAGACCATGCTTGGAATGAGATTAGTGGTAGGTATGTTCCTTATGATGAGTTCTATGAACCAACAGAGTTCCGTAAACAATCAGAAGATAACAAACAAGCTAGTGATGGTTTAGTCGATGACCAAATAGCAGCTACAATGAAGTGGAGAGAAACTCAAACAAAAACCATAGAGACTTACAAAGAGTTGTTAGATATGGGTATGGCTCGTGAACAAGCTCGTAGTATCTTACCACTTACAGTTTATACAAAAGTATGGTGGACAGCATCTTTTCAATCTATGATGAACTTTATAGAACTTAGAGATGAACCGACATCACAAGTAGAGATTCAAGAATATGCTAAGGCGATGAAAAAAATTGTCTTGACATTGTACCCAGAAAGTAGTAAATTATGGAGTGAAATTTACTTCGATAATTAAGGTTATAAATGATAATAGAAAATAAGAATCAGTTATCTGAGTTCTTAAAAGGTTATAGTTCTCAAAACAGTATTATCATTCCAATTCAAAACGATGAAAACAAACATCCGATAGAAGATGATTTATGTTTACTTTATGTTCAGTTGTTTGATGGAAAAGAGTATATCTTGCCTTTTAATCATAGTGAAGCACTCAATATAGATATCCCTGATTTAAATTCAGATACTACAAAATACACTTCAAACAAAAAACAATTATCACATTTAATATCAATTAATAATGTTGTTGATACTAATCTATTGACCTATGGTGAAGAAAACAAACCAATTTCGTTAGAAGATATATCAACTAATGCTCATAACTTCTTTCAGATGAAGTATTATAAAAAATCTGATATCAATAAAATCATTCCAATATTAAAACACTTAGACTATTGTAGACAATTAAGTAAAGTTATGCTAGATAAAATAGATAAATATAGTGATTCAGTCAATATGTCATACAATAACGAAGTACTTGACAATTTAACTTACGTTGAATCAAATGGTATACAGAGTGTTGATGGTATAAAGTATACTGAGTATAACTTGTACACGAGTACAGGTAGACCTAGTAATAGATTTGGTGGTATTAACTTTGCAGCACTAAATAAGAGTGATGGTAGTAGAGAAAAATTTATTAGTAGATTCGATGGTGATGGTGTGTTAGTAGAGATGGACTTCGATGCTTATCACTTGAGATTGATTGCAGATAAAGTTAACTATGAGTTCCCACAAGATTCAGTTCACGAACATATGGCTCAGTTCTATGGTGTTGATTATGAAGAAGCAAAGAAGCTTTCGTTTCAATATTTATATGGTTATATACCACAAGAAGTTACAGAAGTTAATCCATATTTTGAAAAAGTTAGTGAATATATTAGTCAATTATGGTATGAGTTTAAGGACAGAGAATTTCTTGAGTCCGATATTTATATGAGAAAGATATTCAAATCTAATTTAAAAGATATGAATGCTAACAAGTTGTTCAATTACACGATACAACTTATGGAAACAGAAAACAATATGAGAGTGTTGAACAAGTTAATACCTCAGATTAAAGAATATGATAGTAAATTAGTATTGTACTCATATGATAGTTTTTTGTTTGACTTTAATATGAAAGATGGTATAGGTTATCTAAAAAAAGTAAAAGATGTTTTAGAACAAGATGGTAAATATCCAGTTAAAGTTAGTTGGGGTTTGAATTATCACGAAATGAAAGATATTACAAGGAAATTTGTATGAACCAGAAAATCGATTTTGACGACATACTTATAGAATGGGGTTATAGAGTTCACAATGGTCAACCTAATCCAAAAGACACTAATCATTTGCACCACTTATCTCAGATATTATATGAGAATGGTTGGCCTTATGAAGTAATTGATGGTTTAATGCAAAATTTACTTGAAGTTGATATCGTAAAGAACAAAGATAGTGGTAATGTTTATCCAGTTCAAACTCATAATCCAGATACACAAGATTTAGTTACTAAAGATGCTTCTGAAGATGAGATTGAAAAAGTTAAAAAAGATAAAGAACCTAAAAAGAAAAAAACGAGTATAGTATCTGGAGATACTTCAGAAGGTGATAATCAAGTAAAAAATGATATGTTCAAATATGGTTACACTGGATACCAAAAAGCAACTGGTATGAAACCAGCTCCAGGAGGAGCAGGTTCAGCATTTAATGAAATAGTTTCAGGTGAGGGTGTACATACACTAAATGAAAATCCAGATATGACAGAAGAAGAATTAGCTAGAGATATGTATGAAAAAACTAAAGACACTAAGTTAGGACAAGAACAAGCACTAACTCCAGGAACAGGTAAAGCACCTGATGGTATTGAAAATAAAAAACTTTGGTCAAAATGTATTGTATCTGCTCGGTCAGCTAAAAAGAAACACGAAAGAACTCAAAAAAGAGTTAAGAGATTACAAGAAGAAAAGAAGTTTGGTAACTCTCAAAAAACTCTAACTTTTTATGGTGCTAAAGATTCGATAGATGCCCAAGTAAAATCTGTTGAAAATGCTAATAAGGTTATTTTACCGAATGGTCAAGAAGTTACAAAAGAAGATGCGATAACTTTCATAAAAGCAGGTGGTGGTGGAATGAATCCATCCGATACTGGTACTTTTGTTGAAGATGATAAGGGTAATTTATTACTTCAGTTTCATTCAGACAAAACAGCTACATCAGATATTCAAGATAATTCAACTATTATACAAGAAGGTGAAAACTATAAAAGTTACATTGATAAATCTGATATACCAGATGATAAAAAACAAAAAGCTAAAAAAATAGTAGATGAAATATCAGAAAAAATAAATGACATTGAAGAAAATTATAATAATCAAGCTATTCCGATAGCTAAAAGATTAACTGAGTTACCAATTAAAGACCAAATAGATATTATTGAAAAAGATAAAGGTACACTAAAGAAAAATATAGATACCGCATTATTTGGTAAAGGTGGTGTATTAAAAAAACAATTCAAAGATTACTTACCTGATGATAAATCGATTGATGAATTAACACCACAAGAAAAATATGAAATGATTAGAAAATTAGTTGCCGACGGTAAGGGAAAAACTAATGAAACTAAAGTAATCAATAAAGTATCGTTGACTTTACAAAAAGATAATCCAGATATTGACGGGATAGACGTGAGAAAAAATTTATCATTACAAAGAGAGAGGGTTGTCAATCTACAAAGAGAACGAGTTAATCAATTAAATAAATCAAATCCAGGATTTGGAACTAGTATGGAAGCTGAAGAAGCAAGTAGAGCTTTTCATTTCACTATGATGGATTACCCACCTAAAGAATATGAAGAAGGAAATCCTGAAAGTATTATGGGAGCATCGATGGATGTCAATATGGGTGGTAATATAGTTGATGGTGAAGTTTTGAAAGGGTGTTTAAATGTTAAAGACTCTAAAGATTTTAAAGATAATTTTAAACTTGAAGAATCAGATGAATTACAATATGCTGATAAAGAAAAAACTATTGTAACAGGAAAAAGAGTATTTACCTATATAGTTGATAAAGATAATAATAGAACTGAAGTAGGTTACAAAACATATCGTTCCAAAGAAGGAGCAACAGGAAAAACAAATAACACGATGACGTATAGTACAGATATGCAAAATTGTTTTAAGGGGAAAAAATAATGAGAACACAACTACTCTGTACATTTACTAAAAGAAATCATTTCAAAGAAACGATTGATGTTATCATCGCTTGTAATGAAATTGTTTTTGATAAGATTTATGTATTTCAAAATGAAGATGACCATCATCAATTAATCTGTACTTATAACGTAGAGTATGATGAAGATGCAATACAAGATGTACCAGATACAATCTCACTACATAGAAAAAAACAATCAAATACACTTTATACAATCAATGCTCTAAATGATTTGATTCGTGAATTAAATGGTGGTAGGTTAGATAAATCATATCCAATAGACTGGAATAATTATAGAAACTCTTTACTACTAACGAACGAATCAGGTCTCAATAAAATACCTACAAGAATCTACTCAATAGTAGATGTGAAAACTTGGAACAACTAGCAAAAAAAAATTTATTTACGAAATATATATTATACTTATAATAGAATCAGGTTATACTGATTAACAATTAACAAATTAACAATTAAAAATAAGGAATAGAAAATGGATTTAAATGCAATCAAGAACCGTCTTAATCAACTTCAAGCTACAAATACAAGAACATCTAATTTATGGAAACCTTCTCCAGGTCAACAGATAGTTAGAATTGTACCTTATAAGTTCAATAAAGATAATCCTTTTATTGAGTTATATTTTCACTATGGCTTGGCAGGTAAGAACTATCTTTCACCAATATCTTTTGGTAGACCAGACCCGATTGAAGAGTTTGCTCAAAAACTAAAATCAACTGGTTCAAAAGATGATTATCGTCTCGGTAAAAAAGTAGAAGCAAAAATGAGAACTTATGCTCCTATCGTTGTAAGAGGTGAAGAATCACAAGGTGTGAGATTTTGGGGATTTGGTAAAACAGTTTATCAAGAACTGCTTTCAATAATCGCTGACCCAGACTACGGTGATATCACAGATGCTGTTAGTGGTCGTGATATTGCTGTTGAGTTTAAGACAGCAGAAGAGACGGGGAAATCCTTTCCATCAACAACAATTAGGGTAAAGCCTAATCAAACTCCAATTACAGAGGATGCATCATTGTTAGAATCAATCAATGAAACTCAGAAGAATATTACAGATATTTATCAAGAACGTTCATATGACGAGTTAACAGAAGCTCTTAATGAATATCTAAGTGGTAGTTCAGAAGATGAAGAAGAAACAGTTAGTGAAACTAACGATACTTCAAAAAAATCATTTGATAAAAAAGAAACATCAGATGCATTTGATGACTTGTTTAATAGCTAAATGAAAAACCATGGGTGGCAGTCTACAGATTGAAGACCAGAGTTGGCTGTTATTGTACGCCTAACCACCCATTTTCACTAACACTTTAATTGGAGAAATATATGTCTACAAGAGACGAATTAGCCGGTGTCTTAGCTGACACTATTAATAAACAGTTCAAGGATATGAAAGTAGCATACTTCTTGGACGGAACAGATACTACACCCACAGATATAAAAGATTTTATATCCACAGGTTCTACTATGTTAGACTTAGCAATATCAAATAAACCAAATGGTGGTATTGCAGTAGGTCGTATTACAGAATTAAACGGATTAGAATCAAGTGGTAAATCACTACTTGGTGCTCATATGTTAGCTGAAACTCAAAAGAAAGGTGGAGTCGCTGTTTATATAGATACAGAGACTGCAGTTAGTAAAGAGTTTTTAGAATCTATTGGTGTGGATGTACAAAGTATGTTATATCTACATTTAGAAACAGTAGAAGATATATTCACAGCTATAGAAGAGATAGTTTCAAAAGTTCGTGAGTCTGATAAAAATAGATTAGTAACTATTCTTGTAGATTCACTTGCAGCTGCATCAACGAAAGTAGAATTAGAAGCTGAGTTTGATAAAGATGGTTGGGCAACAAGTAAAGCAATCATTCTATCGAAAGCTATGAGAAAGATTACTCAAATGATTGGTAGACAAAAGATAGCTTTAGTATTCACCAATCAACTCAGACAAAAACTTGGTGTAATGTTTGGAGACCCGTGGACTACAAGTGGTGGTAAAGCGTTACCATTTCACGCTTCAACTCGTATCAGGTTAAAGAATACTGGTCAAATCAAAGACTCTAAAAAGAATACCATTGGTATGAAAATGAGAGCACAAGTAATAAAGAATAGACTTGGGCCTCCAATGAGACACGCTGATTTTGAATTGTATTTTGAAACTGGTATTGATGATGATGGTAGTTGGTTAACCGCATTAAAAGACCATAAACTTGTTAAACAAGGTGGTGCATGGTACACTATGGATAATCACTTAGGTGATGAAATTAAATTTCAATCTAAAGATTGGTCTGAAAAACTACAAGATAAAGACTTCAAAGATTATTGTTACAATTTAATTTGCGATAAAGTTGTTCTTAAATATGAGAAAAACTTTGGTATTGATGACGTGACAATAGAAGAGGAGACTAGTGAGTAACAAAAAGTATCTTTCTATTCTTGAAGAGATAAAGAAAAAAGGTGGCTCATTAGACGGCGGTAATCCAAATGATAAAGTACTTGTAATAGATGGCCTAAATACTTTTATTAGAGTGTTTAGTGTTATACCAACTACTAACGATGATGGTATTCACGTTGGTGGAATAGTTGGTTTTCTTAGAAGTATTGGTTACGCAATAAATATGTTTAGTCCTACCCGTGTCATCATAGTATTTGATGGTAAGGGTGGGTCTAACCGCCGTAGAAAAATATATCCTAAGTACAAACAAAATAGAAAAACTAAATACAGAGTAAATCGTGCATATGATTTTGCTTCTCAAGAAGATGAGAAACAAAATATGATTATGCAACTACAACGTGTTGTTGAGTATTTAGATACATTACCTATTACTGTACTATCGTATGATAACATAGAAGCAGATGATACAATAGGATATATTTGTAGACAAGTTTTAACTAAATCACAGATAACTATTATGTCTACTGATAAAGACTTTCTTCAGTTGGCAAATGGTAGGATAAAAATATGGAGTCCGACTAAAAAGAAATTGTATGATGAACAAGCTGTATTAGATGAATATGGTATATCATCACATAACTATATTTGGTATAGAGTATTAGATGGTGATAAGTCAGACAATATATCAGGTGTTCGTGGTTTAGGTTTAAAAACTATACAAAAAAAATTACCATTTTTAAGTGAAAGTCGTATAGTTGATATGAATGAAGTTGTTACTGAATTACCAGAATCAAAAGATACTATAGAAATGAATTACAGATTAATGCAATTATCAGATGTAGACATTTCAGGTTCTACTAAAACAAAAATAATTGATAGAGTAAATCAACCTATCAATCAATTGATTAAATTTCAATTCGAAAAAATGTTTTTAGAAGATAAATTATTTACAGCACTTCCTAATCTTAATAGTTGGTTACTTACAAACTTTAATCAATTAAATCGTTATGCAAAGAAGACAAATGAAAGTAACTGATTTTACAGTAGAACTTGTACAAAGAAATTCCATAGTAAAATTTATTGAGAAGCATCATTATTCACATAACGTTAATGGTATACAATCTTATTATCATTTTGGATTGTATAGAGAGGGTAAGTTTGGTTTACCAGAAATGATAGGTGCGATGATGTATGCTATGCCTTCTATGCCACATACAGCTAAAAAATATAATCCTATTAATCCCGATAAGTGTTTTGAATTGAGAAGGTTAGTTTGTATTGATGATACACCCAAGAATACAGAAAGTTATTTCATAGGACAAACTTTTAAATGGTTAAAACAAAATACAGATATAGAGGTGATAGTTTCATTTGCAGATGAAGAAGAGGGTCATACGGGTGTGATTTATAAAGCAACTAACTTTAATTATTTAGGAACTACTGCACCTGGTAGAGTATTAATGGTTGATGGTAAAAAATATCATTCTCGATCTTTAAATCAAGACAAGAGACCATATG
>Ga0209404_10000608_pt1 | contig 27643 bp, 25 predicted proteins | sample TroAtlMetagenome_2_FD_187447 | JGI IMG/M metagenome (GOLD analysis project Ga0209404, IMG submission 187447) | Marine eukaryotic phytoplankton communities from Atlantic Ocean - Tropical Atlantic ANT8 Metagenome (SPAdes) (version 2) | ecosystem: Environmental > Aquatic > Marine > Oceanic...
CACCAGTCCATTTGGCAACGGTTTTGCCCCACTTTTCGTCTGTATTATAGTTAACCGTGAAATCTGCACCCAAGGCTTTTGCTTTCTCTAACTTTTCATCAGAGCTTGAGGTTATTGCCACTTTCGCCCCCATTGCTTTGGCAATTTGAAGCGCATAGATAGAAACACCACCAGTGCCTAACAACAGAACTGTGTCGCCTGCCTTCAAGCCACCTTCAACAACTAAAGCCCGCCACGCAGTTAGTCCTGCTGTAGTGATAGTAGCCGCTTCTTCGTGAGACCACCCTGAAGGTGCTTTAGTAAACCATTGCTGCGGCTTTACCACGACCTCCCGGGCGTAACCGTCAATACCATCTCCGGGGGTGCGACTAAAATCACCTACTGTAGGTGCGCCGCTTAACCAGTCAGGAAAAAAGGTAGAAACCACATGGTCGCCTGGAACAAACTGTGTAACGCCTTCCCCTACTTCTACAACGACGCCCGCGCCGTCAGACATAGGGATGCGGTCATCCTCTGTGGGAATAGCGCCTGTCGCCACGCTGTAATCGTGATAATTTAGAGAGCTAGCGTGAACCCTTACTTTAATTTCGTCATTGCCGACGACGGTGGGTTCTGTTTCGTCTGCGCAGTAGAGCGACGCTAAGCCTTCACTGTTGTCTTTCAAACGCATTACTTTCATAAGATTTCCTTCCTGATTAGCAAGTGACGATAGTTTAGTGGAGGTTTACAGTTGCGGGCGCAAAATATCGACAGTGCAAAAAACACGCAACGCAACAAACGAACATAAGTAAATATGACCTCTTGATTAATACAAAGATGAGGCTTATGGAGATTAATTAAAGGCGAGAGAAAAAATAAAAGCCCCTTGGCGAGCATAACTGCAAACGCCAAGGGTAAAAGTGCGCAAAAGGGAAGGCACTTAAGAGAGCCCTTAGGGAAAGTAAAAGGAATAAATTTAAAAGTTAATACGAAAACTTATATTAGAGCTAATGCGAGTGCTTATAAATAAACTCGTGAAAGTTCTCGTAGAAGAGCTAGGTCAAAGTCAGTCACAAGTGCTTAAGAGGCTACATCAATAACGATTTTGCCCATAGCCTTGCCGCTTGCTAGGCGCGCATGTGCATCACCTGCTTGCTCAAGGGTAAACGTCTCGCTATCTAATACTGGAGTTAACGCGCCTGCATCAACAATATCTGTAATAGTGCGTAATATCGCGCCGTGATTTTCACGTTTGTAGTTGTGGATCATAGGGATAAGCATGAACACAACGTGTAAGCTTAGCCCTTTAAAGTGAACGGGACTCAAATCAGTTTCGACCAATGATACCGTCGTTGAAACTTGGCCACATAATTTTGCTGCTTCAAAAGAGTTAGGCAAGTTACCGCCACCAACAGAATCATAAATCACATCGAAACCAGCACCATCAGTATGCTTAGCAACATAATCAGCCACTTTTTCAGAACGGTAATCAATATAAGTTGCACCAAGCTTCTCAATAAGTGCAGCTTGCTCATCCGAGCCGCCAGTAGCAAACACAGTAGCGCCCATATGACGTGCCATTTGAACCGCTAAATGGCCAACGCCACCTGCTCCACCATGCACTAGTACGGTTTGATCTTTTGCTGTTTGCGCGCGAGTTAAGCCCTCATACGCAGTAATGCCAACCAAAGGTAAAGCAGCCGCTTCACGCATCGACAATGATTTAGGCTTAGGTGCAATAAGACGAACATCGGCTAACATTAATTCAGCTAAGGCACCTTGCAAGTCGGCTAAACCACCCGCGCAACCATAAACTTCATCACCTACGCTAAAGTTATCTACGCCTTCTCCAACGGCTTCAACTGTACCGGCGAAATCCATACCCAATACACCGCCTGGTAACTTAGGAGAAAATGGTAGGTCTTGCCCCATTTCACGTATCATGGTGTCTACTGTGTTCACGCTGGTTGCTGCTATACGCACAATAACGTGACCCGCTTTAATTTGTGGCGCGTCTATGTCAGCCGCGGTAAATACTTCAGGACCACCAAATTCATTAATAACCATTGCTTTCATGTGAGTTCGCCTCGTTGCGTTAAGTTCGAGACTAATAATAGACACTAGCCAGGCATATGATAATTGGGTTATAAACACATACAGTTTTTAGATTTTATTGATAATCAATTATGAACATCGATCACCTTAAGCTTTTTGTACGTATTGCCAACACCAACAATATCAGTGTAGCTGGTCGTGAACTGAATGTTTCCCCTGCCGTGGCCAGTGCCCATATCAATAAATTGGAAGAGAATTTAGGGGTACGGCTTATTCATCGAACCACACGAAAAGTGTCTTTAACCGATGAGGGAAAATTATTTTTACCTCATGCCGAAGAAGTGTTATCAAGTATTGAAACCGCACAGGCTGCTGTTGGGGTTGGCTCGCAAACGCCTCAGGGCACACTGCGAGTAACCGCGCCAGCTTCTTTTGGTCGCTTACACTTAGTACCTGCAATGGAAGAATTTTTAGCGTCTTACCCACAGCTCAATATCGATTTTCGTTTCAGTGATAGTATTTTAGACTTGATAGAAGGCGGGTTCGATATAGCAATTCGAGATGCGGTATTAAAAGACTCTAATCTACACGCCAGAAAACTGGCTGATGACAAGCGAATTATTGTAGCGTCACCGGACTATATCAAGAAGTATGGCGAGCCGAAAACCCCGCAAGAAATAACTGAACATGCTGCTGTGAATCTTATAGGGTTGGAAACATGGGAGTTTAACACCCCACAAGGCGTAGTATCGATAAAGCCTAAAACCCGAATTCGTATGGATAACGGTGAAGCGGTGCGCGATGCAGCTATTGGTGGCAATGGCTTAACACTTACCGCCACCTGGTGCAGCTACCCATATCTTCAAAGCGGACAACTGGTTCAAGTATTAAACGATTACCCATTAACGGCGCAGTGTGCACTGTGGGCAGTATATCCAAGCAACCGTTTATTGGCCCCCAAAGTGCGCGCCTTTATCGACTTTTTAAAAGAAAGGTACAGTGGCGAACCCTACTGGGATAAAGCGCTACGAGAAGCGGGGCTCTCATAAAAAATAACCAGAAAATAAAAAACCACAGTATCTACACTGTGGTTTTTTTAAACACGATGGAAGTGTTTCTAGCCTTTGTAAATAGCGAAGGGCTTAAAGCTTAGACGTTAACGACTAGATGCTTTTGCCTACCATGCGTCTTAGTGTGCCATCTTTGTCCATAATATGGTGCTTTAACGCGCCGGCCACGTGGAGTACAACGGCTCCAATCAATACATACCCTAAATAATGGTGCACTGTGCCGCCAAGTTTTGAAAGCTCGTAGTTAATGGGTAATGTTTTTTCGGGGTCTTCTACACTGAAATTCTGTGCGAACACTTCTAATCCAAAAACAGATAATCCATGACCACCGAGTACCGATGTCATTAATCCAGAAATAGGCATTAACAACGTGCTAAGAATAAGAACCCAGTGAATTACTTTTGCCACCCCGTGAACTAACGCAGAGTAGTCTCCTGCCGAAGTGGGCCAACCATTCTTTAAACGCCACGCCGCCCTTGCTAATGCAAGAAATAGCACGATAAACCCGAAGGCTTTATGCCAACTGAAAACCCAGTAAGCGTTCTCTTCTACCATATAGACGCCAGAAGCCAGCATGCCAATAATCATTAACCCAACAAGCCAATGTAGAAATATGGTTGTAGGTGAAAACTTTTGATGTGAATCGTACTGCATAGAGCCCTCTTTACGCTTGGTCTTGTAATATTTATTTAATCAGCATGCATTTTGCTCACAACATTAATTATGGAACAAACCAAATAACTGCATAAAAACTGAGAGTAGGTTCATATTAACCGAAAAAAATAAATTAGCACGTGAGAGTAGGCATAAAATGGGTGTATACGCCTACTTCACGGCTCCACCGCCCATTTTTAACTTACGATGCAAACCAATTTAGAAGAGTTAACTAGTGTGACTAGCTACAATAGATTCAATCACGTTAACTAATTGCTCTCTATTTGATGAGTTTTCACCAAATGGATGTGCAGGCGCAAACTGATTGTTGTCATTATCGAAATATTCACCTTTCACGTTAGCAAACCTATCACTAAGCGCAGCTTCCACAAATATCTTCGCACCAATTGCTAAATCGCCACCGGCTACCCCATAGGCTTCCTTCACCATTTTACTTCCAAGCAACGATTTAGGGTTAACAGATACAAACAATGGCCCTGTTGCCTCATATTTTTCGGCAAAAAAGCGTGTCCACATGGTAATAGCAAGCTTACTTTGTGCGTATGCCATGCCATCACTCATAGAAGGACCTTGACTTAGCAGGTCAAAATTAACGGGAGCTTGGGCTGCAGATGACACGTTTACTACTCGCCCATCACTTGGCATAAGTGGCAACAAACGTTTGGTAATGATGAACGGCGCAATCGTATTTACCATGAAACGTACGTCTAAGCCTGCGTTTGTTACAATTGCGGGAGAATGAAACACTCCAGCATTATTAATGATGACGTCTATAGCTGAAAAAGCCTCTACCACTCGATTGACAAAATTATCTACTGCTTTAAAGTCGCTCAAATCTGCCACGAACCCAGTAACCTGTACTGCAGGATAATCGGCACCTAGCATTTGCTCTACATGCTTTAATTTGTCGGCGCTTCTTCCGTGAATGATCAAATTGTGCCCTTCGTGCGCTAATAATTTAACGGTTTCAAGACCAATGCCGTCGGTCGCGCCTGTTACTAATATTGTTTTCATCCGTTCATTCCCTCTTTGTTCAAAATAGTTTGATGACTAAAGTCGTCAAAATGGAAATGCGGTAAGACCATTTCCGACAGTTTCTGTAACGTTTCTTCAACGGGGCTGCGATTAAATCTAAGGTTTAGCGCTACGTGGTTAACGCCACTATCTCGCAAGACTAAAAGGTAATCTAATAAACTGTTTACCCCGCAGCGAACACCTAAATGTATTGGTGATACCGGTGAATTATCGTTTGCGTCTATATCTATATAAAGCGGTTGCATTACCGGCTTGCTTCGTTTGGTAAAGGTATTCACACGTGAGCGATAACTATCGACCACGTGAGCTTGAATTTTTGGGCTTCTGGGGTAAGTAATTAACCCGTCTAGATGCTCTGCTCCCCAATTAGGCGATTGTTGAGAGCCCCCTGTGATCATCATAGGAAAGCGATCTTTGTGTGGCTTGGGCAGTAAATCCAAGGTGCCATTTACATGACCAAAGCTATTGTTGATTTGACCGTACCCCTGCATCATTCGTTTAATATATTCCACACTCTCGCGAAAGCGTTCGCCCCTGTCATCAAACCCTCGGTTAATGGCAGGGTATTCTTCAGGTCTGTCTCCTGAGGCCACACCTAACACTAAACGGCCGCCGCTGAGTACATCGATACTTGCCGCAGCCTTAGCAACCTGTGCGGCATGGCGCTGGGGAAGTACTAAGGATGCTACACCCAGCGTAATTGTTTTAGTTAACCCTGCAAGCACGCCAAGATACACAAATGGGTCGTATACCTGCCCTGCATCGCCAAAGTTTGGTACATTAAATAAAACATCTCTTATCCACACGGCCTTGAAGCCTAAGTCTTCTGCAAGTTTCACTCTTTCTATATGATCTTGCATAGTGGGAACAGGCCCATATGGGTAAGACTCGATTGGCACAACTAAACCTATCGACATACGGCCATTGTTAAAGACATTGCGAAAACCGTTATTAATGTTCGCAAAATTAAGCTCGTTTGACTCGGTACTCATATAGGCTGCTAGGGTCTGAAAAACTGTTAGGAGGAGACTACCTTCCTACAGCATGAATGATAATTAAGCATTTTAAGAATTAGTTTCAACAAAACATTGATAATGTGCTTACCAAATGTGATTCACTTATATCTATAACGTAATATTTCTAAAAACTCGCTAGCCAGCGTTTTAAATTGTTTATAGACTGCAGGCATAATAATGAAAATGCGACAGGTATAGGGTTGGCAGGGTGATATCACCGTTAGTTCAACATGAATACACAGTTTAGTTTTATAGGGTTCTCAAGTTAATGTCTCAACAAAAAGTAGGTTTAGTGGGCTGGCGCGGTATGGTTGGCTCAGTGTTAATGCAGCGCATGCAAGAAGAGCAAGATTTTGCGCACATTGAACCCACATTTTTTACCACTTCTCAAAAAGGCCTTCCTGCGCCAGACTTTGCAGGTGCTAACGCAGGTGTACTAGAAGACGCCTTCGATATTCAAGCGTTAGCTAAGCAAGATATTATTATTACCTGCCAAGGTGGTGACTACACCAAAGAAGTGTACGCTTCACTGCGCGATACGGGCTGGAATGGATACTGGATAGACGCAGCGTCTGCGCTTCGAATGAAAGACGATGCGGTCATTATTTTAGACCCTGTAAACCGAAAAGAAATTGATGCTGGCGTAGAAAATGGCATTCGCACTTTCGTAGGTGGAAATTGCACGGTATCGCTAATGTTGTTAGCACTAGGCGGCTTGTTCGAGAAAGACTTGGTTGAATGGGCTTCACCCATGACTTACCAAGCTGCTTCGGGTTCAGGTGCTAAGCATATGCGTGAACTTATTAGCCAGATGGGCGCCATCCACGCAAATGTTAAAGCAAATTTAGACAATCCAGCATCTGCTATTTTAGACATCGACAAGCAAGTTGCTGAATTTATCAGAAGTGATGATTACCCTTCTGAGCAATTCGGAGTGCCTTTAGCGGGAAGTCTAATTCCTTACATTGATTCGCAGTTGCCATCTGGGCAAAGCCGTGAAGAATGGAAAGCACAAGCTGAAGCCAACAAAATTATGGGCTTGTCTGACCAACCTATTCCAATTGACGGAATTTGCGTGCGTGTAGGCGCTATGCGTTGTCACAGCCAGGCTATCACAATCAAGTTAAAACAAGACTTGCCAGTTGAAGAGATTGAGCAAATTCTTGCGCAGCACAACGAATGGGTGAAAGTGGTGCCTAACGACCGTGATGCCACCATGCAAGAACTCACGCCAGCGAAGGTGACGGGGACATTGTCTATTCCTGTAGGTCGAATTCGTAAATTGACGATGGGGCCTGAGTATATTTCAGCCTTCACCGTTGGCGATCAATTACTATGGGGTGCTGCAGAGCCGCTTCGTAGAATGTTGCGTATTGTTCTTGGTAAGGCTTAATCAGCCAGAGCTGAAATTCCAACGATTTAAACGCCGCAATAGATAACTATCAGAGCCCAGCTTTTCTAAGCTGGGCTTTTTTATGCAGGGCGCTTGTTCAGTTATATTATTGAGTTTTTGTTCAGGGGCTTTCTATACCAGCCAAATTATGTACCCGTGCTTCAATTTCTTTTAAGATCGCTATTCCTTTTCAGACCACACGGCGAACTCATTACCGCCAGGTTCAATGAAGTGAAACCGGCAGCCCCCTGGAAACTCAAAAATAGGCTTATTCACGTCGCCACCAGCGCCCTCTACCTTGCTCAACGTTTGCTTAATATCAGCACTGTAAAAAACTAATAACGCGCCGCCATTTTCTGTAATGCTAGCATGCTCAGCTTTAAAAAAGCCCCCGTCCAATCCTTGGTTAGCAAACGCCGTGTACTCAGGCCCGTAATCGGTAAATACCCAACCAAATACGGTTTCAAAAAAGCGTTTAGTACTGCTGATATCCAATGTACCAAACTCAACATAGTTTAGCTTTTCATGTGTTGCCATGGTTTTTCCTCATCTATTCAGGTAGATATGGTGAATACTGTAGTGTTAGCAGCTAATATTCCGTATTATTAATGCGTCAATGTATATCATCTCCAATAATATAAAAGCTACATGGAAGTATTTAATGCAAGCTCCTGATTATTCGAACTACAGCCTTGCCGAACTTGAAGATGTGTTAGCCAACATCGACAAAGAGCAATATCCCGATAGAGTGTCAGCCGTGCTCAAGGAAATAGCCTTGAGACAACCCTTAACAAGTAAAACCGAAACGTCTCAGCATCAAGATAGTTCCCACCTTCAAAATACTGCCACTCACAGCCCAGCATTCGTGAAAAATAAATACGATGACGAAGCATTGCATGCAAATTGGCTAATTCGTTTTTGGAAAGGCCAAGTATCGTTACCTATCAGTTATTGGGTGGTTGGCATTTTAATAACACTTGGTGCACTTGCGCTAAGCTCATTTGTTGAACTTAAAATAGAAAGTGCATCATCGCGAGCTGAGCTTGGTGTATACATGATGCTTTTGTACGTGGTGTTAACACCCGTGGTTATCTGGCAATCGATTGGCGTAATTCGCTCTGCCATCCGTCACCCTCATCGCGGTGGCTCTGCTGGTTGGGCAACAATGGCGATAATAATGACAGTAATAGGAATGATAAATTTCACTGTAGATTTCTATCGGTCAGGGGTACCCATCATTACTGAAAGTGTCTCTTTAATTGGCGCTGAATCCACTTATCCACCAACCAAGTTTAGGGTTTTAAATAAGGGCACCGAGCTAGAACTTTATGGCGGTATAGAAATTGGCTCCGAACTACTGCTGCTAGATGTACTGAAACAGAATGAAAACATAACAACAATACACTTACACAGCATTGGCGGAAGACTTATTGGCGCGACTCGTCTTGCTGCTTTAGTCAAAGAATATGGACTTAACACATTTGTGAAAACCTCTTGTTCTTCGGCATGCACTATTGTGTATTTAGCGGGAAAAGAAAGGCTATTGGGTGAAGACGGCGTGTTGGAGTTTCACGCTCCCGCATTAGGCGGCAAGTCTATGCATGACAACACAGAGTTAAGTTCCGCCTTTGACCAAGCGTATAAAGATGCCGATGTTCCGAATTGGTTTGCGAAAAAAATCCGAAATACGCCGAATACTGAACTTTGGGCTCCTTCTCACAAAGAACTTTTACGAGCAGGTATTGTCAGTAAAGTAGTGGACAGTAGCGCCTACGGGTTCAGTGGCTATGAAGACGAAAGCGAAATAAACACGCAAGCAGTAGAATCTGGTTTATTGACTCATGCCTACTTGGTTGCCATGAAAGAAAAAGATCCAGATACCTACTATCGAATTGTCGCTATAAATGAAGAGGGTTTACGGGAAGGCGCTTCTATTAATGCTATTGCAACCCGAGCACGAGCGGTGTTTGAAGCAAGAATTACTCATTATATCGCCCATGGTAGTGATGCCGACATCGTTGATTATTGGCATGTGATGATAAAACAAATGCAAGAACTTCAAGGGCAATATCCCCTTGCCTGCGCCGCATTTGTGTATCCCGATGAGGTGCCACTAGAACACCATGCCGGAAATGAAGCTCAGCTATCGAGCGAAGTAAAGGCACTTGAGCTTGAGGTTTTGGCAAAGCTTATTGCTCATCAGCAGCTAAGCCCCTCTTTGTATTCTGATGAGGAAAGTGATGACATGATCACGAATTTAGTTAAAGACATGAAGGATAGCAGTAAGGCACATTTTGAGGTGGTAGCAGCGCCTGAAGATTTTCTTGAATCTCCAGATATCATGTGTGGCGCTGCCATAGAAATTCAGCAGCGATTCATCGATTTTGAAATCCAAAAGGCCGCTAAATTACTAAGAACAATTAGTGCTCGGTAATTAATTTATATATCAGTAGCTAATAGCTACATCTACAACGGATTAAAAGATGAAAAAGTTATGGCTTGTTCTTGGCTTCTTAGTACTCACAGGGTGCTCGTCTAAGCTTGCATACAATAACCTCGATTGGCTTATTTATTGGTACATGGACGATTATGTAGAGCTTAACGATTCACAAGAAGCTATTTTCGATATTAAGCTTGAAGGGTGGATTGATTGGCACAGAGAAGAACAGTTGGCTTTATATTTGGCCCAACTAGAGCAGATTACCGAAGAGATAAAACAAGATAAGTTAAACAAAGCTGTCATTGCCAATCATCTAAATCAGGCTAATGAACACGTAATGACCTTACGTTCAAAACTAGCGCCTGAGTTAGCAGAACTCGCTTCCCGCTTAAGCGACGACCAAGTTATTTATTTGTTTGCTGCCATCCAAAAAGAAAATGACGAAGAGCAAGAAGAGCTTCATGAGTACGACTCAATGTCTGAAAGTGAAAGGCTTGAAAAGTTAATTGAGAATTTTGAGGAAGGTTTTGAAGAAAATTTGGGTGATTTGACTGATGAGCAAAAAGCCATGGTGGCGAACGCCGCTCCTCACTTTGCCCGTACCCGTGGAAACTGGCTTGAATACCGAATAACCATGCAGGATGAAGCCCGCCGACTATTTGCAAGCAAGCAAAACACAGAAGCATTTCAGCAGAAGCTGACCCATCTACTGACTCACCCCGATGACTACCGCACCGAAGAATACTTAGCGCGCAGAAAGGCAAACCGAGAAGCTTATTTGTCTTTGGCCGATGAATTGGTTAAAACAATGACCGCTAAACAAAAGTCACACTTGTTGAAAAGGCTTAACAAGATTATTGACGACATTAAGGATCTTCAAGACGATTAATAACGATAGGCTAGTTAACTGCTATCGCGTGTTGTAATGCGGCTGCACTTAACATAGGCGACCCATCATTTGCACTTTCAGCCGCTTTAATAAGTTTTAAAATTGCGGTGTTGGCGGGGGTGCTCACGTGATGGGCTTCACCTAACGCAACAATTTCGCCATTGAGATAATCAACCTCTGTTTTTCTATTCAGCGCTAAATCTTCATACATAGATGAGCGTGCCTGAGGGTCAATTTTTAACGTGGCAGCAGCCACTTTTTCAAACAAGAAGTTAGGCAATGACATAATGTAGGGCATAAGCTTAGGGATGACCTTCCCTGTTTTAGCCGGCTCAATACCAGCCGCTTTCATTGTCGCTAATGCCTCTTTTAAGACTACCGCCATCACCTTTCGATAGGCACTGTCATTCAACTGCTCAAGCAACGGCCTACCAGAAAGTGCATTAACGGCGTTATTCAAGTTCATAAGCAGCTTGCCCCACTGCACGCTGGATAAATCCTTAAACACCTTCACCGGTAAATTAGCCATTTCGAGCAGGCCCACTAGGTCTTTCGCTTGTCCTGATTTATCCCCAATACACAAATCGCCTTCCGTGCCACAATGAAAATGCCCGTCGCCCTGCCCCAGCACGTTAAATGGAACCATGCCTTTCATGACCGTATAATTCGGTAAGCATTCTGATAGCACTCGTCCGTTTCTTACGCCGTTTTGAAAGCTGATGACAACCGGATTATCCTTCAACGGATCACTATTTTCATATTGCGCAATAAGCGAAGCGGCCTCTTGAGTATCACCACTTTTTACGCACACTAAAATGTAATCAGCGCGCGCCATTACCTCGGCACTTTCAGTAAAATTAACGTCGGCCGGTTTAAGTTTTGTATTCCTGCCGCGCCAATCGGTTAACGTTAAGCCGCCATTCGCAATTTGATCTTTAAGCCTTGCACGGCCAATTAAGGTGACATTCGCGCCAATAGACAGCAAACAACCTCCTAAATAACATCCGATACTCCCAGCGCCTAATATGACGATATTCGCTTTGTTTGCTATTTCTATCTTGCTCATGATTAACCTGCTGCCAGATTTAAATACAACTAAATACTACAATATCACGCGATAGATAAACGTTATCACCTAGCTTACTGAAGACGTTTCTTTACTTTTTAAATGCGCAATCTCATGTTTAACCGTAAAGCCGATTAGCACAATGGCACAAATACACCCACCAGTAAGAAGTATAAACCCGCCATTCCAACCAAAATAATCGACGGTAAAACCTAAGGCAATGTTGGCGATAACAGCACCACCAAGGTACCCAAACAGCCCTGTTAACCCGGCTGCCGTACCTGCGGCTTTCTTCGGTACTAACTCTAACGCGTATAACCCTATTAACATAACGGGCCCATAGATTAAAAAGCCAATAGCCATTAGTGCAGCCATATCTACAGAGGGATTTCCGGCAGGATTAAACCAATACACAAGTACTGCAATCAGCACTAACACCATGTACAAAATTGCTGCTGGCGAACGACGCCCTTTAAACCATTTGTCGCTGATGTAACCGCATAACAGCGTACCTGGAATACCCGCCCACTCATACAGAAAGTACGCCCATGAACTATGTTCGAAGGAAAAGTCTTTTACCTCTGACAAATAAGTCGGCGCCCAATCTAAAACGCCATACCGAATGAGATAGACAAACGCATTTGCAATAGCGATAAACCACAAGAGTTTGTTGTTTAATACGTAGGTAACAAAAATTTCTTTAGCACTGAGTTCTTGCTCATGCTTTTCTTCATAATCGAGGGGATAGTCATTGCGATGCTCTTCAATGGGCGGCAAACCGCAGCTTTGCGGTGTATCTCGTAAAGTTAGAAATACAAAACCAGCAATTAATGCGGCGAAAGTTGCAGGTACATAAAAAGCGCTGTGCCAATCATTAAACCACGCCATTCCCAAAATAAATAAGGGGCCAATGAGTCCGCCGCCAACGTTATGCGCTATATTCCAAACTGAAACAACTTGCCCACGCTCATTTCCAGAGTACCAATGCACTATGGTTCGACCGCAAGCGGGCCACCCCATACCTTGCACCCAGCCGTTAATGAAAAGCAGCAGAAAAATAATCGCGATGCTTTGCGTTGCCCATGGAACAAAACCAAAAATAAACATGACCAAGGAAGACAGTAGTAACCCTGTCATTAGAAAGTATCTAGGATTGCTTCTATCAGAAACATTTCCCATTAAAAATTTACTTAACCCGTAAGCAATAGAAACCGCAGACAGTGCAAAACCCAACTCGCCTTTTGTGAAGCCTTGTTCTTCAATTAAATAAGGCATGGCCAGTGAGAAGTTCTTTCTTACCAGGTAGTAACCCGCATAGCCCACAAAGATACTTAGGAATATTTGCCATCTAAGCTTTTTGTAAACTGGATCTATATCTTGCTCGGGCAACCGAGTTTTATGTGCTGCAGGTTTAAAAAATCCAATCATAAAAGCTTCCAACTATCTGGCGAATCAACTATTTTTTTGTGGCTGTATTCTGCTTTTAGAAAGTTAATAAAACAAGCATATATCTGAATTAATCATTGAGGGGTCGGAAAGTCGCTACTACATAACATTCGTTCGGTAATAAGATTAAATTTCAACCATGATTTTCATGTTGTAGGTTTATCAGCCATGGAAGGGCAGATTGCAAAGCAATGCATCAGCGAAACAGAGAACAACCAAGTTAAATTTATTAGACTAAAGTCTGAATTTTGAATGAGCTGGCGGTTAATTCCGCTAAATTCAAGACATGGCGTTTTATCTTTGCTAATTTGCGAGGAGTGAATTTAGTTCGTTGGTGTTAGCTCAATCCTAGCAGTCACCTAACAAGACGTAAGATAATACTGTGCTATCCATTACCCAATTTTTTCTTAGAGCTATAGCAATCGTAAGCCTTTCTGCCTTTAGCTATATGGCGTGTGCCGATGTACTGGCCGAACTTGAATCGTTAGATTCAAGGGTTAACACCGAAATCCCTATGCCCATTGGCGAAGTAATCTCGAAGCTAGAAACACGATTACTCAACTCCAACTTTACGTCGCTTGAAAAAACTAAAATCGCGGCCAGATACGTTCAACTAAAACTCAAATTACATCACACTGCCCCCGATGATGTAATGACTATTCTTGAATCTTTGGTCTCTGAAACGAGCGATGGGTTAATAATAAAGTTGGGGCTGGCCAGAATGGTTGGCATTAATGCCAATTATGACCGGTCTTATCAGATGTTCGGTGAAGTCATTCAATCTCCCGCTGCCAGCCCGACTGTTAAGGCTATGGCGATTGCGTATCTCATCCTTTCATACAATGAAGGGCAAGTTTTTGCTTCAAGCGTTAATTTATTAAACACCCTAAACGAACTGGTTCATGAGAATAACCTTGCCTATGCTAAAGCTCTTTATCACTATATGGCCGCAGATTATTACCACTCAGTAAAGTCGTTCGATATAGCCTTTGAGTACTACGAGAAATCCTTAGCAGAGGCAAAATCGTTAAAAGAATGGCCGCTTGTTAGTGACAACCTTTATGCCATTGGTATTTTGTTTAGAAATATGGGCAACTACGACAAAGCGATTACCTATTTTGAACAGACCATAGAATCCGACACTAAGATAGACATTAATTATGCCGAATACATTGCTCTATATGGCATGGCGTCTACCTATTTTCGCACTGACAATATTGAAGAAGCGTTGAAACTGGCTGACACAGTCACCGCTCACCCACTTACTACTTCTTTTTACGATAGCGAAATTTACAGATTAAAAGCGAAGGCGTTGATGGAACGCGGACGTTTAAGCGAGGCAAGAGTGGCGCTTGATCAGTCTCGCAGTACCTATGATGATTACCGCGTAGGTGAAAAGACCACATGGCGGGCCGAACTTGAAAAGCTCGCGTCACAAATTACCGCTAAAGAAGGTGATTTTGAAACGGCGTACAAAGAATACCAAACCTACCATAACGAATATCTTGAAGCTAAAAAATACGAAGATTTAGAGCTGTTAGAAAGTGCAAACTTGGTTTATGAAATACAGCAACAAAAAGAAAAAACGACGTTACTAGAAAAAGAAAATCTTGTCATTTCAGAGCTACTTAAGGCTAAAGAAGACACCCAGCAAACGCAAAAACTCTTCACTCGATGGCTGGTGATTTTTATTGTATTAGCACTTGTTACATTGGTTATTATTTTAATTTTGCTAAAAAAGGCGCGCAAGACTAATGCCCTCTACATATCAGCGAAGGAAAAAGCCGAACTTCATAGCAGGCTTAAAACAGAGTTTATTTCAAACATAAGTCACGAAATCAGAACCCCGTTGAACGCCATCATTGGTTTTGGGCAAGTGCTAACAGACAAGTTAGAAGATAGACAAACTAAAAAGCTAACAAGCCAAATTGTTAACTCATCTGAAATGCTTCTGCAGATTATTAATGACTTGCTCGATTTCTCTAAAATTGAAGCAGGCAAGCTGACCCTAGATTACGGCCCTTATAACTTACGTCAAAGCATACGAAAGCTACTTGATATATTCCACGCGCAGGCAAGCAATAAGGGGTTAACCATTAAGCTAAATATCGACAAAAATCTTCCAAAAGAAATGATTTTTGATGAACTTAGGCTCAAACAAGTGCTTGCCAACCTAATTAGCAATGCGATCAAATTTTCAAGCGCAGGGGATATAGAAATAGGCATAAAAGTTAAACAGAAAGACGACACCCACTGCCTATTCGACGTATGGGTACAGGACAACGGTATTGGTATTAGCAAGTCTCAACAAGAAAACTTGTTTCAGCCATTCATTCAAGCTGAAAGCTCAACCGCACGAAAGTATGGTGGTTCAGGGCTAGGTTTGAACATTTGCAACAAACTATTAGAGCAAATGAATTCTAAACTTCATGTGGATAGCGACATGGGCAAAGGTGCCCGCTTTTACTTTACGTTAGAATTGAGTCATTCAATCGGTGACGAATACATCCACAATCAAGAAGCCACGCAGTTAATTACACAGTTCCAAAAAACACGGGTGCTTTTGGCCGAAGACAATGACATAAACGTTGAAGTTATAACCGCAATGCTAAATTCCACAAACCTACAAATACTTCGTGTTGCCAACGGAAACGATGCTATTCACAAGTTATCTCAACAGTCGTTTGATGCTATTTTAATGGATATTCAAATGCCAGAGATGGATGGATACGAGGCCACTCGGGTTATACGCCATCAAATGAATGGCACCTTGCCTATTATCGCCTTAACAGCGAACGCTATGCAGCAGGACATAGATGCTTGTTTAAATGCAGGCATGGACGACCATGTTAGCAAGCCAATAAGAAAAGAAAAGTTGCTTGAAGTGTTAGATAAATACCTCAACGCTTAAAAACGCAGTTATCTCGTCTTATACATCACCACTTTTTTGCTGTCCGCTTACGTGCCATGCCACAAGTAATCTAATAACGCACAAGGGTTCTGGTTTCAATACTCTTACGAGGTTTGGTTACAGCAGTATCGCCTTCCATATCTAGCGCACTATGTGCCAAGTGAGGCCTTCCACGATTATCGTAAATATTAAAGATAATCGCTTCTTCGGGTGTCATTTCTGATTGATAGAACCACTCGTGCCCTTTGTTTTCTGCCACCCCTAAAATTTGCCCTTTACGGTCGGGGTATTCTAACTCTATGTTCATCCAATCGTCTGCTTCCATCGAACGAGGGCAAATAAACCCTAAGGGAGAAGAAGGAATTTTATATTCCACTGGGCGCCAAACATTTACAAAGCCAAAATGCTCTTGCTGAAATTCTTGCGCCCTTTGCACACCCAAAATATCAACCAAACGCTTTCCCACCCCACCTTCACTGTAATCATTGTGAACATTGCGGGCGGGTCTTCGCGTAGCAATTGGGTCGTCAATTCGTACTGTGTGGTCGAAAACAATCACTTCTTTTGCTTTTATCTGCTGCTGCAGAATGGCTGTAAGCTCACTTTCATAATCGCTCGCCCACGCTCTAGATTCATCAAACGCATGTACCTTGGTTGGTGCGTTTATGAAAGTGATCCCATCTTCATCGAAATTCACTGAACACGTTTTTTTTCGTATATCAGTAACAGGCACTTTGGCTGAAATTAACTCTGGCGAAATCAAATTCCCAACAATGCCATCCACATCGAAATGAAATGCCTGAACTTCGTTAGTTTTGACATGATAGTGCACTGTGGCTGTGGCTGTGGTCATATAAAAGCACTCCTTAAAAACGGAAAACAGCTGAGATTTCCCCGATGCGAGGGAATATAGTTTTTTAAGGGCGATAGATAAATGGGATGCAGGTATAAACAGAATTCTGAAAATATAGATAATAATCAATCACAGTGGCTGATAAACCACTTGATCTCAACCATGACTGATGACAGTGACCGCTTTAAGGCAGCGCTTTTGGAAGGATTTAACTAGTCTTTACATTTCCTCAATGGCGAGCGTTGCGAGTTTACTTTATGATCTTTACATTACTAGCATGTCTGCTTTTTTCATCGATATTCAGTCAGCGAGAAGCTGCTCGCATGACGATTTTTTTTTAAGTGGGAAGGATCAACATCAATGTGGAATCTACGATGCCTATGTGTACTTGTAGCGCTTATTATACCGAGTGTGGCCTTTGCCCATCATGGAAGTAGTGGGCAATTCGAAACTAATAAAACAATTGAGTTGTCTGGCGACATTACTCGGGTACGGTTAGTAAACCCTCATGCCTATGTCTATTTCGATGTTACGAACGACGATGGCAGTATGACTAATATGCGTTGTGAACTGCAATCTGGCTCATTACTTAAACGTAGAGGTTGGAACACTGAACAATTCAAAATTGGTAGTGCTATTACCCTATTAGGCTCTCCAGACAGGAACGACCCGACTACCTGTTATATGCAGCAAATTACTTTTGAAAATGGAATAACAGCCACCCGCAATAGTGTATTTAACGATGATGGTAGTTTGGTGGTCAGTGATGACGATAACGCTTCATCACAAACTCAAAGTGAAATTGTTGAACAACGCCCTATTATTCGCACAGACGGTACACCTAACATTGAAGGAAACTGGGCAATGGTGCGAAGAGAAGGCAGCAGGCCTGGCGGTGGCGGCTCTTTTGCACAGTTAACCGAAGCTGGTGCTTTGGCGGTTGAAGGGGCTACTCAAGATGAAAATCCAAGATACCAATGTAAACCCACGAATATCATCATGGATTGGTGGTTTGATCTTATGGTTAATAAGATTGAGCAATCAAGCACCCAAATAAACTTAACTTACGGCTTTATGAGCCTTGAGCGCACGATTTACCTAGATGGCACCGTAATGCCCTCAAATTACGAAGCTAATCGCGCAGGGTTTTCAACCGGTGTGTGGGAAGGAAATACATTAGTGGTAACCACTACGGGGTTTGATGAAGGATGGTTGATGGCCCCCATGGGTGGCATCCCTGGAGGCAACGCCCGCCCTCCTCGTCCTGAAGGCGCGCCCGATGGAAAAAGTGGCCCACCAGGAGGCCCTAGGGGCAATGGTGGCCCACCCTCACCGGCTAAAAACAGCAGTGAGCTCGTGATTGTGGAACGCTTCTCTCTAAACGAAGACGGTACGGTATTAAAGCGTGAATATACCATTACCGACCCGCTTTATCTTAAAGCACCGATGACAGGTTCAGATGAAGTAACCTTTACACAAGACAGCTATCAGCCCTATGACTGTGACGACCTTACTGCCGAACGAGGCTCAGGCAATCTTGACCCCAGCGCCACAACACCTGACAACGAAGCTACAGGTAACGGAGTTTCGGGTGATGGCGTTTCAAAAAGCGGAGATTTAAAAAGCGGCAACGTAATCAGTCAATCTGTAATGAGCACGCTTTACAAGCTTGAAGATTCAAAGGTAGGTCAAACCATATCAAGTACACAGTGGGGCTACCCTATTGTGCTGTCCTTACACGCAATAGGCATGGCTACCATGGTGGGCATAGCGTTAATGTTAACCCTTCGCGTGCTAGGCTTCGCTTCAGTCATTCCGGTTACTGCAATGGCAAGCTACTGGAATGTTGCTTTAGTTGGGTTTGGCATCAATTTAGTTTCAGGGATGGCGCTATTTTGTGGAAATGCATCAGAGCTTTATTTCAACTGGGCATTTCGCATTAAAATTCTATTGGTTATTGCTGGCCTTGTACTTACTTGGCGGTTAGTCGCCATTTGTATTAAACAGGCTGATATTGTGTCGACTAAGCACAAAAAGCTTTCCGCTATTGCCATGGTCAGTTGGGTGGCCGCTATAATTGCTGGCCGTTTAATTGGCTATATGTCTTAAGGAGGTTACCTATGAATTCATTACTTTCGTGGGTTATCGACACCCTTAATGCTAGCCCTGTCAGCGGTTTTGTTATGGACAATGCCGTCGTGTTCCCAGTCTTAGAAATGGCACATTTTTTAGGGCTATGTTTACTTTTTGGTTCGCTGCTTGTAGTTGATTTACGAATGGTGGGCTTTGCTAAGGCAGTGCCTATCAAGCAGGTAGACGTGTTTTTACGTTGGGCGTTAATCGGTTTCGCTATCAATATGATTTCGGGTTTGCTTTTTGTTATAGGCGACTCTGACAGATACCTTGTGAATATTGCGTTTGGGGCAAAAATGGCCTGCATTGTATTGGCGGGCATTAACACCTTGTACTTTATAAAATGTATTAAACCGCAAATGGCTAGTATGCCCTTGTCTGCTCGTGCCTTAAATACACCAGCTCAATTAGGTAAAAATGCCTATGTGGTAGCCTGGTTGTCACTGTTATTGTGGACCTGCGTTATTATTTTAGGGCGCTTCATCCCTTATGTGGAAACTCCCTAATTGACGAGGTTGATGTGTGCACGGGCTCTGTCAGCTTTTCTTTTAGCTGGGCTTTTAGCTGGACTGTTAGCTTCGCCGGGGGTATTCGCCCATGGTGTAGCACAACAAGATCAAGGCTTTATAGCCAATGCCTTCGGTGTTCACGTTTGGCCTTTTATGTATTTGGGCGCCAAACATATGGTAACTGGCTACGACCACCTGCTTTATCTTGTGGGGGTCATTTTCTTCTTATCGAAATTTCGCGATATAGCCATATTTGTCAGCCTTTTTGCTTTAGGGCACTCCATAACACTGCTGGTTGGCGTGCTGTCTGGCCTTCACGTAAACCCCTATCTTATTGATGCCATCATTGGTTTGTCTATTTGTTATAAAGCTCTAGAAAACCTAAGCGAGTTTCGCTTTTTAAACCCTAAAATAGCCGTATTTGGTTTTGGGTTAGCCCATGGTTTTGGGCTTTCAAGTAAATTACAAGACTTAACGCTGTCAGCGAACGGACTATTACCTAACATGCTGGCATTTAACTTGGGTGTCGAAATTGGCCAATTGTTGGCTCTTGTAATTTTGCTTAGTAGCTTATCTTGGTTACGTAAGCAGCCTCACTACCTAGCTATTTCAAACACTGTAAATATAGGGCTATTTGGAGCTGGGCTTGTATTGTTCGGCATGCACATTCCGGCTATTTGTTGCGCTGACATGTAAGAGACATGCTTGAGATATTTATTGGGTAACGCATTTAAGTAATGCATTTGGGGAAAGCCAATAGCATAAAAGATGCCCTGAAAAATGCTTAAAAAACAGTACAGATAACGACAAAAGAAAGCATTAATAGTACGGCGAGAAAAAAACGCAGTGAAGGAAAAATAAATAATGACATTGTTGAACAAAATAATACTCACCACCGTCGCCGCTGGCGCTATTTTAGTGGTGGCTATTTTGCCCGCAGAATATGGCATCGACCCTACAGGTTTAGGCAGTACACTCGGCCTTGTGAACATCGCTAAAAATGATGCGACAGAAACTGAGCTTTCACAAGAAAAAAACACTAATCGTTTTGATGCACAAGACTTAACGTTGTCATTTAACATTGGCGAATACGATCCCACCCCCGAGCGCATAAACGAGTCGGTACAGGGGCTTATTCACCTTGAAGATACACCGTTTAAATCAGAAACCTTTGATATTGAAATTGAAGACTACGGCGAAATAGAACATAAATTCATTATGCCCGCTGATAGTACATTCGTGTATAGCTGGGAAGTACTCAATCCTAGTGGCGAAGGCGTGTATTACGATTTTCATGGCCACCCCTCAAGCCAAGACGCTACGAACTACCCTGAAGGGTTTGAAATGGCCTACGCCAGAGGTGAAGGTACTACCCAAAGCGGCGCTTTCACAACGCCTTTTGCAGGCTATCATGGCTTTTACTTTATGAATATTGAACAAGGGCCTATTACCGTTAGGGTTACGGTAAGCGGCTACTGGAAAGAACATAAAGAAATGTTTCGTGCGGTAGATGGCAAAGTGATAACCAAAGTCCCTTTTTAGATAGTGCCTTTTAGATAGTGCGTTTTAGATTCAGTGCTCCTGCCCTTCGCCACGAAAACCATGCTAACCATGCTAACCAGCACAGGTTACATCAATGTAGATATCAACGATTTTAGCCACATTCTATCACTTGAAGGTGATACCGCCCTTGGCGTTGGCGTGGCTCAAAGTGATGAAACGCTTTGTGATGCGTTAATTCATGCTTTGAAAAATCCATTAGTGCAAACCAACCACATTAGAGGCACACAAGGCGTACTAATTTTCGCTGAAATGCGCTCAAAGTCATCGACCTAATATTGGAATCGCTTTTCAGCATAAATAACACATGCGACAAAAAGTGTCGCACTAGATTACATCTGTGTGCTTCAAAGAGATACACAAACCTAGCAGTAGACAATATACGCATAGTATTACATTATGTAGCATTACATATACTCTATGGATTAATTATGGGAATAGTTAAAATATCTGATGCTTTGCACGAAGAGGTGCGTAAAACCAGCGCGGTTATGGAACGCTCTATTAATTCGCAAGCAGAATTTTGGATGAAAGTCGGTAGGTTAGCAGAGCAAAACCCAAAATTATCTTACGAACAGATCATTGATTTGGAGATGCGTTCTCAAAATGTATTTTCAGTAAGGTTAGTCAGTGAATAACCTTGTAAAATCGCCAAGTGAAATTTCACTCATGCGTGAATCTGGCAAATTACTGGCAAAGGTTTTCAGCGAACTCGATAGTTTTATTGCCCCGGGTATTACCACGCTTGAAATTGATAGCTTTGTAGAGCGGTACATTGTTGATTGCCTTAATGCGAGACCCGCAAGTAAAGGGCAATACGGGTATCAATTTGTGCTTAATAGCTCTGTGAATGACGTAGTTTGTCATGGCGTTCCTTCTGCTGCCAAAAAGCTCAAGAATGGCGATATCGTCAACATAGATATTACCCTTGAAAAAAATGGTTACATTGCGGATAGCAGCAAGATGTACGCTATCGGCACTGTTTCACCCATAGCGAGTAAATTAGTTGATGTAACGTATGAAGCAATGTGGAAAGGCATAAACACCGTTAAGCACGGCTCGACAATTGGTGATATTGGCTTTGCTATTCAACAGCATGCGCAGAAACATGGTTATAGTGTTGTTCGCGATTATTGTGGCCACGGCATTGGAAAGGAAATGCATGAAGAGCCTCAAATTCTCCATGTAGGTAGCGCGGGAACTGGGCTGAAATTGGAAGCAGGCATGACATTCACAATAGAGCCCATGATTAATCAAGGAACTTATAAAACGAAGCTCAAAAAAGACGGTTGGACCGTTGTGACAAGAGATAAGAAGCTATCTGCTCAATGGGAACACACGGTCTTGGTAACAGCGACAGGCGCAGAAGTACTAACGTTAAGGGCTTCTGAACGCTAATAAATAGCTAGCCTTTAATGAATAGCGGAAATGTCTTAAAACTCACGCCTTCATGGCCCGACTTCATAAAATTACGAATATTCGCGTGATCATCACCATCAGGATTCTTTAAAACGTCATCGCGATAGAAGCCACCAAACAACGCTAACGTTTGCCCTTGGGTAAGCTGAAGATACTGTCCTAACGCAAGTAACTTGCACGAACCATTGTTTTGGTTAGCATCGTTGCTTACTTCGCCATTGATAAAAGCCGTTGGCGTGAAAGTAAAGGCATTATCGATAAGCGCAATAACATCAGCAAACTCAACGCTTTCAGGAGAGTCATTAAGGTGCTTTGTTAGTGCATGAACATCGTTGTATTTCATAAGAAAATTCCGTATCTGAACTGAAAAAAGAGAGTTAAAATCGCATTTATAGGGTTGAGTTAGTCTGATCGCCACCGAACACTACTTGATTACGGCCATTCTCTTTGGCTTGTAGCAGCGCTTTATCGGCTCTATCGATAATAGATTCCGCTTTGCTGTCGGTCGACGCTAAGGTAGCGACACCTAAACTAACGGTAACTTGGAGCACCTGTGATGTGTTATCCAAGACAATCTCCAGCTTACTCACTGCCGCTCTTACCCGCTCGGCAATGATCTGTGCTTGTTGGCATGAAGTACTGGGCAAAATAGCAATAAACTCCTCGCCGCCAAAACGACCCAGGGTGTCATAATCCCGCAAGGTAACTTGAATGGTGTCGGCAATCGCTTTGATAACCGTATCTCCCACTAAGTGGCCATAGGTGTCATTGACTCGCTTAAATTTATCAACATCGACCATAATGATGCTGAGTGTGCCTTGTGACCGCAACGAACGGTTGTATTCACATTCCAGTTGCTCGAATACTTTACGCCTATTATATAAACCGGATAACGGATCTAAACTAACTAGGTTGATCAGTTGCTTGTTCTTCTCTGACAGTTTTTGATTGACACCTTTTATTGTGTCATACCAGGAAATCATAGCTCGGTAACCTAAATAAGATAGCGCCAATATCACCGCGAGTAAGATGAAAAGCGGATATGACAAACTATCTACGGTGTTTTGTGCTTGCATTAAACTCATAGTTTGGCCGCTTGCCCAGTCGATAGAGGCCATTTGTTGCAGGCTGATATAGCGTCCAGCACCAACAAAGCACAGTACTACGATAATAAAGCCACTTATCATCGCAATAATGGAGCCTTTGGCATTGTTCAACTTGAGACTACTGTTTTTAACCTCGGCTAACTGCCGCTGCACCGCAGGACCAAAAAAGTACAAAATTGGGGCGACTATCAGGCAGCTTTGCAGCCAGCCGCCAAACCACCAGCCTAACCATACAGGGTAAGCGACATTTAACCCTACATTATTGGTTAAAGCCCAGATAAATGCGCCGATAGAGCCGGCCAATGACGCCACCAAGGCAATCATGAAAAAGCCCACCAAAGACTCTAGGTTATTCAAATCTTTGCTTATCGGAGTTGTCCGGTAAAACATGGCGTACATCGCCAGACCAATTGGATTAGCGAATGCAAAAACAACAATCCACTCTATCGGCATACCGCCAAAAAGCGCTACGCAAAATGTGGAGAAATAAGCGGGTATGGCAGCCCACAAAAAGCCAAACCACATTACTAAGGGTACACAAAACAACATAGGAATATAAATGGTAAGGTAAATAGAGGTCGTACCTAGGTCGACCGCAATACCTGTCCATTCAAAGACTCTGGTTAAGATACCAGAGGGTATGATAATTACACATAGCGCTAACCACAGCAGCAGCACTGCTCGTGGCTTTGAACCGGCCCGCCACATGGTAAGAGGTGAGAACCTGATAAAAGTATTACCAAGTGGGAGATTAATGCGTGAACTTTCATCACTAATATCGGGGGTTTCCAACAATGGGATCGCCTTAAGAATACTTTACGAAGAGACCTTACCCCATCTGCTGACGTTGCGGATACACCAGCCAACTAGATGCGCTTGCTAAGCTCTTTAACATAACCCGAAATCAATAAAAATACCACCTGCGACATCTTTCAAAAAATGATTAATTGAGCCTTAGCGTACAGCCACGCCCAACTGCAATGCAGCTGCAACGTCAAATACTCATCGCAGTTTAAAGCAACGATATTTATATGTAGTACAATGCCGTTTAAATCAAACGTTTTAAAGAGTCGCCAATGATAGATGATCAAGAAAGTAAAACTGAACAGCTAATTCACACTATTAGCGACCTTGCAAAATACGTTGATTATTCATTTCTTAACAGCCTAGTGGCAGACCCACAAGCACAAGATGATGGCAATGAGCATAACCCAAGGCAGGTATTCTCTGGGCATTATGTACCGGTAACACCAACCCCCATAGGAAACCCCACGTATGTTGCTCATAGCCACACTTTATTTGAAGAATTAGGGTTTGATAATAGCCTTGCCCACACCCCTGAATTTATGCGCTTGTTTTCGGGCGACATGTCTTCCCTCCCTTCTGAAATAAAGCCCTATGGATGGGCTACTGGCTATGCACTGTCTATTTATGGCACTGAATATATTCAGCAGTGTCCATTTTCAACGGGAAATGGCTATGGAGATGGTCGAGCCCTTTCTGTGCTGGAAACAGTTACCAATGGAAGGCGCTTTGAAATGCAGTTGAAAGGCGCAGGAAGAACACCATACTGCCGAGGTGCAGACGGCAGAGCGGTATTGCGCTCCAGCGTGCGAGAGTTCTTAGTACAAGAACATATGCACGCACTGGGTATTCCTACTTCTCGTTCTCTTAGTTTATTTATGTCTCAGTCGGAAACTGTCGACAGGCCTTGGTATTTAGAAGGCTCAAACTCCCAAGACCCAGAAGTTATGGTGCCAAACCTTGTGGCCATTTCAACCCGCGTCGCCCCTTCATTTATTCGCGTGGGTCAGCTAGAGCTTTTTGGAAGACGGGCAAGAAGCATCGAACATCCAACGGCTTTAAAAGAGCTGCAGGTTTTGACAGCGCACTTGATTGAACGCGAATATAAAAACGACATCGATACAACACAACCCTTTGAAAGCCAGCTTGCTGTCCTTGCCGCTGCGTTTCAAGACAGGCTTACGTCGCTTGTCGCCCATTGGATTCGAGTAGGTTACTGCCAAGGAAATTTCAATAGCGACAACTGCGCGGCGGGAGGATATACATTAGATTATGGGCCGTTCGGATTCTGTGAGTTATTCGACCCTGCTTACCAACCATGGACTGGCGGAGGTCGTCACTTCTCGTTTCTTAACCAACCTGTAGCAGCAGAAAAGAACTTTGCTATGTTTTGTCGCGCCATTGAGCCATTGCTTGCCGATGCACCAGAGGAACTAGAAGCATTGCGCGATGTGAACAGCAACTTTGCCACGGTCATGCAAGAAAAAATGGATAACATGTGGGCCGCAAAACTCGGGCTTGCGGTTTACGACAATGACCTTTTGCTGCAACTGTTGCACTTAATGATGCGTACCGGTGTGGACTATAACCATTTTTTCAGAGAGTTATCTAACCTTCCTACGACTGTTGATGCGCTGAAAACGAGTTTTTATGCTCCGTTAAAAGAAGACATGATTTCCCAGTGGAATGGGTGGCTGCAAGATTGGCGAGCTCAACTTGAAAAGTCGGGGGATATTAACGAAGTCGCGACAAAAATGAAGCTTACCAACCCGAAATTTACCTGGCGTGAATGGTTAGTTGTGCCGGCATATAAAGAGGCGGAAGTGGGTACTTTCAATCGTATTCACGCACTACAAGAAGTGCTTACCAAGCCTTACGAAGAACAATCAGCGCAAACAGAAAGTGATTATTACCGTTTGCGCCCTCGAGAATATTTTGGTGCTGGCGGTATTTCTCACTATAGCTGTTCTTCGTAGAGAGTTAGCCCTTTAAGTAGGGCCAGCAGTTACAGTGAAGTTAGATACTACTGCGAGCGGTTACTTTGCCTCAACAAAGCGCGCTTCTAAGTAGCCGATAATCGCTTTAGAATCATATAGCCACTCAACGCCATCGTTACTTTCAATTCGAAGACATGGCGTTTGAATTTTTCCGCCGCCCTGTAACAACTCTTCTCTATAAGGCGAACCCTCTGATACATTCCGCTTTTGAATAGGCACATTGTATTTGTACATTGCCCGGCGAGTTTTAATACAGAAAGGACAACCAAAGAACTGATATAAAGCCAATTTTTGGCTTTCTTCAGCAACCTGTACTTGTTTTTCTGGCGAACGTTTTAGCTTAGTGCCACGGGTAATTACATCGACAAAAGCAATGATAGCCCCAAGTAAGTTACGAATAAGGGTTATAAAGAATTTCATTTTACGGCTCTACTAACGAATGATGAAATAAAAACGCGATTGTACTACTTGGTGCCGCCCTTTAATAATTAAGATGCTATTAATTTTAGTGTTTCGATAACCTGAGTTTGAAACATACTATGCAAGCACGACTTACACCTTTAGAACTTTCGCCGTTACAACTAACGAGCTAAACACCAAACAACACGCAGACAGGTGAATAGCAAAGCAGGAGAAAACATATGTTAATCTTTCATTGTAAAATAAAGTGATGTTCAAACAAAAAGAGAAATTATGAAAAAGCGGTATTTGCTAATTTGTTCATTACCCCTTGTAGGCTGCTCTGTTACCCCAACTAAATTAGGTGTAAATGGCGAAGCCCTTAACGACTGCCCTATTACTCCTAACTGCTTCCGAAGTAAGAATAACGAGTCTCAAGATACGACACCTATCCTATTTAAGGGCTCAAGGGCGGCAGCGAGAGAAAAAATAGTTAGCATTGTTAACTCTCTACCTCGAACCACAATAGTTGAGGAGCGAGATAACTACATAAGAGTAGAATTCAGATCGCAATTAATTGGTTTTGTAGATGATGTAGAATTTTTGTTTTCACAGAAGCCTGGTGATGGAACGCAGATTGACTTTAGGTCGGCTTCGCGGCTGGGAGTTTCTGATCTTGGCGTAAACAAAGCGCGAATGAAAAATATTAAAGCGTTGTTCGCTCAGTGACACTGAAAACTTTAAAACCCAAATAACTAAAAGATTTATGTTTAAAAGATTGTATTTTTAATTCTATAGTGTTTACAAAACATAGAATTACAAACACAAAAAAGCCCCGCTCTTGGCAAAGAAACGGGGCTTTTTTATTTGGCGGAGAGAGAGGGATTC
>Ga0209404_10000609_pt1 | contig 27617 bp, 20 predicted proteins | sample TroAtlMetagenome_2_FD_187447 | JGI IMG/M metagenome (GOLD analysis project Ga0209404, IMG submission 187447) | Marine eukaryotic phytoplankton communities from Atlantic Ocean - Tropical Atlantic ANT8 Metagenome (SPAdes) (version 2) | ecosystem: Environmental > Aquatic > Marine > Oceanic...
CTGGTAGCAGCTACACGCAGCCTGCAGGTTGGGGGTTCGTTTGATATCGAAAACTTGCAAACCTGGTTGGTGGAAAACGGCTTCCATGCCACATCAGCAGTTGAACTGCCGGGCGAGTTCTCCCGGCGAGGTGGAATCCTCGATATCTATGCTCCGGAATGGGAGCAGCCCGTGCGTCTGGAATTCTGGGATGAAGAACTGGAATCACTTCGGCGGTTTGACGTCCGAACTCAGCGTTCCATTGAATCTCTTGATCGGATCGAAGTGACTTCCATCCAGTCGTACTATCGTGGCGAAGAGCATTTGGCTAATTATTTGCCTCGCGGTAGTAATGTCACGATTGTAGAGATGGCTGATCTGGATATTCAGGCTCGTGAATATTTGAAGCGAGCCGATGACTTTCAGCGATGTCATCAGGTACGAGAAGTGATTCAAAGTCTTACTCAGGGCGGCTATCTGTTACTGAGTGCATTAGCGGCGGGCGAATTGCAACATGACCTGAAGTTGGCGTTTGAGTCCGTGGATCGGTTTTCCGGGGATGTCGATAGCATTTCACTGCAAGTGGAGCGGATTGGGAACGATCATCAGCTTGTCATCGTTTGTCCGACTCAGGCTGAAATCCAGCGAATGCAGGAGATTCTGCAGGATACACGCGCCGCATCCCGTGAGCGTATTCGCTTCGAGTTAGGTTATCTCAAGCAGGGTTTTCACTGGGTTTCTGAAAAGACGGTGGTACTGTCGGTGGGCGAACTGTTTCGACGCACGCAGTTACGTCGACGCCAGTTGCGTCAAAAAGGGAAACCGCTCAATAGTTTTACCGAGTTGAAGAATGGTGAATTGGTTGTCCATCTGGCCCATGGTATCGGGCGTTATCGAGGGATGGAATTGCTGGAAAAAGAAGGGTACATGGAGGAGCATCTGGTGGTCGAGTTCCACGGCCAGACCAGAATCTATGTGCCGGCGACTCGCATCGATCTGGTGCAAAAATATATTGGGGGACGTAAGGTACGGCCAGCACTTGCTCGAATCGGAGGTAAAACGTGGCAAAACCAGAAGCAGGCGGCGGCGACGGCTGTCGCGGATATGGCCGCAGAGTTAGTCGAACTGCAGGCCACACGTATGGCAAGGCCGGGTATCACCTTCCAGTTGGACTCGGTTTGGCAGAACGAATTTGATGCGTCATTCCCCTACGATGAAACCACGGATCAACTCGCGAGTATTGTGGATATTAAAGACGATATGCATAGTACGCGACCAATGGACCGCCTGCTTTGCGGTGATGTTGGTTTTGGGAAAACCGAAGTCGCAATGCGAGCGGCCTTTAAAGCCGTTGATAGTGGTTATCAGGTCGCGGTGCTCGTGCCGACAACAGTTCTAGCCGAACAGCATTACCAGACGTTTAAGTCCAGAATGGCACAGTTTCCAATCGACGTAGCGCGTTTGAGTCGATTCGTATCTCCGGCCGAACAACGAGAATCCTTAGCCGGCATTGCAAGCGGGAAAATCGATGTCGTTATTGGTACCCATCGTATCGCTTCCAAAGATGTTCGCTTCCAAAACCTTGGTCTGGTTGTGATCGATGAGGAACAACGATTTGGAGTTGAGATAAAAGAACGATTGAAGAATGTTAGTAACAATGTCGATGTGCTGACGTTATCCGCGACACCAATTCCCCGTACTCTTCATATGTCCCTGGTAGGCGTACGTGACATTTCTAATTTACTTACAGCGCCGGAAGAACGGATACCCATCGAAACGCGTGTTCTACGATCCCAGGATGAAATTATTCAAGCTGCAATCCACCGGGAACTGAATCGGGGTGGGCAGGTCTTCTTTGTTCATAACCGGGTGAATGACATTGAACGTGTGGCTCGAAAGCTACGTGAATTAGTCCCCGAAGCACGCCTTGAAATCGGGCATGGTCAGATGAAAGAGTCAGAGTTAGAGCGAGTGATGGTCGGGTTCATTAATCATGAATTTGACATTCTGCTGGCCACCACCATCGTTGAAAGTGGATTGGATATTCCAAATGCGAATACGATCTTTATTGATCAGGCCGATCGCTATGGTTTGGCAGATTTACATCAGCTTCGTGGGCGGGTTGGCCGCTATAAGCATCGTGCCTATTGCTATCTCTTAGTCGATCAGCACAAACATATCACACCGGATGCAGCGCGAAGGCTACGTGCTATCGAAGAATATTCGGAAATGGGTGCGGGCTTTGCGATTGCGATGCGGGACCTGGAGATTCGCGGAGCAGGGAACCTATTAGGATCTCAGCAGTCCGGACACATTGCGACCGTTGGATACGAGTTCTATTGCTCCTTGCTTGAAAATGCGGTTCGTCAGATCAAAAAACAACCTCCGAAACTGGCGATCGATGTTGAAATTGATTTACCCGTTGATGCTTTTCTGCCGGAAGGTTACGTGACCGATATTCGTGCGAAGATAGACTTTTATCGGCGTTTAGCGAAGTTGGAAGATTTTCAGCAAATCCACCAGCTTGAAGAGGAATTAGTGGATCGTTTTGGCCGTGTGCCTCAAAGCGTTCAACAACTTCTCCAACTCGCAGAGATCAGACTGGAAGCTGCGATTTGGCAGCTTACTTCGATTAGTCTCGAAGACCGGTTTTTGCGAATTCAGTTTGTCGACCGGCAGCGGATTGAACAGTTGGCACGCAATACCAATGGTGCGCTGCGGATTGTTGATCAGAAGAGTGCTTATATGACGATTCCGGCTGGAATTAATAGTGATCACAGTATGATTGGGTTTGTCAAATCGGTGTTGCAGCCTCACGCGAATAATTCTTAGAATTGGACGACCGCCTATCCCGTCTTCATGGATGAAGGATAAACAGTCAGCGGTAAAATATGGAAGGACCGGAATTCCGGGGAACTCCTTTAACGTCCACGCGTCAAATACAGGTATTGTGCGAAGATAATGAAGTATCAGGTCATCTTGTCTACCACCGTTGTGGCGATTTTACTTGCGTCAGACATTCGTCCACTGTTGGCTCAGCCGTTTGCACCAGGGGTTCCTGCCGTCCGAGGAGCATCCCAGCCGGTAAACAGCAGTCAAAACCTCGCTCAACCGACAAGGCCAAGCCCCGGATTCGTTCCGGTATCCGGTGCTCCGCGAATAGCAACTCTTTCAAATATTAGTGCTGCAGCAACTCCTCAAGCAACTTCACAGAACCGTGTGATTAACGATGTTTATGAACCGACGACCGTTCTCGCGACAGTAGGTCCTGAATACATTCTTGCCGGCGATTTGATTCCTCAGGTGGAAATGGTTATGTGGTTGATGTTTAAGGACAGTCCTCCGGAAGAAATGGTTAAACACAAAAAGCAAATTGATGCTCAAAAGGAAATGTTGCTTAGAAATCTGCTGTCACAGGCGATTGACTCGAAGCTTCTTTTTTTGGCATTCAAGCGATCGATGAAGCCCGAGGAACTGGAACAATTCGAAGAGCGGGCGACGGAGATCGTTGATAATGCATTTGTGACATCGATTGACGAGACTCTTGCGCTGGTCAAAGCCGCAGACAAGCAGGAGATGAAACGTCTACGGGCCAAAGATATTCAAATTACTCAGCTATGTACATTAATGGTGGAGCATGATGTCGAGTCCTTGCGAGAGTTGGATGCCATCTTACGGAAATTTGGTAGCTCGCTGGATCAGGCCAAAAATTCTTTTGCTGAAACTAATTTTGGACGACAGGCAATTTCACTGGATGTGAAGCTCAAATATGAAATTACTCATCAGGATATGCTCGATTACTATCTCGAGAATAGCGAGGATTATCAAATTGACGAAGCGGTGAGTTTCCAGCAGTTAACCGTGCAGTTCAAAAACCATGAAACGAAGCAGCAGGCGTATCAAAAAATATGTGCTCTCGGTAACAAGGTGCTTCAGGGAGCCCCGTTTGAGAAAGTCGCAATCTCGCATTCCGAAGGCCCTAAGGCCAAGTTGGGGGGGGGGTACGAGAATATTAAAAAAGGAGATCTTGTCAGTGAAAAGGTAGAAACGGTTGCTTTTGATATACCGGTCAATCGTATGAGCCCGATCATTGAGGATGAGAAGGGGTTCTATATTATTCGCATTCACCATTACCGTCAGGCCGGTAAAGAAAAGTTCACCGAGGTGCAGGGTGAAATCGAACAGATGATTACAAACCAACGCCGTAACGATGCGATTCAGAAATATATCAAGCAGGTGGGCAATCACGTACCAGTTTGGAATCGTCTGGAAGAGAAGAAGCCATAGCTCAGGGTTTAGCCTTACCCTTCGAAAGTAAAATGAAAGCCTCGCTATAAGCCGGACTTATAGTGGGGTTTTTTCTATGTAAAACATGACTGTGCGTCGGCTATTAAACTCGTTTCAAAATGTTATAGTAGAGGAATACTTAACCTACCTGCTACCGGATCAGACCGATCTATCATCGTTAATAGGCCAAGGAATGCACTGTATGTCGGATGTTGCAAAGCTTTCGGTCGGTGAACACGAACTCGAATTACCCGTCGTCGTAGGCACTGAGAATGAACAAGGGCTTGATATTAGCAAGCTTCGCGGTCTTACTGGAATGATCACACTGGATGAAGGTTTCGTCAACACAGGATCGACACGGAGCGCTATAACTTTTCTTGACGGAGAACAGGGGATTCTTCGCTATCGCGGTTATGCGATCGAAGATATCTGTAAGAATTGCGACTTCATTGATTCAACACTGCTTTTATTAAACGGGGAACTGCCCTCGGAGGAAGAGCGCGCGGCTTTTCGTCAGTCAGTGATTGCAGACATGCAATTACCCGCAGGAATGGGTGATCTTATCAGGGCCTTTCCTCGGGAAGCACATCCAATGGCGATGTTAGCATCCTGTGTAAATGCTTTATCGACGCATCATCAGGATCAGGTCGATCCACTCGATCAAGCTCAAGTTCAGAATTCCACCCAGCGTTTGATTGCAACGTTGCCGACGATTGCGGCTTACATTCATCGTCATCGTACAGCGCAGCCTTTCGTCGCTCCTAATCCAGAATTGGGATACGTCGAGAATTTCCTGACGATGATGTTCGCGGACTCAGAGGGCGATTACGAAATCGATACGGACTTCGTCGCGGCGTTGAACTTGTTGCTCATTGTTCATCTGGATCACGAACAGAATTGTAGTACTTCCACGGTTCGCGTCGTAGGCTCTGCGAATACAAATTTGTATGCTTCGATTGCGGCTGGTGTTTGTGCTTTATGGGGCCCGCTTCACGGGGGGGCTAACGAAGCCTGTGTCAACATGCTGATGGACATTGCTGCTGACGGCGGTGATGTTGCCAAATATGTGGAAATGGCCAAAGATAAACAGAATGGTTTCCGTTTGATGGGATTCGGTCACCGGGTTTATAAGAATTACGATCCGCGTGCACGAATTATCAAAGGCGCCTGTGACGTGCTTCTGGAAAAGCTTGACCTCGATGACCCCCTCTTTGAAATCGCCCAGGCCTTGGAAAAGGTGGCACTGGAAGATGAGTATTTCGTAGCTCGTAAACTGTACCCGAATGTCGACTTCTACTCCGGTGTGATTTACCGGGCGATTGGTATTCCGGTTGAACTTTTCACGGTCTTGTTTGCCATGGGGCGACTCCCTGGCTGGATTGCACACTGGCAGGAATTACATGCCTCGCCGACGAAGCGAATTTGTCGTCCACGTCAGGTTTATACCGGACCAGAACTTCGCCAAATCTAAACGAGGGCTTCTTTAACTCTCTGGGTTGTGTGACTTTACGGATTAGGTGGAATAAGCTGCCTAATCGATACAACCGGCTAATTGCTATGTTCCTAGCTGTCGCGTGATTATTTGCCACGTTGATTGATTACGTCGATACGTAAAAAGAGGTGCCTTTGCCTCAATTTATGTTGCCGCATGGAAGCGATCAAAGTGAAGAAAATACGAACGCTACTGTATATAGCGACGTTATTGATGTTGGTGATTTCAGCCAGCGCTGATGACGGATTTTCAAAAGCAGTTCCTGTTGATAATGATCAACCGGTTATCAGTACAGTGAGCCTACACCCGGAGGGTAAGTTACTGGTAACGGCTGGGGATGATCACGTCGTTCGCGTTTGGGATCTGACTAGTGGCGTACAAATCAAACAACTCGAAGGCCATTCAGGCTGGGTACGCAGTTCAGCCTTTATCCCAAAGACAACTCAGATTGTAACTGCTGGCGATGATGGTAACGTCCATCTGTTTGATGTCGCGAGTGGTGAGTTGAAACGAAAAATTACTACCGTAGATTTTGCAATCTTGCGGGTGGCCATTTCGCCATCTGGCCAAGCGGTTGCTCTGGCTGGTTTTTCAAAAGATCTAAGACTGGTCGAAATTCATTCCGGTAATGTTATTCACTCGATCGATACTCAGACGGATGACATTCGCGCCGTTGCGTTTTCCAGTGCTGGAAAAGTTGTCGCTTCGGGCGGCAGAGATGGGGTGATTCGGCTTTGGTCGGTAGATACGGGGCGACAAGTTGGTGAGATAACCGCTCATCGACGACGGATCAGAGATATGCATTTTGTCGCCGATGACTCTTTACTTGTTAGTATCTCGGATGATCGAACGATGTTCGTCGCGAACTTAGAAGATGCTGCTGCAAGTTTTCGTATTCCACTGGGAGGTGTTGTCCCATTTGCTTTGACTGACTGTCGTAATGATGAAGTTGCCGTCGGCGGAACAGATAATCAGATCGCTATTTGGAATCTGCAAAAACAGACTGTTCGGAAGGTCTTTCAGGGACATACTGGCAGCGTCACGTCACTGGACTATATCTCTCGGCCAGATGGCTCAGGAGGTATCGTTGTATCCGGCAGCTTTGATACTTCGGTTAGAACCTGGCCCTTGGGCCCGGTAAATCCTGTACGAGTGCGAGTCAGCGAGCAGTCACCGTCCTCCCCCAAGTAAAGATCCAATGAAAAAATTGACGACCACACTAAAATCAATGCTTAGCCGCGATCCCAAGCGGCGTCGCCAGCTGATGGCGGCGCAACTTGGTGGATGCGAGTTACTTGAGGCTCGCTGCCTGCTTGCTGCCGATGTATTGCAACTCGGGGTTGTTTATACCGAGAATGATCTTGGCTCGGATGCCAGTGGGGATACACTGGAGATTACGTTTGCTCAGGGAGTTCCCAATACTGAGTTGACCCGAATGATTATTCATGGTGATCACAATGATATTGGCTTTGATTCGGGCGATATCCTCTTTGATGTTCAGGAGCAGGGCATCGGGGCTGATCAGGCCTTTCCATTTACAATTGCGCAGTTGACGGCCCAACATCCAGGAGCAACGGTTTCCGCGACAGTGCAGGATGGCAGCAGTACACTCATTCTTGATTTTCAGGATTTTGTCGCTGGTGATCGAGTTGTTTTAGAACTTGATGTCGACGAAGTGGAAATTGCTCTTAATGGCTCTGAGGCAGAAAAGAATGAGGGAATCGACCCGATCACTTCGGGAATCGAATTTCAGGGAGTTCGGATCGTAGCTGAGTTCGCCGCCGAAAGCTATTTGGATGCCGGATCTATGGGCGTCTTTCGTAATCGTTACGACGCAGCTTTGCAGGCATCCTCACTAGATCTTCCTGAAGACGATGCCAATGGAATGCGAGACCGAACCGCGGCTGCCTTTCTTTCGGTCCATCAAGTGCCGTTGCCCGTCAGTATTACCGGCTCGGTATTTATGGATATCGATAATAATCAACAACGTGACCAACAGGATTATCCTCTTGAAGATGTACAAATCGAACTCTGGAAACTCCAATCCGTCGGCTATGTTCCCACGGGGGAAATCACAACGACTGATGCTAGTGGTGCGTATGGTTTTGGAAGCCTCGAAATCGGTACCTACGAAGTCAGAGAAGTCCAGCCAGGCGGGGTGATTGATAGTGTTGCGTTTGCAGGGGAATTAAAGGGACAAGTGGCCGGAACGGTACTGAATCCTAACGTGGTCTCCGGGATTATTATTTCGTCCGGTGGAAATGACGTAACCGGTGTTGATTTTGCCGAGACCGATTGGGCCAAAGTTCGTGGTGTTGTGTCGTCGGATAACTACGGCCCCTTGGGTAATGTGACCGTGCAACTCGTGTGCAATGATGGAGAACTGGTAAGAACGACTGTCACAGACAATGCCGGTGTTTATGTGTTCGAAGAAGTCACTCCTGGTGCCTGCTGGCTTCATGAAACAACGCCCGTAGGGTTTTTGGACGGGCCGGATTTCCCAGGAACGGTCAATGGTATCTCTCAAGGTACTTCAGATGGGATCGACAGTCTTGGCCCAATTGACCTGCTTGCAGGTGATGAGGCTGTTGAGTATCATTTCACCGAAATTCGTCCGGCAGTCCTCTCCGGGATAGTCTTCCGTGATGGAGATTCGTACGTTGTTCATACTCAGGAGGATGTTCGGTTTAGAGGTAACGGTAAACTTGATAGCGATGATCTGAGAATTTCAGGTGTGACGATGATTCTGACGAATCATCGAAGCGGTGAGCAAATGGAGTTTACTACCAATCAACGTGGTGAGTTCACCTTTAGGGGGCTTGAACCAGGGGAATACACGCTTCAGCAAATCCAGCCCGCAGGCTATTACGACGGTCCGGACTACGTCGGTTCAAACCAAGGAGTTGTGGATTCGGCTGCTGATACGATTCACAACATCGATATCCTTGCTGGTCAGGTTGCGACAGATTATCTCTTCAGTGAGTATCAGGCAGAAATCATTCCATTCTCCGTTCCTGATGGGCTCATCCAAAAAAATGATGACTGGGAAGATGCTCCGGACTCAGTGGTTGGTACGGTCAAAGCACCTGCGGGGATAACAGGTGAAACAGATGACTCAGTAAGACAGGTCGTGAATGCTCGCCAGCAGATCCCGATTTACTCGGGACAGAACACCACACAATTTAGTGCAAATGTATGGCATTTGAGTGTTATTGACGGTGGGAATCCGCGTGGTGAATTACGTCCCGCTAACGTGGGGCAGTTGAGTTTGGTGGCGACGTCGGTGGTTCGTGTAGACGCTCGTTGGAATCCGCCGACCATGAATTCGGGGCGTTGGGAAGCCTTATCCATTTGGGGTGACCCAATTGATTTACAACACGTTGTACTTGGTGATGCGAATGCTCAACCGGTGGCCGGCGACTTTAACGGAGATGGAATGACGGATGTTGCCATTTTCGTCGATGGTTATTGGTTTATTGATATCAATGGCAACGGGAAATGGGATGAAGAAGATTTGTGGGCCCGTATGGGAGATCACGAAGATCAACCTGTTGTCGGCGACTGGGATGGTGACGGCAAAGACGACATTGGAATCTTTGGCCTCCAGTGGCCCGGCGATGATGCAATTATTGAGCAGGAACCCGGGTTGCCTGATGCAGCCAATAAAATCAAAAAGACACTCCCCAAGAATGTGCCACCGAAAGAAGCGGCTGCTTCTCGTCGTCGCTTGCTCCAGAAGTCATCAACAGGACAGGTTCGTGCGGATGTCGTGGATCATGTATTCAAATATGGTCGTCAGAATGAAATTGCTCTTGCTGGCGATTGGAATGGCGATGGTGTTGTAAATATTGGTACCTATCGGGATGGAACCTGGAGATTAGATCGTAATGGTGACGGCCGCATTTCCCAGGGGGATGAAATCTTTCAGTTAGGCACGTCTGATGATCTGCCGATCGTCGGAGACTTTGATGGCGATGGCATTGATGATCTTGGAATTTACCGCAATGGTGTTTGGAAGATTGATCTTGATGGCGACCGGGACTTCAATTCAGTGGATGAAGTCTTTCAACATGGTGCTCCCGGAGACACGCCTGTCGTTGGTGACTTCGATGGGGATGGTGTAGATGATATTGCCGTTTATCGTGCAAACAAAGCCGGATAATCGTACCACTTCATATAAATCGCTGTTCAGGCGTTCTTTAGTGATTCCGCTTCGGATGTGATTGTTGCGAGCTCTGTTTCTAAAGCCTTCAATTCCCCAGGCTCGTCGTTCTGCTGTTTAACACACATGATTTTATGTTGCAGGTCTTTCTGTTTCTTGCGAATGACGGCAAGGCGTTTCTTAGCTTTTTTATCCATCGTTTAGGATCCTTCTTCGTTGGTAAATGGAGCGACAGCGGGAATGGTTGGTTCGACCGTTGGTGTTGTCGTGCCGGGGGTATTTGTCTTGGAAGGCAGGTCACGTGGAGCAATTTTCATCACACCTGCACAAAGGACTACCGCAATGGCTGCAAGCATATTGATTTTCCCCCAAAGGACTTCATTCTGCTGGAATTTAAGGGCTTCTTCACTACAACCTGTGAGGAGCGAACTGACATAAAAGACTACCGCTACTAACACAAGTTTTATAACGAATGCTCCCGTATAGATCGGATGAAGATCGCCTTGATAGGCCAGAAAGGCATTGTAAAAACCGCTGATGATAATCGTCCCTGCACAAATCATAATGACTTTAGCCCACGTGCGTTTGATCTTCCCCTGAACTTGGGTGGCATTACTATTATCACGTAACGCCGGAATTAAAACCGTGTTCATGAAGATAGCACCACCAACCAAAATAATGGAGGGAAGAATATGGGCCCAGCGGGAGAGAAGTTTAATGTAATCAATAGATTCCATAGTAAGGTTTTCTACTTCTCCATAGATTGATAAGTGGTTTTAGCAACTTCGAAAGCCTGCTCGGTCGAATTGATTTTGCCCTGTAGTTGTTGATCCCTTACTTCTTTAAGCACTTTAGAGAATACGGGTCCCGGCGTCATGCCCAATTCAATAAGGTCTGTTCCCTTCAATAGCTCAGGCGGATTTAAGTCCTTTGGATTAAGTGCCAGCTTTTCTTCACAGAATTGAATACCGGAAGGGTCCGTTTTATCAGTCGCGACGAATGCCTTGGCAAGCGTCAACGCGTCTTGGGCAAGTGGATGGACGAGGGTGCGTTGCACTTTTGGCCAGAACTCGGTGGCGGCTGAAATCAGCTGAGTGATATGTTGCAGTATCCAAAAAGTACTTTCAGCCACTTCATTCGAAGTTTTCATGGATTTGATGGTGCGACGAACATCTATGGCAGTGAGTTCTGGAGAAAGAATGTGGTAGATGGCTGCCAAGGTGAGTGAGAATTTATTTAGTGGAAGCTGGGCGAGTACTGATTTTAGCTGGAGGATGGCTTTCGCATCAGCATTCGTTTCCGGAAGAACATACGGAAGAAGAGTGGTTTCACAAAGCAGGTCGATCCCCCGTAGACGATGTGGGGAGGAAAGCGTTTTTTCCAATTCAATGAGGATGCGTTCACGCGAGACCTGGTTGAGGTTATCGACATATCGACAGACAGCATCGAGAGTGTTTTGTTCGATCTCGAAGTCAAGCGTTGTTGCGAAACGAACGGCACGCAAAATTCTGAGTTTGTCTTCTTCAAAGCGTTCAGTCGGATCACCGATAGCTTGGATTCTACACGCTTTCAGATCTGCCAGACCTCCTACAAAATCAAGAGTTTCCATGGTCTCAGGATCAAGGAACATGCCATTAATGGTAAAGTCACGACGAAGAGCATCTGCTTCAGGCGTACTAAAGGTAATCTTGTCGGGCCGGCGCCCATCGGTGTAAGACTGGTCTTCACGGAAGGTCGCGATTTCAATGTTCCCTTGTTCTTTGGAACCAATCAAGGTAATCACCCCGAAAGAAGCTCCGATGGCCAACGTGCGTTTCTTCCCGAAGAGCTCTTGAATCTCTTCCGGCATAGCATTGGTGGCCACATCAAAGTCCTGAGGCCTGACACGCAAGTGATGATCGCGCACACATCCACCAGCCCAATAGGAAATGAAGTCCGCGTCGCGTAGTTGTCGCACTGTTTTCACAGCAAACTCACGAGCTTTTTCGGCGTCAATGGATTGCGTGTTGGCCATAGATAGAACATAACAGTTTGAGTGCATTTATGTAGTCGTTGACGGATTGAAAATTGAGGGGGGCAGTAATGAGCGAATTAGGATTAGAGATTTCCGTGGCTGAAACAAAAACGCTTCTGGATTCAGGGGCGGACTTTTACTTCATGGATTGTCGTGAGCAAAACGAATGGGACTACGTCATGATTGAGGGGGCTGAGTTGCTTCCTATGAGTGAAATTCAGGAGCGAATTGATGAGTTGGAGCCGCAGAAGGAACGACACATTGTCATTCATTGCCACCATGGAGGACGTAGTTTGCAAGTGGCTCAATGGTTACGCCAACAGGGTTTTGCTCAAGCGCAAAGTATGGCGGGAGGGATTGATGTATGGAGTCAGGAAGTTGACGACTCTAAACCACGGTATTCATAATTGACCGACCGGATCATTTTGGAAATTGATTAGTAGAGAACTGTGATGACAACTGCATTTGTAACTGGACCCACGGGATGTATTGGCGCCGCGACCGTACAGTATTTATTGGACCATGGTGTGCAGCATGTGGTAGGGATGAGTCGCAGAAAAGACTTTAGTCGCCTGGAACCTGAGTATCACGATCGGTTGGAATTTGTTGAGGGTGATATTACTGTACGGGAGCAGGTGCAGAACGCAATTTCATCGATCGAGCCGGAATTGATCATTCATTTGGCGGCATTTCAGACTCCGGATTGTATGGCCCGCCCGCTGCAGGGAATGGAAGTTAACGTGATCGGGACTCGTAATGTTGTCCAGGCTGCGTACCAATTGGGAGATAAGTTGGAACGATTGGTTTTGGCAAGTAGTTCGGCAGTCTATGGTCCACGTGAAATGTATCCGAAGGAAACGGTTACGACGGACGTCCCTTATCGGCCCGCGAATCTTTATGGTTATTGGAAGGTGTGTAATGAAGGTATGGGGCAGGCCTTTCATCGAGAGACCGGGATTCCCACCGTTTGTATCAGACTGTCGACCTGTTATGGACCCGGACGGGATCTGGGTATGACATCTGCACCGACGGCCATGCTGAAATGTGCTGCTGCGGGTGAGTCATTTCGCATGCCTTACCAAGGGCGCGAGCATTTTCACTTTGTGGGAGACGTGGGGGCTGGCTTTGCGGAAGCAGCCCTGGCCTCCTTTGACGGGTACGGAGTTTTTAATTTGCGTGGAATTACGATTCATACAGAGACATTTATTGAGACGATACAATCTGTCGCGGCGGAGCTGGGGATTGCGGATTTGGATGTTGGGATTGCACAGGGAGCTCAGGGAATGCCGTTTGTGAATGATTTGGATGCCGGTGCTTCTCTTGCGGCATTTCCCAATATGCCTCTTACGTCGATGGAAGACGGGATCCGGATTTCGCTTCAGTCTTTTCGAGAAATGGCTGAAGCCGGTGAATTGGAAGCTGTCTATAATCCAGGTGGCTAGGATCAACATAGGATCAACATAGGATTAAGAAAAATGAACTTCATCGGTCAATTTCGTGTGTCTCTTATCGTCTTGTTTTCTTGGCAGGTTTTAGCCAGTGGGCAGCAGATTGTTCAGGTCCCGGTTTCCGAGCGTGCTCAGCGGATACACAACAGTACCTTTGTGTTCGATGGACATAATGATTTGCCCTATACCTTGCGGAAAGATGCTTCTTCTTCCTTTGCAAAAATGGATATTTCGAAGTCCCAACCGTCGATCCACACAGATATTCCCAGATTGCGTAAAGGGAATGTTGGAGCTCAGTACTGGTCCGTTTATGTACCCGCTTCAACAGCGTATCGGGGTGAAGCACTGAGCCAAACACTGGAGCAAATCGATATTGTCCACGCAATGGTCGAGAAGTATCCGGAAACGTTTACTTTCACGCGGAACTACCAGCAAATCGTCGCTGCTCGTCGGCAGGGGAAAATAGCTTCTCTCATTGGAGTCGAAGGTGGCCATTCCATAGAGGATTCCATGGCCAATTTACACCGACTGTTTGAGTTGGGCGCGCGTTATATGACGCTGACTCATTCGGATACTCTGAGTTGGGCAGATTCGGCGACTGACGAAACTAAACACGATGGCCTGAACGCATTCGGAGAAGCCGTTGTCCGTGAAATGAATAAGATCGGGATGATCATTGACTTATCACATGTATCTGAGGCAACAATGCATGATGCTTTGGATATATCCACCGCTCCGATTATGTTTTCACATTCCTCCGCGCGTAGCGTTGCCAATCATGTTCGTAACGTGCCGGATGTGGTGTTGAAACGGATAAGCGAAAACGGTGGAATTGTGATGGTTAATTTTTTCTCGGGCTTTGTTGATCCTGAAGCCGCTGAGATCATGTCAAATATGTTTGATGTCTCACGTGAATTACGTAAAAAGTATGAAGACGATGATGACTATAGTGCCGCCATGGCTCGCTGGCGGACGGCCAATCCGTATCCCTCCGGGACGATTTATGATGTTGTCGACCATATTGACCATTTGGTGAAAGTGGCAGGTGTCGAACATGTTGGGATTGGGTCGGACTTTGACGGCGTATCCAAATTGCCTTTAGGTCTGGAAGACGTTTCAACCTATCCGCGTATCACTCAATTGTTGCTCGAGCGTGGATATTCCCGAAGGAATATCGGTAAGATCATGAGCGGGAATATGATGCGTGTAATTAGACAGGTAGAACGTGTAGCTGCTACGGCGAAATAATATTCTCCTTCAACGCATAGATTGGGGTTCTCTGATGAAGCGATTAGAAATCGTTTTGGTTTTATCTCTGGCGGTTTTTTCCGGAGAATTGGCCATGGCAAATGAAAGACAAACTGAATATGCCATTGTGATTCATGGTGGAGCAGGCAGTGTAACGACGGATCCTGTTATCATTGCCGCCCGTAAAGAAGTGCTGAAGCAGGCGTTGGAAATCGGTGTGGCCACTTTGGAGGAAAATGGTACGAGCCTGGATGCTGTCGAAAAGGTCATCCGCATTCTGGAAGATTCGCCATTGTTTAATGCCGGACGAGGGGGCGTTCTTACAGCGAAAGGAAACAATGAACTTGATGCCACGATCATGAATGGTAAAACCCGGGCCTGTGGTGCGGTTGGAGGTGTAACGAAGGTGAAAAATCCAATTTCTCTGGCTCGCAAAGTGATGACCGAAACGAGGCATGTATTACTTGTGTCTGAAGGAGCAGATGTTTTTGCCACTCAGTTAGACGACCCCATGATTGAAATTGTCGAGCCAGAGTATTTTCGAACAGAAAAACAAGTGGAACGATTACGTCGTGTAAGAGAGAAAGAACGGCTGAGTGATAAAGAGAAAATGGGAACGGTTGGTTGTGTGGCTCTCGATAAACATGGCAATATTTCCGCCGGTACGTCAACCGGTGGTTTGGTGAATAAAAAACATGGCAGACTTGGCGATTCACCTATTATCGGGGCTGGAACTTACGCCGATAATACGACCTGCGGAATCTCCTGTACGGGGGTGGGCGAAGACTTTATTCGCAATGCGATTGCCTATGATATCCACGCTCGGTTGCATTATGGAAAGCAGGGAATAGAGTCGGCGGTGGCTAAGGTCCTGAGTCATAAAGATCATCCAATTGTCGGAGGGATCATCGGCATCGATTATCAGGGAACGATTACAATGCAGTTTAATACCGGGGGCATGGCACGAGCCGCGGCTGACTCGAATGGCCTGCATCTCATTGAGACAGGAAAGTAATTCCCGTACTTGGTTAACAAAAATCAGGTCTGACTATATAACTAAACGAATCATTCACCTTTGTTTCAGGATCTGAAAATAATGAATCATCTTTTCCAGCATGTCAGTGCCAGCGTTCTGATTGTCAGTCTTTTGACAGGTTGTACGGATTCCGAATCGCCGCCGGTGGCGAACGATGTAAACGTAAATCAGGTTCTTCCCAATCAGCTGCCAGCAGCGCCGGCGGGAATGAATGCAATAGACCCCGAGAATGCTGGTGCTAATACGCAATTTAACAAAGCAGAAATTATTGATGCCCATATTAAAGCGGTTGGCGGTCTTGAAGCGATCAAGAAAATAAAATCCATCGTTAGAGTTTCCGACGTGATATCTAAATCAGCAGCTGGAGAAGCAATCGGAACGACAACCGAAGTTTTTGATTTGGCTGGAGACCGAGGGCGTGTCGATCTGGACCTGGAAGATTTCAAGGAAGCCAAGGGCTGGAGAGGTCAACAGGGCTGGAGAGTAAACACTGCGGCACCGTTGCGAGCAAGCACGCCCGACGAGGTTGGAGTTGATAAGATCACGCCTCCGGTGAGCATTGTGCAGGCAATATCTGGAGCTTTTGGGACAGAAGCTTTTCGTTCGGTTGAAAATGTCCAGTTTGATGGGAAACCTTGTATCAAGATGACCATTATTAACAATCCTCTGATTGTCTATTTGGACGCGGCAACCAAGTTAATTGCTGGATTTGAAATTGAACAATTCATGGTGATTTATCTGGGCGACTACAAAGAAGTGGAGGGCGTTCAGATGGCCCATTATTCGAAAGCCGACATTACGGTATTGCAGACTTCCTTCATTTCTAATGTTAAGCAAGTGAACGTCAATGTTGAGATTACAGACGAACAATTAGCGAAGCCTACTAAATAAGGTCAATCACTGCCGGGCCTCCTGTCGGAGCGTAGCGTTAATAGGCTCATTTTTGTCGCTGTTGTTTGACGATTGTCCAGTGTAATCCCATCGCAGGTAGTAAAAGAAAGACGATGACCAATATCTTTAAGAGCGCCACGCTACCGAACATCATGGCATTATAGGTAGTCCGTTCGAGCGGCAGGATTGCATTGTGCCAAGTGTAGGTTTGGTCGATCATGAAGAGGAAAGGCAGGAAGAGGAGCGTCAGCAGAAATCCCAAAAAACTGCCGCGATACAGCGCCTTCGTCAACAACCACAAGTGGTCGAGTTTTTCATTGCTATTGTCAGTCATTCTTTTATCCCCGGTCTTGAGACGAACCGAAAAGGGGTTATTGTGCTTTTCGATTTTGTTTGAAAATTTGCATGACCCGATCATCTGATTGGAGGATGAAGGGACGAAATTCCTGATAGAAGTCATTCAGTGATAGCCCCATATGCTTTTCAAAGGCCGCTGATTTTCCAAGTTTGGGGATATCAAAATACCATTCTTTGAGGACAACGACTTCCTTCACTTCTTTAACATGGATTAGGTAAGCCGTCGCCCAGGCTCCCAGCATGTAATAAACCTGCGCCGAGCCACCTTCTTCCCAGTATTCCTCGTTTTCCAGTTGCCAGTTCGGATGCTTGGCGACGTATTCGTTAATACCTGGCCGTCCGATATTGGCGCCAGACTTTTTGAGCTGCAGCATGTAATCTTCGAAGTCTATAAGGCTGAGGTTCTGCATAAACTTCGCCGAACTATAAGATGCCATGCCTTCGGCCATCCATGAATTAATGTGCTTGTCAGAGCTTCGGCTTTGTTTGGTGTCGCAATGTGCCATTTGGAAGACATGGTGATATTCGTGCAGTGCCCCCCAGGTATTCTCAAGAGGGTCCTTTTCACGTCCTTTGGCATTGGTTGTGACATCTTCATACAGAATCGGAGGATGCTGAGTCCAGGTCAGGCCACCTTCCGTCTTACCTGCCAGCACGGCCTTAATTTCATTGGTTACATTATTCCGTTTCATAAACTCAGCAATTTGCTCTCCGGCGGTCGATGTTTTTGAATCCTGATTGACACGGTGTTTGGCACGCTGTAGGTAGATTTGGCGGATGCTTTCTTCACTGTCAGAGCTCAACAGGTAGACGTAATAAGGACCATAGTTTCCAAAGTAGTCGATCGCATAATCAAGTCCTCGTCGATAGTTTTTAACCAAGGATCCATCGTTGTTCAGGCCGTCAGCGACAAGCAGGACCGGGGCAGGGATGATGGGGGCATCGTCTCTTTTTGCAGGTTCTTCTGCCGGTGCCATTCCGGCGATGGCATAGGCTAGTAGAAAAGCGAAGACAAAAGAAGGTCGCATTACGATAACTCCTGCAGTGACAGAGATTCCATGTATTTTGTTGCTGTGACTCTTTTATAATAAAAATTTGGTCAAAATACCGAGCAGTCGAGGGTCTCGAAGGAAGATGCGTAGCATCAGCCTTGTTGGGACAAGTAGGTTTTCATGAGAAAATCTATTGTCAGTACGCGGTGCATCCCATTACGTATTGATTGAGAAAGATGTTCTCCGGGGGGACCCCAGAAGCAAGTTGGCTCGTCTTAAAATCACTACAAACATGAATATCGGGGAAATCACGGTACTTTCTGGCATCCTATTTTGAATACCTCTAGTAGTTGGGCTATTTTGAGGGCATAGTTTTCTAGTTGCGTGGTTAGACCCACAGAACAAGAACTCGCCGGAAAAAGCAAGTGGAGTGATTTTGAAGATCGTTCCAGCCGGTTCCCCAAGTGAGTGCGAAGAAGCAGTCACCCATACGAGTTCATTCCTATTTTAATTTAGCGGAATAGTACAATCTGCTAACGATCCAGTACTGTCCTGGGAGCCAGTGCGTCCAATTGAAGCCAATTTGGCGAGGACAAGGATCTTACCGCGTCGTGCGATTAGAACAGTCGTATCGTCGCAAACACTTTGTGACCTTCTTGTTTGGCCGAAGTCTCCGACGTTCATTAGGATTTCGGACCCTATTTCGGCATGCGTATGTCTTCCTAGAAGACCTTGGCGATTCAACGATCTAAAGCCAGTAAACCGCGCGCCCTATTAAAGCAGTAATGGATATTCAATTGAAAACGTTTGCAGAATTAAATCTTCTCCCTCCCCTCGAGCGAGCCTTAAGAGAACAGAATTATAAGATTCCAACGCCAATCCAGGCGAAGACGATTCCTCATGCATTGGAGGGAAAAGACATTCTCGGATGCGCACAAACAGGAACAGGTAAAACAGCAGCTTTTGCTTTGCCCATTTTGGACTTCCTGGGTGGCGATATGAGAAAAGCCCGATCCGGTCGTCCTCATGCACTTGTATTGGCTCCGACGAGGGAACTCGCCATTCAGATTGGCGATAGCGTGCGGGTCTATGGGAAACATCTCAAGCTTCGCACCGTTTTGGTTTTTGGTGGTGTCAATCAAAACAAGCAAGTTCGGGAAATGCAACGAGGGGCCCATGTGCTCGTCGCTACGCCGGGTCGTTTGCTCGATCTGATGCAACAAGGACATATTCACTTGGACGAACTTGAAGTGTTTGTGCTTGATGAGGCTGATCGAATGCTTGATATGGGATTTCTGCCCGATATAAAGCGTGTCATTTCGAAGTTGCCTAATGACCGCCAATCTCTTTTCTTCAGTGCTACAATGCCACCCAAAATTGTGGATTTGGCAAGTCAACTCCTTTCCAGCCCAGTCCGCGTCAACGTGACCCCGAAGCAAACCAGCGTTAAAAAGATAAAGCAGAAAATAGTTTATTGCCAGCGTTCAGAGAAAGTTGGTTTGCTTCATAAGTTGCTTCGTGGAGATGGTGCGGAACGGGTTATAGTCTTCACTCGCACCAAACGCGGGGCTAACACGTTGGCCCAAAAAACTGAAAAAGCAGGCATTCGCGCAGCTGTGATCCATGGCAACAAATCACAGGCTGCTCGTCAAAAAGCGTTGAAAGCATTTCGCGCAAAGAGAGTTCGTGTCTTGGTTGCCACAGATGTCGCAGCTCGTGGAATTGATATCGATAATGTGACGCACGTCGTGAATTTTGATTTGCCCAATGAACCTGAGTCTTATGTTCACCGGATTGGACGGACGGGACGTGCGGGAGCTGATGGGATCGCGGTTTCTTTTTGTTCGGGTGAAGAACTTGATTACCTGGATGATATAGAGAAATTAATTGGAATCAAAATTGAACGGGATCCTAACTCTATCAAACCTGCCTGGAAACCGAAACCAAAACAAGGGGGTGGGCAACGAAGAGGTGGCGGCTCTTCCTCTCGTCGAAAAGGGACTCATAAAGGCAGGCGTTCAAAATCGTCTCTAGGAAATTCGCGTTCTTCCAAGCCGGGGTCCAAGAGAGGCAAACGGAATACAAAGGAAAATCGCCGTAGCGTCGTTGCCTAAATCATTGAAACCGGGCTTTCCATCGGAGGATTACCAGAAATGACCTCCGCGAAAGATTCCAGTGCGGTTTTAAAGTTGGAACGCCCGAGCCCAAACCGAACGAAGTTGTCTTCGAATCCAAGGCATTTTCCCGGTAGTAGGACCATTCCGTGGTTTTGAGCCAGATGGTGGCAATAGGAAGTGGCTGACTCGAATCCAATTTGGGAGAGGTTGAGTTCAACAAACGCTACGGAACCAGCCTTGGGTCGACGCCAGGTGAAATGGTCCTGAAACCTGTCGAAGAATGCGTCGCACAGTTTTAGGTTCTGCTGGATGGTGGCTTTACTACGTGCAGCTAGTTTGTCTTTCACAAGTAATGCCTTGTGGGCAAGGAATTCAGTTGGCCCCGCAGGGCAAATGGTTGTGTAGTGTTTCCAATTTATTAGTTCCTCTCGAAGTTCTGCGTTACGGATGACCACCCATCCGGCGCGTAAGCCTGGCAGACCATACGTCTTAGACAATCCACTAAGCACAATCGCTCTTTCATAAAGGTCTGCTGCTGAGGGAATAGTTGGTCCAAATTCGAGTCCGCGATAGATCTCGTCACAGAACAACCATACGTTGTGCTTGCGAGACAAACTGATCAAACGATCGAATTCAGGATTTGATGGGACGTATCCGGTTGGATTATGAGGGAAGTTAACCACAATCATTCGCGTTTGCGTACCGATCATGGATTCCAACTGGTCAAAATCCAGTTCCCAGCAATCTCTGCCCGCGATCAGATTCCAGGGTAGGACCTCGCGGCATAAATGGCGGGCGACATTACTTAATGCATCGTAGGCCGGTCGCAATGCAATGACTTCGTCTTCAGGTTCCAGCAGTGTCTGCATCGCCAGATAGATACCTTCCACCGGGGAGGTTAAGACGACGATGTCGTCGCTACTAACATCAGAGTACATGTTTGAAATTAGGGAGCGGAGTTGAGGATCTCCCTGAGATTCCGTATACCCCAGAGTGAGGCCCCCTAATTCATCCAGTGTCGAACCTGACAGTTGCAACAATTCGCTGATCGACATGGTTTCACAGTCCGATGAGGCCAGAAGATGCTGGGCTGAAAACTCATATTCAGCGAAGAACTGTTCAGTCAAAAAAGGTTCGATTTTCATGGTCGTGAGTGCCTTTGAAAGATGGAGAAGTAGCACGTTTAGAACAATTAAGTTTAATTGTTCCAATTCACCTTATGAAATGCATCGCTTCTCATTTGGCTGGTTAAGGTGGAGAAATGATTACTTGAGGTCGTCTACTAAAATCGCCTGCTCCCGGGGTAGCTGCCCTAGGACCCGATCACGATAGTCCAAAAGAACCCGTCGAGAAAGTAATCGACGTTGTCGGTTACTTACAGGCGTCATGAACTCTACCCACGGATATTCATCAGAATTCAGTCTGGCATCGGATCGCAGCTGCCAATCCCCCTGATATAGCTCCCAGAACTGTTCGACATCACCCATAACAACATCAGTGCTCCCAATGCTTTTCCACAAGGAATTCAACCGTTGTGAAAGTTGGTCCCTTGAAATATGAAGATTAGTATCCGTGCCCACCAATGCGATGACTGGTTTGGAGCTATGAAGCTCGGCCCACCAAATCGTAACGTGCGGAAAAACACTACCAAAACTATTTGCGATCGCCTCGAATTCTTCCTCACCAAGTTGGAAGAGGGGTAACCACTGACAGAAATGCCCTCCCGGCTTAAGTCGTTGCCTCGCAACCTGGTAATGTTCAGTCGTATAGAGGTACCCCGATTCACTTTCCCAAGGTACAAACAGATCAGAGACGATAACGTCATATCGGCGATCCGTTCCTAATAGGTAATGACGGCAATCGTCGATAAATACCTTCACTCGCGGATGATCAATCACATTGAAGTTGTGTTGGGCTAGTAGGCGGCAGGCCTCAACAACCTCTGGGATGAGTTCAACCACGTCAATTTGTCGAATCCCTTCATGCGGAATACTGCCTCCAGCGGTAAGGCCTGTTCCGAGTCCCATAAAGAGAACCTCTCTGGGATCCGGATGTAGCATGATGGGGATATGCGCCTGCCGAAACTCTCGTCGATTATCCCCTGTTCTTCCAAAACGGTAGTGCAGGTTTTGACGTATTTTGAATATTTCTGAACTATCGACTTGAACTGCATCGATCCAACCATAGGGGGAGTTCCAACGTTGAACAATCCGTTCCCCCTGACTTTCCGCCTGAGACTTCTCAACGATCCGGGGAAGATTAATAGCGGCTGCTGATCCGACTAGAAACAAGATGCTCATGACAAGAGGCCGCAAAGGAGGCGAGGACCGAACTGACAAACTCAGTGAGCAGATACCAACCATTCCAGCCATGACCACAAAGGATTCCCATAATCCAATTACGGGCAACATAACAAAACTGGCAATCATGGCACCGCCAGCTGCTGCCAGAGTATTTACAGCAGTCAAGCTACCCACGACATTTCCAGCTTGGCCTCCCATTAACTTCCAGACCAGAGGAAGTAGCATGCCTAACATCAGAATCGGCGGGCCCACGATCAAGGTGACAAGACCACATGCTCCAATCAGGTAACTGCTAAAACTTTCGCCCGAGCTGAAATATTCAAGATTGGTTAGCTCAACAAACAGAGTGATTGACGCCACGATAGACAGGGCAGAAGCTCCCGTTACCCAGCAAATCAGGTGGGAAGCTGATATCTTCTTCAGCAGTTCCCCGACCAACGCCGCGCCCAACGCCAAAGCGGCGAGGAAAACAGCGATTACAATACCGAATGTATAGGTACTGTTGTGAAAGACCAATGAAAACATACGCGTATACAACACTTGTAAACCCAGTGTTACGAAACCGGATAGTCCGGCGATCATTACGAGAAACCAGAAGGGATGTGGGGTGCTACTTCCATCGGATTCTGATTCGTGTTGCTGGCTGGAGGCTCCGGGTTGTCCTGCAATCTCATCGGCTTCTCGCGTAGCCACACGGTGTAGACAGAGAGCAAGCCCACTACAGAGAATGGAGAGCCCGGCGGCCAAATAACTGCTATTGGTTACCCCCAAATGCAACAGTAAATAGAATGTTGCTAACACAACACCGACTAATGCCCCTGTTGTATTGGTTGCATAGGCTCTTGTAACCCGCCTAGTATTTCGCGGGTCCGAGAGTTGTCCTTTCCCGTGATTTGAACAAACCATTGCAACCATGGGTAACGTGACGCCTAATGCCACTGTCCCCGGTAATAAAAGCACAAAACAAAATGCAACCCTTGATAGTGTTTGAACAAAGTATGATGAGTTCGTCATCCAGGTAGCAATAAACGATGCTTCGGACCAAGCCAACAGGAAAGGGATGATCATGGCCCAGACAGCCACGACGGTTTCGGCAATCGCGTAACCCAACATAGGAGACAAACGAGTGGACCACCGAGCTCCCAGCAAATATCCCGCCGCCATCCCAAAGAAGTAACTCGCCAAAACTACGCTAGCGGCATGCACGGTATGCCCGAACAACAGGCCAATCTGACGAGCCCATGAAATTTCATAGATCAAGGCTGCAGCACCTGAAAGAAAGAAAATCAGGTAGATACCAGCGTCTGTCCAGGCAGATCGCCTCTTACTAACTTCATCAAATCCTTGCACCGTCTGCACCATGCCACTTTTGCGTTGTTACTGAATTAATACGTGGGGACTTTAACAAGTTTTTTACGGAACAATAAGTCCAACCTAAACATAAGTATGGATGCGATAAAAACCAAAGAACCATAGGCAACGTTCCCCCTTCGTCTCTCCTAGCCTTCAGAGTAGGCTCTCTTTGCTTCCGCCAGCATGATTGGTAAATTAAATGAGTAATTCAACATGGAGCCAAAACAATGAAACGACGTGACTTTCTCAAAACAACTGCAGGAGCTAGTACGCTTGGCTTAACGGCTTCTCTGGCTCGTCCGCTGATGGCGATACCGGCAAATTCAAAATACAAAGCTACCATTGGGCTGCAATTGTGGACCGTTCGTAATGAATTGAAGCAAGACAAGCAGGCAACACTAAAGTCGGTTGCAGATGCCGGTTACCAACAAGTTGAATTTGGTGGGGTTGATCAGGGCCTCGAACTCCAGCCGATCTGTAAAGATCTTGGTTTGAAAATGACGTCATCATTCATTAACTGGCAAGCCATTTGCAACCCGGCAAACAAAAATGCGCCTTCTTTGGAATCGTTGATCGAGGATGCAAAGAAACTGGAGTTGAAACATCTCGTTTTTGGCTATATCGGTAAGAACTATCGTCAAACCGCAGATCAGTTCCATACCTACATTGAACGCTCTAATCAATTTGGAGAGATGTGTAAAAAAGCCGGGATTCAATTGTGTTATCACAATCATGCTTTTGAATTTGAGAAAATCGAAGGTGGTAAAACAGGGTTTGACCTGTTTATGGAAGGATTCGATCCCGAAAACTGTAAGTTTGAATTGGATGTTTTTTGGGTCAAGATCGGAGGGTGGGATCCCTATCGAACCTTGAAGCGACTTGAAGGTCGTGTTTCGCAAGTTCATCTAAAAGACCTCAAATCCGGAACTCAGGTCTGCTATGACGAGGGACAAGTTCCTCATGATGCCTTCAAAGAACTGGGTAATGGGTCGATCGATATGGGGAAAGTGATGAAGATTTCTGAAGCGATTGGCGTGGAACAATGTCACGTTGAGCAGGATCAGTCGCCTGATCCGATCAAAAGCATTGGGCAAAGTATCGCACATCTTCAAACGCTATAACGACTCACGAAGTCTTACGCGAATATGTTTTTCCCTTTGAAAGTTTCTTCCCGTATTGAGATAGGTAGATGATGGGAACAAGCCCGGAGCGATCATTGGTTTCACCCTGCCTGCGCGCTTTGGTATGAATTTGAGAGGCAGCCTACCGGATTGGTTAACACGCCAGATTGGTGGTTGCCTCAAGCCGAGCTTTTCAAACGCCGGTCAAATCTAAATTGCTTGGCTTGCCGACACATTGGGTTCACCCTTTCCGGTCGCCCAAACTGGAAAGCCAGCCCATGAAGTGTATCCACAATATTAATGCCCAAAGGACCCCATAAAACGCGACGAAAAACATGGACCCATAGGTCAGGATCGGATGGAACTCAAGAAAGGTTAGGCAAAGGGCCAAACCGATCATACCTGCCAACACCCACAAGTTTCCGTCACAGATTTTGATCGGATAGAAGATCACAATGAAAAGGAAGATTAACAGTTTGTCCAGCACATTTTTTTCTTCGTTCATCGCACGACGGAGAATGAAGTTAAATAGCGTTGCCATAAACACGGACCCTAGCCACATAGAAGTTCCGAACTTTTGAAAACCATATGATTCGACGCCTGGTTCCAGCACGGCCCGACTAGGCTTGGTCGGGTCGTACGCTACCGATACCTCGGCGTTTGCAGGATACTTCTTCACGACCTTGTGAGCGCTATATTCATGGCCTCCGAAGACGATGACATCAGTCTCATACTCGGTTCCCTCGACGGTGTATCGGTATTCGATTTCATCCGAATAGGTTATCCCGTTTTCGTCACTGTGAGTGGTGATTTCCGAGGTGATGATGCGGCCTATCGCGATGGGCCAATCTACGCTCGTCCGAGCCCATCGCAACTGAGACTGTCCGTAAAGGATAAGTAGCAGACCGATGGTGCCGAAGATACTCCAAATTACTAGTAGCGCGTACCGCTGAGTGCGTCCTTTGGCAAGTTCTTTATCCACTGGCATCTCGTCAGTTCCCCAAGTCGCAACCACCACTTTTCGATACTGATCCGTGACGATATTAAATAACCTTTACTGGGCAAGCAATTTCTCATGTGTTAGGGTCAAAGTCTGAGGTTGCCAGCATATTCGTTGAAAGAAATTGTAATGGACAGGATAAGAAAATCATTGGTTTGCCTGATAATATTTTCCTTGGCGTCACTGGTGGGGGAATCCGGATCGGCGGAGGATCGCCTGTCTTTTCGCACAATGACATGGAATATCTGGCATGGCGGTCGCGAGGATGGTGAGAAAATTGGGCCACAACGTGTCGTGGACGTTATCCGGCAAAGCAAAGCCGATATCGTGGCTATGCAGGAAACTTATGGTTCTGGAGAGTGGATCAGTGAACAGCTTGGGTTTCACTTTCACCCCCGCGGTACCAACGTCTCTATTCATAGCCGCTATCCGGTACTTGAAGATATTTCGGTGTTTGAAAAATTCAAATGCGTTGGCGCCTTATTGGAATTGCCAGAAGATCGCAAGCTTGCTTTCTATTCAATTTGGTTGCCCTACAACAAAGAAATCTGGGTGGAAGGTACTCGAGATGTTAATGATTTAGAGGCTATGAAATACGCCTGCGATGCTTCCCGCGAAGATTTGGAAAAAATGTGGGCGTTAATTCAACAACGACTCAGTGATCCTGAGTATGCAGGAATTCCGATCGTGATAGCAGGCGATTTTAATAGCATGTCTCATCTCGACTATATAAAGCCATTCCGGAATCAGTTTGATGGCGTGGTAATCGACTGGCCCACTAGTCATATCCTGAGTGATGCCGGGTTTCAGGATGCATGGCGTGAGATTCATCCCGAAGTCAATCGTCAGGAAGATCGGACCTGGACACCGCGTTTCCCTAACCAACAACAAGATCGCATTGATTTCATCTATTACCGTGGCTCCCGACTGGAAGCCCGAGATGCCGTGGTTATCGACGAACATGCTCAAACATTCCCCTCGGACCATGCCGCGTTGGTTACCGAGTTCTCCTGGATCGAACCAACACCATCACAGAGGCTGCGTTTGGTCACCTACAACATTAAGCATGGTTTGGGTAACGATGGTCGCCTTGATCTGGAACGTACTGCGGCGTTGTTAAATAATCTGCACGCCGATTTCATTGGCTTGCAAGAAGTCGATAACAAGGTGAGACGCAGCGGCAGCGTCGACCAGGCTCAAACTCTCGGCAAGTCTTTGGGTATGCATTCCGCCTTTGGATCCTTCATGGATTATCAAGGCGGTAAGTATGGCTTGGGGATTCTTTCGAAGCATCCGATTCTGGCAGCCAATGAGATTAAACTACCCACGGGAAATGAACCACGCGTGGCGCTGGCCTGTAAGGTACAGTTACCAGATCGCCGAGAAATCATGGTGGTTAACTTGCATTTCGATTGGGTTGAAGATGACAAGTTTAGATTTCAACAAGCAAAAGAACTGGCTAAATATTTGGATACCCTGACACTGCCCTATGTGTTGATGGGTGACTTCAATGATCAACCTCAATCTCGTACATTGGATTTGCTTTCAAGAGGTACGATGGCCGCCGTCAAACCAAGACAGGATCGGTTCACTTTTTCTTCGATGAAGCCCACAATGGAAATCGATTTCATTTTTGCTGCCCCTCGGGAAGCCTGGCAATTTAATTTCAGTCGCGTCTTGAATGGTAAAGTAACATCCGATCATCGCCCCTTTTTGGCCGTCGTAGAACTGCAGCCCTGATTAGGTGGTCGGAGTACACAGAACTCTAGCTAGCGTGATCAGGCTGGCCATTGATGGCTTTCTAAAAACCCCTTGAA